>Ga0307517_10009512_pt1 | contig 13766 bp, 9 predicted proteins | sample 23_EM_MG_FD_194515 | JGI IMG/M metagenome (GOLD analysis project Ga0307517, IMG submission 194515) | Populus trichocarpa ectomycorrhiza microbial communities from riparian zone in the Pacific Northwest, United States - 23_EM | ecosystem: Host-associated > Plants > Roots > Unclassified | place...
TTAATTCAAATGTTAGACCGAACTCAAATATTTTCATGTAATTCCCGGGTTTTATTTTAATAAAATTTGTAGATTATTGTAATCAGCCGAGCCCTTAAAAGACCCTCAAAATAGATCTTGAACATACTGTTTTGATTTAATTTTGATATTGTTTTCTAGATTTTATGTTATTATTTTTTTTATTTTTAGCTATTGTCATTTTTTGTCTTAGAATTTTAATTTTCTCTACCTTGTACATTAAGATAGGTTTCGGGTTATCAAATTATTATTTCAGAAATAAACTAAGATTTAGGATTCTTTGTTTAACCTATTTGGATCAATTCTCTTTCTCTTTCTGTGCTTGGTGCTAGCCTTGTCGTGCCTCCCCTACATCACGAATTAAGTTGATAAATTGTGATATTGTTTTCAAGAGTCAAGGTGTGGTGCATGATCCCTTTCAGTTCCTGCATTTGCATTGCCCTCCTTTAGGTGTTATAAATTCTCAAGTTTGGCATTCCTGCTGCCTAGTTGCTGCTTTGATTATTTCCATCTTTTATGTTTCTGCTACCTAGTCTCTCTATATATGGCCTTGTATCTCCCTTTATAATTTTCACAATTAATTAAATTCTTGATCCCATTAATTCGTCAAAACAGGAAAAAATAATTAATAATAATAATAATCACCAGCATTCAAATAAGCCGTGTCAAACTGGAATTAGTACACTGAAAACTGAAACTGAAGCATTTTGTGGTGCAATTAACTGCTATTTTTTCTTGTTTAGAAAAATACTGAAATAATGTAGCAAATATTCTTAGAAAACAAAGTTAAGCACCCACTTTGTACTATTATTCTTGCCTTTTCTCTCATGGATCAAAATTTTCAGAATTTTCAATCAATCCGATTTCCATTCTAAGCATCCATACTATATAGTATGGTTCCGAGCGTGATCTCACGCTACCGTGAAGAAAGTACGAGGAAGTAACTTTGTTACCAAGAAACTGATCTTCACTGAGAGAGAGATATGGGGAACGGACAGGCAACTTGCTAAAATTACAGTGGAAAAAAGAATAAGAAATAAAAAAAGGTAAAGAATTCAGTGTTTTATTGTAAAAGAAGATCCAGTTTTCTCTATTTATACATCACCTTAACTTCCACTTCTCACAGACACTGCAAACACACAGATATCATCAGTACTACCTCTCCTGTATTTGTTTCAGCCCCATTTTTTTCTAACCTCACAACACCCCATCTCCTATCAGACACAGATAGCCTTATATACCTAAAAATCATATAGCTATAACCAAGAGAGAACAAGAAGAATGGGAAGAGGAAGAGTGGAGTTGAAGAGGATAGAGAACAAGATCAACCGACAAGTTACCTTCTCTAAAAGAAGGAATGGCTTGCTTAAGAAAGCTTATGAGCTTTCAGTGCTTTGTGATGCTGAGGTTGCCCTTATCATCTTCTCCAGTCGTGGCAAGCTCTATGAATTTGGTAGTGCTAGGTATATTTTTCTCCCCCTCTATTTGCTCTATAAAGGTTCTTTCTAAGCTTAATTATTCGCTTCTTCTTCTTTTTTCTTATCACTTGCAGCTCTAAATTGCTATCGTTTTTTTAATATAATAAGTTCCGTGTTTTCTTGCTAAATATACATACACATGTACCTTTGCTTTTTTCTTTTTTATTACAGATTTCTTGCTTTCTTTCTCCTGTTTTCTTGATGATGCTACCGTTTTTATTTTTCTTGCAATATTGACGCTACCCTGTTGTGAGACTCCAGTTCCACTGATCTGTACTTGCTTTCTTTGGGATGCCTTTCTCCAACGCCTGTCTGACATCTCTTTATTCTCAGGTTAACTCATGATTTCTAGAGGGCTTTTGGGTTCATATATGTAAGAATCCATTGCAAATCTCGATGGGTTTCGGAGTTTCTTTTCCACTAAAACGAGGACACGTTTCATAGTCCATCACAAAACCCTTAGTTCTCTTTCTGATCTGGTGTCCGTGTCTGGGTTCTAAGTTTATTTAATGTAAAAGTGAAAAGTAAAATTTCTTCTTGGACCTCTGTGCAAGATCTAGGGCTTTCTTTTGCGTTTCCTTTTCGGTTTTGTCTTCATCGATCTCTTTTCATCCTTTGATCTGCTGGTTTTATCTATGCTTCTTCTCTCTCTCTTTCTCTGCTCTACAACAAATTGATTAGGGCAGTGCAGCTTAAGTGGCAAATCAATTTTTTGCCACCCATGCCCATCATCAAAGTTTATATTGGGCTTGATATCTTTGGATCTTAAGGTCTTTTGGGTGCTTCCCTCTAGGTGGTTGATGAAGCAGGCCAAAGTTTTGATCTTTAGGTATTTTTTTTTTGGTTCATCGTCTGTCTCTTTCTTGCTAAGCAGTTTCTCTGGAGTTGAGCACCAGGTCTCATAAGGTCAAGAAAGTCTTGTTTTTTACATTTTTTAAGTTTCAATCTTCTATTGATATTATTTGTTTGTGTAAAATATGAAATTAGGTAAACTTCTGGTAACTCGTTATTTATTCAGTGTAGCTTAAAGTAGCAAGTGATGTCAGGGTTTTGCATATCATGTGAAGTTAGCATGAATTTGTGCTACTCCAAAACCCAAGATGTGGTTTTTCCTTTTGATTTCCATGGGATCCTTTGAGCTTTGAATTGTGAACGGGATTTCAAATCTGTCTAATGAACTGTTTTCTGTATTACATGACCTCTCTCTCTCTCCTCTCTCTCTCTCTCTCTCTCTCTCTCTCTCTCTCTCTCTCTCTCTAATGCACTGATCTTGCCATCAACACCAATTTCATAGAACTCCCTGGTAGTATTGATTTTTTGGTCAAAAGATCTTTCTCCTTCCCGATCCCTCTACGTGTATGTTGACTGGCCATTACTCGGTGTTTTTTTTAGCCCTGTGGAGTAATCAAGAATAGATTAATTAATAAAGTAGAATATACATATATAATTTGTTATATATCTAGATTTATAAATGCTGAGAAATATAGCCATCATCTTGAACCTTTTTTTTTTCCTTCTCATAGTGAAAGGGGTACGTAGATCAATATTTAACTATCATTTTTTTTTGGTTTTTTTTAACCTTGAGAGATATGAAAATAATTAATAATAGAAAATTTATTAAATTAACTAGTTGTGATATAATAACGAGTCGTAGTATGATTAATTATAATCTATCTCCCCCCCTTCAGCTGATTGTAGGTGAAAGTCAAGCTGTAAATATTAATCTAAAAGATAAAGTAAAAAAAGAAAATTGTTATTGAAAAAATAGTGGCAAAAATTCCTTTTTAGCCCGCATTAAATAATACATTGCATCTTGATGCGAAAAAAACTATTTATATGGCAAAAGAAAGTATGTTGTGTTGTTAACAAGAAAGTTTCTAAAAGAAGAAAAGTTTCCTGAAGAAGGATTATATGCAAATATAAGAAAAATTTTTAGGAATAAGTAATTTTCAAATCACTATTTATCCCTTTTGTCAATGACAAAAGGTCAACAAATTGAATTGGTATACTATTTATGCATGTGGGTTAGGAGATTAGTGTTCATGCAATGCAATTTTTCAAACAGAAGTAACACTATCTCTATCTAGACAGTCAAAAAAGCATGTATGGGTCCTGCTAGCTGCAGGTTTGAATGCATCTAGCCTTTTCCTTTGAGTGTGCCAATCGTGTTTTAATTATTTCTTGAGTACTCTAGCTACTCTTGCCTGTTAATAGTAATGCTTGTGGACGAAGTACTTTTGATTTTGTAAGAACTTACTCCTGTACTGTAGTTTTAGTTTTCATGTTGAGCAGATTACACAATTAACAGGCTCTCCTTTAGTTACGTGTGATGGAGAGTAAGGATTTTTATTATGATAAAACAATAGCAGAAGAAACGAGTAAAGATTTTCACTGTATGATGAAAAGATAGCAGAAAGAAAATATTAATCAGTTCCCTCATGACCTTAACCCTAATGGTTAGTACAAGCAATTGGTATTTTAAGTGTGTTTAAAGAACCCTAGGGGCCCTAATTCATACCCTACTCTCAAATGGCATAAATATGACTAGAGATTTCAATTACCAGCATTGTTCAAGCAAAATTCTCCCATTTATGTAAGATGGATGGTACATGCATTTCTATCTGGTTTCATCCATTCAAGATTATCCTTCTTCAGAGACGTTCCATGCATTGATGCTTCCTCTACTGCTAGTCCCAAGTGGACTGGTCACGCATTTTCATATTGCATGCCTTCTTTTATTGCTAATGCCGAGCAGCTTAATTCTCTTTGCACACAAGGCTGGCATCTTAATTGATGTTTAAGCTACTGTTGCCATTTTGTCGGCATATTCAAGTATATTCATTTTTATGGTCATGTGACTCTTACCTGCATATCCATAGCATATTTTTTCTATCTTTTCCTCCTAGTTTTTGTGGCATGACAGGTTATTTGGCCTTTTATTCGCACTCATCAAATACATTTTTATATATGCTTACCATCAAATTTTTTCTTCAGTGTTACCAAAACCCTTGAGCGTTATCAACGCTGCTGCTACACTCCACAAGAGAACAGCATTGAACGTGAGACACAGGTTTGTATTCGTCCTGAATTTCTTTCGCTAGCCTCTTATATATTTCATTTTAGTTAACAGGTCATACACATGTTGCCTTGCATGTTTTCTAGTTCTTGAGAAAATGAAACTTTGCCTTTTATTTTTCTACTGCTCCTTCAATTATTTGATCACTCTTTGTGTATGGACTATAATCACAAACTATTCAATTTTGGAAAACTGATCTTGAGTTATATTAGGAATTGTAGAAAAATAATTTAGCTATGAAATCTTCTGATGCATATATGAAACTGTTGTATAGCTCAGTTGGCAAGTTATGATGACCACCCCTATAAGAGACAGGCTGGAGTCTCCTTGTAAACCAAAAGGAAAAAAAAAAACAAAATCATCATTGCAAGCATTACCGCACAAATTTCTGACAATTGATCACACTAATTAACATGCAGTTTCTCACCCCGAGTGGATTCTGTTTGCTTTTAGCATTGGAATTTTATTTGCAAAAGTAGGGTAGCAAACAGCTAAATTTGATTTCGGAGATGGTTTAAATTCGCGATCTCTGTGACATTACAGTTAAGACTTAGTCCTCGCTAGTTTCCTTTGTGGTTGCCAAGAGGTCGGCTCAAATTAGAGAATATTCCAAGATATTTCCCCTAGCACCTATTATGGGTTAGGAACTGATTGTTTTGCTGCAAATATATGTGGAATAAAATCATATGCTACAAACTCAACGTGACATGTTCTATCTTGCCCTTGATTAACAATGCAGAGCTGGTACCTAGAGGCGACAAAGTTAAAGGCAAAGTATGAATCCCTTCAACGCACTCAAAGGTTGTAAATTAAACTTTTGAATCTCTAAGACCATGTCTCATTTTAATTGAATTTTGAATTGCCAATGAAGTTGATGATAGGCCTAGTAAGAAGATAGATAATACCATACTAATGTATAGCACTCTAATGTTATGCAAGGCATTTGCTTGGGGAGGATCTTGGGCCCCTGAATGTGAAAGAGCTACAAAATCTTGAGAAACAGCTTGAAGGAGCTCTTGCACTTGCTAGGCAGAGAAAGGTACGTACGATTTCTATTAATTATCATCTTCTTCACTCGCTTCTTGTTGGTACTCCATCAAAGTTAGTGCATAACACCTTAACGTTCGTAACAATGGAGATAGCAGATGTTTAATTTTAAGAATTTTTATCGCTTGGTATCTTATACATGCATAGAGGTAAAAGGATATGTCCAATCCTAGGCATGAAAAAGACAGCCTTATATTTCCGCAGTCAATATGGACATGTATGCATACATGATAAAATGCAGGAAACCAGCTTCTGTTTTCTTCTGTCTAAAGTCAAGGACTATGTCAATTAGCTCAAAAGATGAACACAATTTATTTTATCCTTTTGTTTTTTATTACAGCAGCAGGTTTTGACAGAGCAAATGGAAGACCTGCGCAAAAAGGTAAGCAAAGCCACTATGCTGAGAATAATTGTTTTAACAAGTCAGAATCTTCTCTGTGTATTGTTGAGCTAAGATATAGCAGTTTTGGAACTCAGAAGGTTTAGTTGCTTCCCTTTCGAATCTTACATGCACATAAAACTTGGATCTGTCTGTACCGGCCGAATGTGATCAAACATTAGGAAATGGACAGGACTCTAGTATACAACATTGAATTTGTATACATCAATTGCTTTAAAACGGCTGTAGTTCTTCGAATATTTCACAATCCTTGTTGCTTTCACTATTGACAACCTGCCCCTAACCTCAAAATTTAATTCATTCTTCTAATCACTTTCTGATCTGCTTTCTCAGGAACGTCACCTTGGAGACTTGAACAGGCATCTCAAACTTAAGGTTCTGCTTCAACAATTATCAACACTCGTGCAAAAAATATGATAATTAAATTCATATCAGATCATGTTACCAGCAATATTTCTAAGCTTTTCCCTTACAATGCCTTGCATTTCAGCTAGAAGCAGAAGGACAAAATCTTAAAGCCATTCAAGACTATTGGAACTCTGGTGCAGCAGATGGAAGTAGCAACTTCCACTTGCATCGTGCTCAATCCAGCCAGATGGACTGTGATCCAGGGCCTGTCTTACAAATTGGGTATTCCTAATTTCTAGCATGCACAATAATTTTGGCGTTGGCATGTGGATGAGTGTTGTCTGTGTTTGCAACTTCAAGTAAACATTTCTTCTAATTGTTGCCAAAAATATTAGAAAGAAGAGGCCAGGGTGAATATATATTGCTTAGAAGACAATCAAATCAATAGCGGGTGGGAGCACTTCATAAAGCTTGATGAAAAAGAATCTAGGATCCAGTACTCATTCATCCACTGGTCTTATTGTTAGAAGCAAGGTATAGAAGGACGTCTTCTAAAAAGATTTTGGTTTTTGCTGTTAAAACAGGTATCATCACTATGTTCCAGCTGAAGGATCCTCTGTGTCTGCTTCAAAAAGCATGCCTGACGAGACTAACTTCTTCCAGGGATGGATCCTTTGAAGTTTGAACACTTCTTCAAATCAAGGCATTCAGTACTAACATGCCCAGCCCTACATATTTGGAATGCCTGAATGGTTTTTTTATTGGATTTTCTTGTGTTTCAACTGCATGTTTATATAAATAGGCTGTTATGTAACTAAGACATGAAACTTCTTCTAAACAGCATACTTTAGAAGACACACTATGTCATTGTAATAATTTAAGTCTGAACTAAAGTAATGTATTCCTTTCTGTCTAGAGCTTCTCGATCTGTAGCCAGAAATTCCATTTCCAATCCGTGAATTTAAAATTAATTTTTTTTTGCTGCAGAGCTTGTTTTAAGGCCCCCAAGTCCCTTGCAAATAAAGGCAACTCTTGCAATTTGCATTTACAACAGTTCATCCTGCATGATTAGATTCATTTATGAAAGGATATATATATACTATGATTAGCTTCAATTTGATGAGAAACATGGAGCCAATTTAACTATGCCCAGAGATAAATAGTCTCAAAAAACTAGCACATATGCCGAATTTCAGACTATCAAGAGCAAGAATATCCCACGAAAGAATTGATCAAATGTCCTTTAATTTGTTTCTATCTGTTTTGTCAAATGTCCAAATCATAATTAAAAAAAAAAGAGGAAATATTGTAAAAATAAATAAATGTATAATGAGTTTGAATAACGTGTGAATTGTGAAAGGACCCATTAGCCCAGACCCGATGGGCCTTTGAAAGAATCTAAACAAAAAAAATCCTTGATATCCACTTTTATAGTAAATCTGAATCCAATGGAGTACCTGTTTCGCATGATTCCTGCTCTAAAATTTTGAAAAATGCATGATCACAGGACGCCCCAGAAGCCTCTTGCTTTTCCAGGGCCCAATACCTATGTCACAGCAAAATATATATACAAACCAAGGCTATATATATATATCCTGTGGAGAGAAATATGGAGAAGACCCTGATACGTAGAGGTTTCAAGAACCCACGAAATAAAAATAAAAATAAAAACCAAGTGAAAAATGAATACGTAAATATATGTAAACAAATTTTAAAAGAATCATTTCAAAATTTAAATTTTAAAAACGAATATATAATAATTTAAATTTTTAGGTGAGATTCTAGTATATAATTTATATTATTCTCTAATACATCTCTTAAGTAAAAAAAATTTGGGCTTGAAACTTGTATAAGTTAATATTATCTTGTATTTAATTTTTATCAAATAAATAGTGATGGTGAAATTCGAATTCATGATTATTTGGTCATTAAGACTATGATAACATGTAAAAAAACTAATTTAATTTAATAATTTAAATGAAATTTCAGAATATAATTTATATTATTTTTAATAATAAATCATTAGAAAATTTTATCATCCACAGTGTATTATTTAGTAACAAGTGGTAAAATGTAGATTACAAAAGTGTGCGCGCGGGCGCGCGTGAAGGCATGTATGATCAGTTTGTATAAAATTAGCCTGTACTATGGTTAATTTATTTATTTAAAATCAAAACCGAAAAAGAAGAAGAAGAAGATAGACTGGATAGATATTTTTGTTTCCAAATTTTCCTGTGAAAATGAGGAAATAAGTGGAGTGCAGTCAGTGAGAATGTCCGTCGTTCAGTTCGGACTTCGAGTGCATATAATGGGTGGAGTTGTGAACAAGGAAGAGCTGAAAATGTCAAGTTGCTGCTTTCCTGTGAAGATTGAGCGCTCTTTCAAGAATTATTCCTCCAAAAGGTTAGGTAAAAGTCCTACTAAAGTTATACCATGTCCTTTTCTTGGTTTTTACTGCTTTCCCATTTTTATTCTTGATCTGAAATTCTGTGCATTTTAAAGTGTTTATGAGATTTTTCTAGGAAGGTATGTGGAGTGAGTTTGTTCCCATGTTACTATTTTGGGTTCGGATAGAAAAGGCTAGCTGGATGATACTCTAACCCTTTTCTTGAGTTTTGCTCATTTCTTGAAGAGATCCTGTTTGTGTTTCCAATAGGTTTTATTCACTCTATATGGTTTAGTACTTTTCATTCATTTCATTTTTAATGAGGTTGAAGCATTTTGAGTTCAGGAATATTGCTATTGGCTAATTTTTTTCTCTTGATTTTTATTCCACACACTTGGATTATTGGTCTAAGTGTTAAATGTTACATATCTTGAAGATAATTATTGTTTTCAGTCACTTTTGGTTCCAAATTCTATCGGGATTCTGGTGTGTGTTGATTTTTATTCCTATTCATTTGATTCCCGGGCTAAACATTGTACTTTGGCCACTGAGTATGCTTCCTTATTGGAGTATCAAACGTTATGGCCTTTGCAATATTGGATCAATAATAAAGATGTACAATTATTTGGATACTGTTATTTGTTAATCTGTAGAAATATTCATCTGCAGGTTCTTCCAAAGCACTTTTATCAAGCTCAAGGAATCAGTGCAGGAGAAGAGTCCACTTGTTGTCTGGTATGGCAAAATGTTGATCGACTTTCTGCAACTGTTAGTGAAGTTTCACTTGTAGATGCTCCTGGTTTTAAAAAAGCCCCCTCCAGCTAATGTTGCTTTTGGAATAGCACGATCAGGAGGGAAACCAGCTTTTATTGGCAAGGTGCAAATTTTGTTATCCCGGCTGAACCCTCTGCTGATTTTATGTCAAATGTTGTTGGGACTGTAAATTTTGCAAACATTCTTCCATTTTCTGAACCAAGTTTTGCTGGTCTGTTGAGACCAAAGGTGGAGCTGGTTAGGGACTATTATTTATGTCAAAGCTCATGGAAATGCAGGGGCACTAGGTGCTCAGTTTTCTTCGTTTTATTTTCCTTGGCCTTTGACTCCTTTCCATTTTCAATATATATATTTAAGCACTGACTTGTCATCCATCTGCTCCTCAGGTTGGTGATGATGAGTTTGGGTACATGCCAGCTGATATTGAAGCAAAATAGTGTTGACAACTCTGGCATGCGTTTTGATTCAAATGGAAGGACTGCACTGGCATTCGTGACGCTGAGAGCTGATGGTGAGCGCGAATTCATGTTTTTCCGCAACCCTAGTGCTGATTTCTTCAATAAGCAGAACTTGATGAAAACTTGATAAAAAAGGTAGATCGTTAACTTTCATCCATAAAATATATTGGAGAACGGAATTTCCAGTAGATCGTTAACTTTCATCCATAAAATATATTGGAGAACGGAATTTCCAGGATTATTTATCCAGCTAATGTTCTGGAATTTCAGATAATTTCTTGTTGCTAATCTTTCTTATTGATTTTGGCATGTTGCTTAAACCTAGGGGTCACTGTTTGTCACTTCAGTTTCACGCAAATCTTGCTGCTATAGGCTTTTAGCCTGTAGATGATATACCATTTGTTTTTTCTTAAATTGTGATTTTCCACGATGGATCTATTAGTTTGATTGAGGAACCTTGTAAGTCTGCTCATCTTGCTGCCATGGACATTGCTAAGAAGGCTGGTTGCCTCCTCTCTTGTGACCCAAATTTGAGATTGCCACAATGGCCATCTGAAGAAGCTGCTCGGAAAGACATCACGAGCCATGGAATGAAGCTGACATTATTAAGGTGAATGTTTGAAAATTTCGAGACTTCGATGTGAAATATTGATGCAGTATAACATGTAGAAACTGAAGTTTAAAAGCATTCACATGGAAATCTATCATAATCTATCATAACTATACAAAGATCTATTTCAATAAATTATATAGATTATTTAGTAAATATTTTTATAAATCAATAAAATAAGTCTAAATTCAAGAAAATATTTAATCGTATCAGATCAGTAGCTAAAAATAATAATGATAAAAAATTTTACATTTAGATATGTTTAAAATTTTATTATTTAGTAAATGTTTTTTAGGATTTATTGTTTTAATTTCCTTTATACTTCAGGTTTCTTATTTGATTTATAGTATAGGTAGTGTTTTCTAGTTTATTTAAAATTCTTGTAAATCTTTAAGAAGACAAAGGTCATAACCTTATTTTCAGAGAAATAAATTATCTATTTAGGGTTCACATATGGATTTTGAAGTGAAATATGGTTTTTTCTTATAACGCAAGTGAATAATATAGAGGAACCAGGGTAACTTGCATTTCCAGGTAAATGAGGAGGAAATTGAATGCTTGACTGAGGGCGTTTATCATCTTTTATCTGCTTCAGGAGACCGTTTAAATTAAGAGTTGGCTCTTGTGCGACATATTACATATTTACATCATTCCAGGCAGAAAGACATTCAACTCCTTTTCGAGCTGCAAGAAATAATCAACTGACTTCTTTGCGCAACGTCAAGCAGGAATTCAAGGGCAAAGTTTCTGGTGTTAAAGTTGATGCTGTTGATACAACTGGTACTGGTGATGCCTTACTGAATATCTTGGCCTCAGACATAGATCTGTTTAAGGCTATGGATTTCATTTTAAGCAGTAGGATTTATGTCCACACAGTGGGACTCAAACGCGATGTATATATATGATCCACGACGTTCTTCATTATCTGAAGGTAGAGTTGAACTGGAAACATGCTGTTATGTTGAGTTATAGATCGTGGAGGTAGAGTTGAACTTGGAAACATGGAGCTCAGGCAGTAACTTCAAGCTGACTGCTTCAAATCAATATCTTTCAAGATGCAGGTGCTTTTCCTGCTTCTTCTGATAATTACCCTTGCAAGGTAGGACTTTTTAGCCTAGAATGTGGTCTAGAAAATAGCTGGAAATCTTTTACGAGGTTGGATTTTTTTAATATGTTTAATTGGGGAATTACACTCTTTTCTCGAATCCAGTCCAAACATCTCAAATGCATAAGGCCCTAGTTCTTCGCTTGGTCATTAACAACTACAACAGTTGTTTATCTGTTGTTGTCCAAACTTCAGACAGAAAACTGATTCAGGCAGAGTAATAATGACTGATTTGCATCCTTGTCGGAACCCCCAAACCCCAGCTAACGGAAGCCAGATATTTTGTGTCCCCTATTTAACGGTCAAAAAATCTCAGAAGCAGGATACAACTTACATGTAAGCTCTCCAGGAGCACTCAAATCCTTCCTACTATTATTATTAAGAAAGACTGCGTGTATTGTTTACCTTCTCATATTTTAATGTAGATTTATTGTTTAAAATTTTAATTCCTTTTATTTTTTATTTTCAATTTTTTTTACATAATTGTTTTTTTTTTTCACAATTAAAGAATAATTAAATCAAATTTATTGATTAAAGATAAAATTAAAAAATAGATGATGAAAGTTAAAAAAACATCACAAAGAAGTGATGCTTTCAAAGTTATCATCACAAAATTTTTCTTTAATCCTTAAATTTTACAAATTATACTTATTCGATCCCACAATAGTTTTTCAATTCAATTTTGGTACAAAAAATTATTTTTCTTATTTTTTAGTAGGGATGATCATTTTCGGTTCGGTTCGGTTTTTATAAAAAAAAAACAACCAAACTGAAATTAAAAAAAAAACCGAAACCGGTTCAAAACGACCGGTTTTGATTCGATTCGGTTTTTTAGGATAAAAACCGGTTCAAACCGGTTTGGCTCGGTTTTCTTGGTTTTGGCTCGGTTTTTTCGGTTTGGGTTCGGTTCGGTTTTTTGCTTATAAAACCGAAACCGAACCGAACCGGCAGGTTTTTTTAAAATTTTAATCGGTTTAATCGGTTTTTTTTTTCGGTTTTCTCGGTTTAATCGGTTTTTTGATTTTTTTGCTCACCCCTATTTTTTAGTTCCTAGTTTGAGAGAGAAGAGAGAGAACACCGAATTCCAGTGATAGAGAGAAAAAATTAAAATTGACACTTATTCCGACCACCAAAATGGTCGATTTTAGTGTCAAAAGGTTTCATTTAGTGAAGGGAGTTTAAGTTGGGTGTTTTTTCATCTTGAAAATTGCCTTAAAAAACATATATAAGATCAAGAATAGTTTCAATATGTTTAGGCTCTTTTTTAGGTGTTTTGGGTTAAAAATGAGTTTTTGGGTAAAAAACAGAAACATCATTTTTTCGGCCACCAGGCCCATCATAGTGGTCGAAATCTAGGAAATACTAGGTGACGCGTCATCCTCCTCAGTAGATAACGCATCTTCAGGAATTTGTTTTTCAAAAAATATTGAGACGGACGACATATCATTCTCCCCAATTGAATTTTTTTAAAAAAATAGGGCCCTTGTGCGAGCCCTTTCTAAATGGGTCAGGGGCTGGCTTGGCTTGCAGCGCCTGGCATCTTTTTTCTATTTTTCCTTTTTTTTAAAAAAAGAAGCATGTTTTTTTTATGTGTTTTTATTTTAATAATTTTTTAATATATATTTAAATTAATACATCTTCTCTTTGATTTTTTATTTAGTATTTTTTAAATAGTTTTGTTTTTTAATTAATTTGTATGTATTTAATTTTTAAAGAGATTATTCTAATTTATTTATATATTTTATATAATTGAACTGTATTTTTAAAGATAAATAATATTCATTTTTAGATAGCAGTGCAGCCCTGCGAGATATTTTTTTTCCTTTTATTTTGTTCAATCAATTTTATGTATGTATCTATTTTTACTATCATTTAATTAAATAAAAAATTAATTTTAATAAACAATTATTAAACACAACTGGATAAAAATATTTTGATCTACATCCTTCTCTCAATTTTTTCAGATACATATTTAGTTATCGTTAATGATTTTTATTTATTTATTGATATAGATAGTTCTTAATTTATTTAATTAGATATATGTATAAATTTACGCTTAAAAAAAA
>Ga0307517_10009513_pt1 | contig 13764 bp, 10 predicted proteins | sample 23_EM_MG_FD_194515 | JGI IMG/M metagenome (GOLD analysis project Ga0307517, IMG submission 194515) | Populus trichocarpa ectomycorrhiza microbial communities from riparian zone in the Pacific Northwest, United States - 23_EM | ecosystem: Host-associated > Plants > Roots > Unclassified | place...
AGTGTGCTTAGTGCCCCCTTCGAGATTATCTCTCTCATACTTTCTGCATAACTCCCTCTTTAAACTATTCATTACCACTACTACTCTCTATCTGCATAAAAAACAACTGCGTGTAAGTTCATACGTATATATCTACAGTGCACTACACAGGCTGTATTCGTTTACCTGGACATTGCATGGTCCGTACGCTTCTGCTCACCACATAGTTTATCAGGCCTTGGTGATGAAATATATATAGCTCTTTGTTTCCATAAAATCTCATCTCAATATATATATAGAACTTAAAATTACGATTTCTGAATGCTCTTTAGAAAAAAAACACTCTGAGTTCATCATAAATGTACGTGGGAGAGATGGATATACATGGAGAGAGGATTAAATGATCCATGGCGGTTTAGGTGATATTTTTCAATGATTAGTTATTCTTTAATATCAATTTCATCCTTGGATTAGTAACTTACATGCATGCATGTCGTTAATTTTAAACTCGGGTTAATTAAAAAATTAAATCAGTAGATTTCGATTTTAACATGGGCCGAATTTAATAATAATATTAAATAATTTTCATTAGTTGACAGTTTATATATATATATATATATATAGTTTTTTGTTACGTTCAAGATATTTTTGATATAACTCGGGACATAATAGAGGCGATGAACTAGTGTGGGTACACACGTGCGTGTTGGTTTCGTTAAGAAAAAAATGGTAGTAGGGCTTCATGCATGCGGTGTCTCACCAAGTAAAGTCTATTAATTAGGTGTATATATATTCTGTATGTGCATGTTTATCATCGATCTACAAACATATGCATACTAATTTGTATGAATAAAGCATATGTTTGTATTTGCCATGAGTAATTATATATGTATCTATACATAGCTTGTTGGTATACCCAAAATAGAAAGGAAATTAAAAAGAAAGATTTATACGTACAAGAGACTAATAGCAGTTGACAAACGCATCGAAAAGGGAGAAAAAGTATCTGGAATCTCATTTGGATCCTTGTAAATTAGATTTCCATTCAATTTCAATCCGTCCTTCTCGAGAGGAGAGGTTGAAAAAAGGAAAATGAAAAAAAATGGAGGATGAAATAACCTCAAGAGACCCGGAAGACAGGGGTTAATGTCTTCTTAATTATCGGGTGCAAGAAGCACACTACCCATCTCCATATTTTTATTTTCCATCCTTCTCTTCACTACTATATATCTATACACCAAGATAAGTATATGCAGAACTATACATGCATACATGATCGATCCTCCCTTGCATTGAAAAAGAAAACAAAAAACGCCAGCCAGCCATGCATGAATTATTGTTCTTTTGCACAGTAGACAGAGAGAAAGGGACTCCCGTTTGTAGCGGGGGAGCAGTTTGATGATTAGGACTAGGAGATAATAGTAAAAAAATGGCATGAATGGATGGGTATCTGTAGGCAGAGACTGAAGGGGTCTGATGACATACATGGCAAGAGAGAGAGAGAGAGAGAGAGAGAGAGAGAGAGAAGAGAGTCGAGAGGGGGCTGGTTAGAGGAGTGGTAAGAGCAGCTTGCACTGACAATGAAATGACTCATGTCCAACTGGGCATGAATGAATCGGTGTGGAGAGGGGTGCGTGTGGGTTTTTTTTGTCATAACCGTGTCAGATACTGGAGAATCATCCACTACAGGTGGGTGTTCTTCAGAAAATAAAGAGAGATGGATCATCATCAGTTTCCTATATTAATTATTGCCTTTAGAATCTGTTTTACTGCAGAACTAGGTCATAAATGTAGTGAACTGGGGCGATAAATTAGACAGTTCAAGGTGGTTTAATTAGCGATAATTAACATGAAGTGAATAAGGGTGGTATAGGAAAAGAAATCAAAGGGTATATATATATATATATATATCTTTTTGAAGCTCAAAGGGTTTGTTTTAAGTTTACGAAATTAACCACATGTTTATAGGCATGACCATGTGTAAGTCTCATGACCTCTGCTTAAAATATTAATCTTAAGACAAGAAGATAAGCTCAAGTACTTCCCTAGCATTGGAACCCAAATTAACTAGCTTAAAATACTTGCAACAGGGAGTGCCACCAGTACTCGTGTAAACCTTTTGATTATTACAAGCTGGGGAGAGTAGATTAATTTTATGCTCACAATTAGGGGTCTAATTAAACCATATATAGAGCAGATTTTTTCCAAATACGAGAATGGAAAAGTGAGGTATATATATATATATATAAAACCCTCCTTGTAAAATCATTATTGGACTTCTACGTGCAAAAGTACAGTCCTGCCCATCAGCCCACTTTCTGCTGCATTCATTTCCCACTCGAAGAGTTAATATACCGTGTTACTGATTCAAGTGCCCTTGACCAGGAAGGGTGCTCCATTTATTGAGAGAGAGAGAGAGAGAGAGAGAGAGGGAGGGAGGGAGGGAGAGTGGGGGTTTATATGTATCTTCACTTGTTTTGGAAGCGATGATTTCACTTTCATCTTTTAACCTTTCCTTTTCCTCTTCCCTTCTATATCATGGTTATCTCCAGCTTCCTTCCCACCTTCATGCATGAACTAATTCCTTATCTTCCTTCTGCTAACGCTACAACATAAAATCTCCAGGTTCTAAAAGCCATTTTATAGTCCACCAAATACATGGCCTCCACGAATAACTGGTTAGGTTTCTCTCTATCCCCTCAAGAACTTCCATCATCACAGTCTGATCACCACGATCACCCTCAAAACACAGACTCTCGCCTTCGTTTCCACTCAGATGAAATCTCTGGTACCGATGTCTCCGGGGAGAGCTTTGATCTTACTTCTGACTCCACCGCTCCTTCTCTCAACCTCCCTGCCTCTTTTGGTATACTTGAAGCCTTTAGAAACAATCAATCTCAAGGTTCGCAGCACAAAACTTCATTTCTTTAATTTTTCTTTCATTTCACAGCTGAAGTTCTAAAACCCTAACCCTCTTAAAAATCAAAAGAAGAAAAGTAGATGATTTGAAATAAATCGGTTTCTTAAGCATCTTAGAATGGTTTAAAGTTCTCCTTTTTCCTTTTCTCCCCTTATACTTTCTAAGAACTTAAAGCAGGAGCAACAGCAATATTGCTCACTTTCTTATATATTTTTCTCCTCTTTTTTTTCCACTATGTATTTGTTTGCAGATTGGAATAATATGAAGCGTTCAGGCATCAATGAAGACACCAGCTACAATACCACCTCAGACGTCCCGATATTCATGGGTTCTTCATGCAATAGCCAGAACATTGATCAAAATCAAGAACCTAAGCTTGAGAACTTCCTTGGCGGCCATTCTTTTGGCAATCATGAACACAAACTTAATGTCTGCAGCACCATGTATGGTTCCACTGGACACTATATGTTCCACAACTGTTCCTTGCAACTCCCATCTGAGGATGCATCAAATGAAAGAACAAGCAGTAATGGAGGGGCTGATACTAGCATCAACAATAATAACACCAATAGTTCGATTGGTTTATCTATGATTAAGACTTGGCTAAAGAACCAGCCGGCACCGACACAACAAGACACCAATAATAAGAGCAATGGCGGTGCACAAAGCTTGTCCCTTTCGATGAGTACTGGGTCACAATCAGGTTCTGATTTGCCACTTCTAGCAGTAAATGGAGGAGGAAATAGAACTAGAGGAGAGCAGAGTTCTTCTGATAATAACAAACAACAAAAGACCACACCGAGTCTTGATAGCCAAACCGGTGCCATCGAAGTGGTGCCAAGGAAATCTATTGATACTTTTGGCCAAAGAACTTCTATATACCGTGGTGTAACAAGGTATCTTTTCACAAACCGTTAAATGCTCATTTATACGAGTACTACTCTTACTGGTCATTTTTATTACTCTTTTCTAGGAGATGAACATTGGTAATAATTACTTTAGGGTTTGTATTTTGCAGACATAGATGGACTGGTAGATATGAAGCTCATCTATGGGACAATAGTTGTAGAAGAGAAGGACAAACTCGCAAGGGAAGGCAAGGTATGGGGTCCTTCATTCATTAATCTACTTGAATTTGTAGATTCTATGGAATTAAAAAATGATTTCTTTCTTTCTTTCTTTTCATTTTGAAGAGTATTGATTGATTCATGGGTTTATTTTGCACTAACTTATGTTGCCTTTTCTTGGATGTTTACATATCTTGATGTGTGGGGCTTGCCGAATCTTATTTCAGTTTATTTGGGTAAGAACGACTTTTTTTGTTCTTTGGTTTTTTGAAGAACAACATTTTTTTTTCTTGACGATTCTAATTATTTTCATCTCTTATTTCTACTAGGTGGTTATGACAAAGAAGATAAGGCAGCTAGAGCTTATGATTTAGCAGCATTGAAATACTGGGGCACTACCACCACAACAAATTTTCCAGTGAGTTTCTACTTTCCTTCATTTAAATTCTAAGGGAGTGTTGTCCCAAAAAAATTCTAGCGAGTTTCTCCTTTTTTTTCCAGTGAGTTTCTACTTTCCTTCTTTTAAAGTCTAAGAGAGTGTTGCACCAAAAATATTTCTAAGGAAATGAGAATAACATGTTTTGAATTCAATTCAAAGTTCTTAAGAATTGAATTTTAAATGTAATTCAATATCTACAAATCCTACAAAAATAAATGAAATGTCAATTCCTCTTCGTAATTTCAAAACTTAAGAAATTTAATGTTAAAATTAACTTTTATAAAATACTCATTTCCCCTTTTTTTTTTATAAGCCTTGAAGAAATAGAATAAAAGTAATGAGGGTAATATGAAAAATAAAATGAATTGAATTTTATCTCTTTAAATAATATGAATTCTATTTATTTATTAATTAAATTAAAATCAAATACTACAATTGAATTCAATTATAATAATAAAAAAATATTGTCATTCGCATTGAAACACTAGTGGAAGTGTACTGCAAGTTTGGATTATCGTATTAATTAATTAAGCTCCACGATCGTTAACGTTATTTTCCTCCCTGAAAGTATCCTTATAACAAGGATGTGTGTCCTATTATTGAACATGTAGGGCACTTTTCAATGTATTTTGCCGATGTTTATGGATTGTGTTACCGTTGTTAAGAAATTTTATCTTGTAAATAAATCTGCAGATGAGCAACTACGAAAAAGAGATAGAAGAAATGAAGCACATGACTAGGCAGGAGCATGTTGCGTCTCTTCGAAGGTATTTCACAAATGCAGCTTGTTTGTTTTTCTGATGAAACAATTATTTTCATGAAATTCCCATAATGGAGTACATATATATATTTGCTCGTTGCAGGAAAAGTAGTGGGTTTTCTCGGGGGGCTTCCATTTATCGAGGTGTAACTAGGTATGGATTTCTTTAGTTTATTATTTATTCCATTTTCCTAGAAACTTCATTCGCCTAAATCTTTAGTTTAAGAGATAATAAGTTGCGTGAGGGATGTTAATGAACTTGATTTCTTGATTAACTTGGTAATTTTATTTGTCATAACAGACATCATCAACATGGAAGATGGCAAGCAAGGATTGGCAGAGTTGCAGGGAACAAAGACCTTTACCTGGGAACTTTCAGTAAGTTCATTTTCGTTCGATTTCACTTCATGCACTACTTGATTTGAGTTTCGTTAGATATTTGCCTTCTAGCTATCCTACAAATTAATTTACTCGTGTTATAAATTTGTGGGTCTTGTGGACTTTCTTCCAAGCATAATTAAATGTATCTATTTGCCAATTAATCGCATCTCCTGATTCCTGCAATTTATTATGCATTTCATCCATAGGCACCCAAGAAGAAGCAGCAGAGGCCTATGACATTGCAGCCATAAAATTCCGTGGACTGAATGCGGTGACCAACTTCGACATGAACAGATATGATGTTAACAGCATAATGGAGAGCAGCACATTGCCAATTGGGGGTGCGGCTAAGCGGTTGAAAGAGGCGGAGCATGCTGAAATTACAACGCGTGTGCAAAGAACAGATGATCATGACAGCACGAGTTCACAACTCACCGATGGGATTAGCAACTATGGTACTGCTGCACACCATGGCTGGCCTACTATTGCATTTCAACAAGCTCAGGCTTTTACCATGCACTATCCCTATGGCCAGAGGCTTTGGTGCAAGCAAGAACAGGACTCTGACAATCATAGCTTTCAAGAGCTTCATCAATTACAATTGGGAAACACCCAAAATTTCCTTCAGCCTTCGGTTCTACATAACGTCATGAGCATGGACTCGTCTTCAATGGAACACAGCTCTGGCTCTGATTCTGTCATGTATAGCAGTGGAGGCCACGATGGTACCGGTACTGGAACCAACGGAAGCTATCAGGGAATTGGCTATGGAAGCAATACTGGGTATGCCATCCCAATGGCTACAGTTATAGCTAATGATGTAAACACCCAAGATCAAGGAAATGGTTATGGAGATGGAGAGGTGAAGGCTCTTGGCTATGAAAATATGTTTTCCTCGTCGGATCCTTATCATGCTAGAAATTTGTACTATCTTTCGCAGCAATCATCTGCCGGTGTGATCAAGGCTAGTGCATATGATCAGGGTTCAACATGTAACAATTGGTTGCCAACAGCAGTTCCTACTATTGCAGCGAGGTCTAACAATATGGCTGTTTGCCATGGAGCTCCAACTTTCACAGTATGGAACGAGAGTACATAATGATTGTGGGATTGACCAATGGATGAAGAATATATAGGTGGGTATGGGAAAGTCAAAGCATGTATACATTGACTGATTTAGTAGTGATTTTTATTTTTCAGGATCCTTTCTTCCTTCTTTATCCACTAATTGAAGCAAGGAAGAGTGGCACCTTTTTTTCCCTCCTAACTTCGAAGCCTGCAAATTTTATAATTAAAGGGTCTAACAACCGAAGTTCAGCAATAGCACGTAAGAGCTCGAATTCTCACTTGCTATGAATTTTGGGGAACTTCAGGTTAGTATAGATCCTCGGATAGATTTTTATTTCCTAACACCAGACTTTGTAATTTTCAATAACTTAGTTATTATACAGAGAATGGCATTTTCTTGTGTTCTTTCTCTTTTCTGGAGAGCTTACGAGTATTATATGCTTTGTCCACCCATCCCAAGATTTGAACCTAAGACCTTTATGTTTTTTTCTCCCTGTTCAATGGAAAAGTTACACACTTCCCTGAAATTTTAACCAAATTGAACTCAAATTCTTTTAGTTTATTCAGGCAAAAATATAACTATACTGTTATCCTGTAAGCATTGGAAATGCATCAGACTACTTTAAAGTCTAAACATCCACGAGACTAAGAGTTCCAGAAATCCCTGGAAATGTGAAATTAGACTTTTAGCTTTCAGTTTATGCACTGCAGGCTCAAGGCTCTTCTGATGGTGCAAAATATCAGGCATTCCGTACAGTTTCCTATATATATATATACTAGTCATGCTGGTTTGCAAGTTTTAGAAGTCCGTGACTGAAAATAGGTTTCATTAAGATCCCAAAAACTACTTGAACATGGTGGCAATTCCATCTTGGAGCTCTTATTTGTCTTGGGTTTTGTTGTTGATGGCGGCTGCTTACCTTTGGGCTTCGTGTTGGGCTACCTAAGTTAGTCCATTTATTTGATTGGTCCAAGCTCATGCCTTTTATTTGATCATCATATGGTAAGTAGGTTTATACATCATCACATTTAAGAAAGTATCTCTTGTCAGTTTGCTTCACATGTTCTGGTTTACTTATTGAGCAGCAGTCACCATGGATGCTGCTATATTTGACAAGATTTAACTATGATTTGGCCAGATGGCCAGATAGCAGTCTCCGGGATGGTCACGAGTAACGAATCTAGTTTTGATTTTTTTTTTTTAATATTTAAAATAACATTGTTTCAGTGAGACGAAAATTTTTGAATTTTTACATTTGAACCGAACGAACTCAAAAGCTGATACACTAATCTTTGAAAATTAACAGTAAGGAACGAGCTGGTTAAGCAGGTCAAGAATCTTCCTTTTTCACGAAAAGCACGACGTTAATTAACACCTGTAGTGCATGCACAAGAGGTGTGGACCACACTTACCTTTGTACCGATTGAAAAAGTTGAAATCATCATAACTTAACGTATAGAAGAAGAACGCAGATTTCTGAGTGCCCTTTCTTCTCTATTATATAGCTCTTTATTTTCAGCAATCTTCTTACCAAATACCATGATGTTGCGTCCACATGCTCCTTTGCGAAGTAATCACCTGTGTTTATCAGATTCCGAAACAGAATCCGATGATCTGAACGAGCATCTCAAGGTCCACGATAGGAAAAAGAACAGCACAGGAGTTTACGATGGAAAGGAAAACTGTATGTACGAGAAAAATAAGAAGAGAGACACTGTTAATGAAGATCATATGAAATCGCTCATGGATGAATCAGGTCAAAACATACTAAATTCAATTAATTCACCTTTTTGTCTTTCCTCTCTGTTCAAAACACTTTCTTAGTTTGCATCATTTCTTATCTTGGATTCAGTAAGTTATAAATTCAATAGGCGTAAGATTCACGTTATATATATATATATATATATATATATATATATATATATATATATATATATATATATTTTTTTATTATTAAGATATCTTAATTGTTGCATCCAGTGGCAAATCACCGCATCATCAAACATATTCATATTCAAGGTCTCTTTTTTTTTAGTAGATTAGACCTTTTCTTCTCCTTCTTAGATCATAAATCTCTTTTTTAGCCGTGCAGCATGAACACTGAAACTTTTTTTACCCTTAACATTATTGAACAATTTCAATACCAGTAGTCCTAATCTTTTTTTTTTTTGGTGCGGATTTTTATTCACACCACGTTTGCTGCTAACTATTTTACACAGGATGCGTGTGATTTAGCTTTTTCTGATAAGACATTTCTAATTATACGGAGAGTGACATAACAGCAAGTGTTACTTTATAATGCAGATATAATGATGAGAAAGGCAGAGATATACCAGGAATACATGAAACAGATCCCTATTCCATCATCAACTTGTGGGTTGCCAATTTCCTACATGACCTGGCAAGAATTAGCCAGAACTATTAAGCAAGTGTATGGTCAGCCATTGCATTACCTCACGAACAAGCTTTTGAAACAGTGGGATCAATTAAGAATTGGAACAAAGGATGAAAGTAAGCCATTGGACAATATTATTGATCCCAATAGAGCTGTAGCTACAGTTTGGGGCATGGAAGAATTCCATAGACAATGCTCTTCTCATCAGCATTTGGCTAGACTGTGGCTTTCAGACCCACTGCAGCATGATTCTCTTGACAAAACTGTCCCACACTGAATTGAAATTCAGCTAAAATAATAAAATCGTCTTCTAGAACATGGGCTATGTTGTTTTACTTCTTGCTTTAATAAAATCGGTTGTCTTGATTAATTTAGTCATCTCCCGATGGCAATTGGAATTCATGTTCTGTTAGCATTCGACTTTGAAATCACAGCACTACTATGTTCAGTTTATACCCTTCTGAAAAGAAAATTAGGACCCCGAAAGGCCTTGCCAAATCATGACTTGCCCCGCTTTCTGCAGGCTTCGGCAACGCGGTATTTTGGAGATTGTCATGGGCATTTGCATTTTTTTATTGGGTTAAATGGACGGGCTATTCTCTTCTTAGAACAATATATACAAGATGGAGATCTGAGACTGCTAGCTAGAAGTGGTTCCTCAAATAAATTCTTGACTTGGATGTTCTCTTACCTGCATTTCTCTTTTTTATTTTTATTAATGTAATATTTTGGTTAATTTGCATGTAATTTAATTAATTTTACAGGTCTTAAAATTAATAATTATATAAGTTTTTGGTGGTTCTGAAAGTTGTGGGATTCAAACCGGTAATTTTTAAGAAGCAAATCCTGACTATTTTAACTATATTTATTAAGATGATTAGTGATGTAATAACATTTTTTACTTTTACCTGAATACTCTTTTTTTAAATAAAAAAAAGTAGCCAAAGATTTGTATATGGTTCGGTGCGCAGGACATCGATTTTCCACTTCAATTTTCTACTCCGTTTTCGAGTGGCTATAAAGGACTAAACAGTATAAAATGTAAAATGTCTAATTTACCCCTGTACATTCTCCTGTATATCTACAAGACTTTTGCTTTTAATTTTCACAACACTACACATATTTTATATAAAAAATACCTTTTATTTTAAATAAGATAAAATAGGTCATCTATCATTATATTTCAAGATTGTTCCTAATTGTATTTATTATGTCCTAATTGAAAATCATGTGTAATTCACTTGACTTTTTTTTTAAATTAATTTAGATGATATATCAAAATTCACTTGAGGAAATTTTAATCATGAGTTAATTAAATTAACAACAATATTTTAGAAAATCATCCTATTATATATACAGAAAAATAAATCATTTCTCCCAAATAATATTATCTTTCCACATTATAAAGTCTCAAACAATTTCCAAAATTCCCTAGCATGAACTACAAGAATTTGGGCAGAACTTTCTTCTCTACGTATTTAGTAAGATACTGGTAGGTTGATTGGCCGGGATGAACAGCATCCCAAAACAAGTAGCGAGAAGGATGTCGACATGTCGGAGTCGTTGGATTGCACAGGGGTCCCATCTCCACAAATCCAGTGCCACAGCAGCCTTTATTTGTTTCCTCAAATCCTGTTATGCAACAAAGACCCTAGCTCTGTTAACCATGCCTCATAAAAATTCATTAATAATGGTGCTCTAAGATCTCCACAAATCTATTTCTGGGGCGGGCGCATAAGCTTACCATATTTTTGTGGATGGTGGATCATGTCCATCAGTGGCTCATATATGTCCGCGTATGCTATTTTGCTTCCTGAAAGCTTTGCCTGTACTAGGGGCAGCATGCTGGCAAGCTTTTGGTTATAAGACACAGAGTATAAATTTTGATTGTGCAAACATCTTCGGCGAGAAGGGGGCTGCTGTTTGGTGGTCATTTGAATGGGAAGGCAACCGATTGGAGGAAGGCCGGCTACAATCATGGATCGGCAACCAAGATCATACAGTTGCTGCAAGTCCACGGATAGTTTGATAACTTGATCTCAGTGATAACAATTCTAACCATATTTTTCAATCAGAGAGAGAGAGAGGTGTGCTTACTTTGGTAAAAAACTGGACCTTGTTCAGCAAAAAATCTTGGTACCCAGTATCATTCTTGTCCATCCTCAACGTTGATATATCATTAGTTCCAGTACTGATAACAACCAATGCAGCACCGATTATCTTCTTAGCCTTTTGTTCTCCCACAACCCTCCTTAGCCTTGCAGTGTAATCCCTAAACATGTCGATTTGCTTGGGAAATGAGATCACCTGAAACACATCATTTGTTGCATTATCATATCCTGATCCCGATGATGCAAAGCTAACACCCGTAGCAATTTCATGATCTGACAAATCTGGTTTCAAGAATGGAGGGACAGCGTTTTTGATCTTCAGAATAGAGGCTAGAAAATCAGTAATCAGTCTTCCATCTGAGAATCTCCCAGTAGGAGTGTGACCTGGGTAGAGTCTACCATATGGACGAAAATTGGCTTTGAACAATGTATCGATTTCATTGTTGTTACCGCTATCTACTGTTGAATCGCCGAAGACGAGAATGGCAGGAAATTTGGAAAAAGATCTCGACCTTGTAGCATTCCCTGTATTGAAAAAGATTGTCAGAATGTAAACTAGTACAACAGAGGGCTTCATGTTTGCCATTGGCGAGCGAATGGAATGAGCGCAGATGGATGCTTCTTCTCTGCACTTGTTCTATCCAAGCCCGTTCTACATTTTCTGCAAGCGAACTAAATTGGCTTTAATTCTGCGGATGCCCTCTTGTAAGTTAGAGAATTCAGGGGACACACACACAGTGTGTGTTATATAACACAAGAGAAAATATGTAAAAATTTTATTTTAAAATTTTATTAGTGAATATTTTTTATTTAAGATTTACTAAAAAACTAATATAAACAAATTAAAAAACCTAAAAATAGAGTAAAAAAAAACCTTAAACAAAGCTGAAAAAATCATGATAAAATTTTAAACTAAATATAAAAAAATATAAATTAACTTGAAAACATATTAATGAGAAGCAAAGTCAGATCAGCCTTCCAAAATAAAAACAACTTCGGTTATGACTTGAGAAACCAACTTTTAAGGCAGTGTAAATGAGTCCATCGGCAAAACAGGCAGAACTATAAATGATCCATCGGTCGGCGTATTTATGTATAAAACTATAAAAATTACCTGCCGGAAAATGATGTTACTGTATATAATTTGTCAGCCATTAGTTTTTCCGAGAAGATTGGTCGGCATTTAATTCATTAATTTGCCGGAGGAAGACTGGAGATATTGCTTTCCAGTCCTATGGACAGATGGGGGTTGGTTGGGGGCATCAGTACCAATAAATTTACAGATAGATTCATTAATGAAGTGCCTTTTTGTTTTTATTTTTATTTTGAATTATGGTGCTAATATTGCGTGAGAAATACGTTTACCGAAATATCTCATCCAAGTGCGACGTGGATGCAAATATTCTGGGAAGTCAATCATGTGTGTGTGAGTGACTGTTTGGCATAAATTGTTTAAAAATATAATTTTAATGTAGTTATAAAAAAATTAAAAAAATATTTTTTTAATATATTTTTTTTTTAAAAAAAAACACCTCTTAAAAACTAACCAAACAACATAAATAACAACACTCTCAAACGGCCACCAATTTTATTTGACCGGAATAGCCTTCCTCATTAGCCTTGTCCTTTATTTTATTTTACTCCTGATTTAATAAATTAATTTTCTCCCCAAAATTTCTTCTCTCTGTCCACCTCAAGGCAGCAACATAAAATTACAGATATGGTAGCACTAATCTGATAAAAAAAAAATAGGATTGAAAAAAAAAGACTTTTAAAATTACCCCCCACGCACACACATATACACAAAATAAAATCGGTTTGAAAACCACAAATACAAATATTTGCTGTTATGATTATTGAGCCCTCAAAATTACAATCCACAACCAACAAACTCTTGAGATAGAGTGGCCCATGATGGGCGTAGGAAAAACAAGTGAAGAAACACCCGCTCGTTGGAGAGTCAGTTTTCCAAACTCTCGGTGAAGTTTTGGATTTTGGAATGGATTGGTTAGAGTTTGCGAATGGGTTTGATGACTATCTCATTATATATATATATATATATATATTCTCTTATCAGAATCTAATGATTAATAGATAGCAGTTGCAAAGTAATCTTGAACTTTACAAGTTTCCTGCCTGGTTTTATTAAGAAACGAGTGAGGCTCGAACAGGTAAAATGTCACTATTCAAAGGAAGAGAAGTGGTTGAGAGCACATGGATCTTGATCGCACACAGAATCCATAACACTGGAGAAAGATAAACGAGAGGTGAAGGGATGCGACGTGAAGGGATCGATCAAGTGTTATATAAACAGCAAAAGAGCTTATATTATCTTCATTTTTTTGCACGTAAGCCCTGATATAGATGTGTGTGTGTGTGTGTGTTACATGTTAGATCTAGCATTTCATAGCATATAGAAATTGATGTTCATGTCGAATTATCAAGAACGCATAAATTGCATAAATCATAAAGCGGAAGCGTACCTGAATCCATATCCGGAAGTCGCTATCTAGAGTCGTACGGATGGCCTTTCAGATTAACACGTTCACCTTAGAGAGCCCTTTGATTCTCTCTTTTGCCTTAACCTTTCTTCTCTCTGATAATGGGATGTCAGTATGAGAATAAATCAGAAAACGTGTAATC
>Ga0307517_10009514_pt1 | contig 13764 bp, 17 predicted proteins | sample 23_EM_MG_FD_194515 | JGI IMG/M metagenome (GOLD analysis project Ga0307517, IMG submission 194515) | Populus trichocarpa ectomycorrhiza microbial communities from riparian zone in the Pacific Northwest, United States - 23_EM | ecosystem: Host-associated > Plants > Roots > Unclassified | place...
TCAGCATCGATCCGGTTTCTGACCTGTTCATTAGCGTCGATTTTTTTTTCGGGGTACAACCTCACCACTTTGCGAACTTACCACATCGTTTTCTTCATCTCTGCTTCTTGAGCATATACCTCTGCAAGATATGGGCTCTGGGCAGTCAAAAAATCGGTATGGTCAATACCCCATGCCACAACCGATGTTTCCTCCTTCATACGGTCAACATCCTCCTCCCTTCCCACCGTACGGGGGATACGGCCAACAACCAATGTACCCACCAGGCGTTGTGCCTCAAACGGCACAGTTTGGTCACAATTATATGCCGCAACCTCAAGTGAATTTCGCACCTCCGGACAATTACAGAAGGTCAAGACGGAGACAATCCGACAGATACAATGCAGAATATATGCCACAACCAGGAGGTATGTAATTAGGCTCCTATCCATCTTTTATCTTATCCAAAGTAGGCTCATCTCATCGTCGACGCTCTGAATCACACGCACGACCCTCTTTCCTTCACCGTCAGCCCCACGCTATATTTTCCCGTTCATCCCACTTACGAATCATCTAGCCGGATCTAACCATCCCCAGGGTCGTAGAGCACCAACTCCATTCATTTCTCCGTATGGTAGGGATGTCGACCCAGATGATGATGAGGAGGACGATGAGGATGAACGACCCCCAATTAGTGCCAGGCCGGATCATAATCGTTTTGATTTACGAAGAACACCAACAGGGTATCCCTCACCTCCGCCTGTTGTTCCCGACCTCTCTCATGTCATCGAACCCCTCGGACCTGCAAGTAGTGCTGCGTTTGGTCCTGGTCCGCGCCCGCCACCACCGCTGCGAAACCCACTTCCTCCTCCACCAAGGGACTTGTATGAGATGTCTCCCTATAAATCCGTGCTGACCCTTCCTCAAACAACCGCGTTGCTTACTGCGACTTACCCTCGGCAAGAACCCTTGGCTGCAGGTTCATTAACACTCGACCCCTCAATGAAGCCCAAAAAATCGGGAATCAGCGGAATCTTGCGATCCCTAAGTCGGAAAGACAAAGGAAAAGGGCCAGCACAAAAAGTTCTGTTCGTTCCTGTTCAAGTACCTTCACACAATGGTCTATCTGCGATCCCAGGACAACATCCAGGGTCGGCGACATTCCCCATGCCTACAAGTGCCGGAACTTTCAATTCCATGAATGTCAACCCTTCATCAACAACACCAACAACACCTGTTCCACCGATACCGAGCAGTCCTCCTGCGATCAGGTTTGACCAAACGGGCAAATATGCCATGTTCATGAATCACTCTCCTCACCGAGTTGTGTGGAACAACAACACATATCCTACAGCCCTTCATCTCCACGAAGCACTCAAATTTATGGAATCACGGCCAGATGTTTCAGAGAAAATTAGAGCCTGTGAGCGACCAGAGGATGTCTACCCACTCTCGGCGGCTTTCCAGCAGTTCCAGCGCCCAGACTGGGGTAATATCTTCCTAGGCTTTGTACGTCATCGTTTCTCTCTCGGTGATGTGGCCTAAATGTTTATCCGACAGATGAAGGAAGTGATGTACCAAAAGTTCAGGCAACATCCCGATTTACGCACCATGCTCCTTTCGACGGGTACCGCACGATTGATTTACGCTGATGCAGATGATCCATATTGGGGGACGGGACCGGGAGGGACGGGACAAAATCAACTTGGGAGGACCTTGGTTGAAGTTCGGGACAGGTTGATGAACGAGTCGGTTGTTTGAATGCATTTTTTTCATTTTCATTTTTTCTCCTTTTTTTGTTTTGTTTTCGCTTCGCTTGTTGGAATTTGCTTTTTGGAAGTGACATTACTATTCCCTTGTTGTTCTTCACGCTCGTGGCCGTTGAGAAAAAATTTCCCCGAGTCTTATATAATTCATGCATCATGTCTGTACGAATAGTTGACAATGTTCTCTTGTTCTTTATCATGATATAGTCAGTAGTTAGATCTTGATAATATGGCATACCTGTTGGTTCTCTGTGATTAGAGAAATATCCCCCGACTTGGCAGGACTTTCGGGTCACACTGGGGGGCCAGACATCAATGATGGAAAAGTATCTTGGTCGACCGCGTCCGTGCTTCCTTCCTTCGATGATTAGAACTTCGAAACCACTGTAACCTTTTAGTGTGTTGGCTATTGAGCTCTTTCCACAAGATTCGATCCCAAAGATCCACTCGTGTATTACATACCTCTCCATTAACAGACGTCCCAAGTTCCAACCATTTGCTAAGAAGAAAAATGTAACAGAAAATTCGATAGTTGTATTGTATAAAGTACAAAGATAGTGATGTTCGAATTGGAATTGGGTGATTTTCAAGCTTCTGACAATTTGACATACGAACATCTGAAAGATTTGTAGTTTGTCGCACGCCAGTCGTTTCATGAATGTTTGCGAATCAATTGGTCCCAGTAATATATACAAATTCAATGCGATTTTCTACAATATGCTGACGAGTTTCCCTTATTCTGAAGACTTTGCCTTTCTTCTCCTCTTCCTTCTACCACCACCGTCACCTTCCTGAGGTGCACCACCGGAACCTTGAGGTCCGTGACCATACAGCGCTCTCAGTGTCTTCTCCACAGCTTGCCTCCGCAATTTCTCTGGAATTCTTTCCCAGTAAACCTCTTCCCGTTTTCCAAGGACGATCTCTGCAACAATACGCTTAACCCCTGTTGATTCCGAACCACGACTGTCAAGACCTGACGATTGCAAGACTTGATGACTCGAGAAGTAATCCACGAAGAGTTTTGCATGCGCAGGTGTACCAAGGCGTACGTAACACTGAAAGGTAGAAAACGAATGAGTACGTTCCTGCATCGCTAGGACAATTCATTCATACCGAATCCGTATTCTTTGAATAGTCAATGTAGTCTATGGCGTTGTCACTTTCTGCCCAAGCTTGAGAAAAAAGGGTCCGAAGGGTAGTCTTATTCGTCTCGGGGTGTACATGACGAATGAAGACAAGACACGCGGTTGGATAAGGAGAGTTGGGGTGTATCTCAGCGTCATTCTGGCTCTGAGCTGCCGACTCCGGTAGTTGCTTTCTTTTTGAACTGGAAGCAGCCTTATCGTCCTCTTTGAGTGGACCTTCATCCAAACTACCCTTCTGCCGACGCGACTCCTCTTCATCCTGATATTGATTAACTTCGTCTACCAATTGCTGTCGATGAAGCAGATATTCTGCTCTCAATTCCTCCCAACGGGCTTTGGTGCATACTCTCAGCCCGCTGGCTTTTGCGGACCTTTCTTCGGAACTTTGGCTTTTTGCCTTTTTAACATCGCCTTTTTCCAGTTCCGTACATTTCTTGGAGTCCCAAGGCCAAGCATCCAACAAGGTCTGGACATCGCCTTCGGAAGAGAGTGTTATAAGGGCAAAGCCTTTACAGACAGGGATTGAATCGGGGAGATCTTGATGATGAGGAGGGAAGACGATGTTTTGTACACGATTAATTGGTGGCCCGCTAGCCGAAGGAAGAAGTGCCGTTATTAAATTTCCTATACCGGGAACTTTGGTATACTGTATGGGTATATTCTCCTTCATGGGAATGGTTTATGTTCAGCGTCAACAGAATGTAAGGAACGGAGAGGAAATTACCATGTATATCGTCAATGCATCCCAACGACTTTTACTGTATCGAGAGAACTCTGAATCTTTCAGGGAAGCAAAGTCTGACCTCCGAACTTCGTAACCTGATTGTGGCTTTCTTTTTCGTCTGCTACTGACTGCTGCGCGGGTAGATGAGGATTCTGCATCGACTATGAACCTGACGTCGATTGCGCCTTTGGCGAATTGGCGTAGAGAGTTGACGTATGTGAGTTCCTTTGCGGCACAGTAGGGTTGGAGGTTAGAGACGAGACGGAAAACGTTTGATTTCTTGAGGAGATGATCGAGTGGCACGTCTATAAAATGCATATAGGGTCATTAGACATAAGGCGGGACATAGATTAGAAACGTACACCCTTGCTCATCGGATTTATCACGCGATTCCTTCTCGTCTTCAGCCAGGTCGCCTTCGTTGTCAACCGCATCCACTGTTGACTCCCCCTCACTCGTTTCAATCCTTCGTCGAAGATCCCCATCGGCCCAAATCCAATAATCGGACAAGGCGAGCCAGACTAAGAACGCGAATTCCCAAGATAGTTTTATGACTTGCTTTTCCTTCTTCAATTTCTGGTTCGGAGGACCCATTTGAGGAGTCACTTCTGCCAACTCGGAAGCTGTTTGAATCAGTGGTTTACTGGGACTTGATCCTGTTGAGTATTGGGGTTCAAAGGTTGATGAAGGTTTCTCAACACCAACCTTCCTCCGCTTCAGCGAGTGAGGAATGAAATCAAGAGTGGACATAGTGGACATGGGTCTGACGACAATGATGGCAGGTTAGGCGGTCTTAAAAAAAAAGTTTATCATGGGTTTATGCCATAGAAGAATAAGATTCTGAAATTCAAATTGTTCAAGTTAGAGCTGAGTCACGCATGTGACAGATTCTAGTATTTTTTTTGGGATTAGCGTGCCACAAGTAATCAAAGTACTTACTAAGACGCACGGGCTCAGAGGAGCTTGTTGGTAGGGGTCAACATGAAGGGAATGAAATCTAGCATGGTATATCATAATCATGATAATGGTCCGTGGACAAGATTCTAGTTTCAACTGTGATAATAACGGAAAGTAGCAAAAAAATACACCAAAGTATTTAGTTACGAGAGATAACAGTCAGACCATACCTTACCAATGCAAAGTCGGCAATAATCAATGAGAGTGGTGCCTTGAGGACCAATAACAAGTGCGTTACGAGGGTAGGGCAACTGGTTACGAAATTGGGGTGATACCCAGAAAAAGAGAACATTGTGGGCAGACGATGCGTGTGCCATCGGGAGAGAATGCAACCGACGAGACCAAATCTGTGAATGGACCAGCAACAGTGTCCCCAGTGCGTGCATCCCATACTCGGATGGTTCTATCGCAGTAGCCAGAGACGATGCGTGTGCCATTGGGAGAGAATGCAACCGACAAAATCGAATTTGTGTGCCCTTTGAATGGACCAGCAACAGTGTCCCCAGCGTGCATCCCATACTCGGATGGTTTGATCACCGGAACCAGAGACGGTGCGCGTGCCATCGGGAGAGAATGCAACTGAAGAGACTGAACGTGTGTGCCCATTAAATGGACCAGTAACAGTGTCCCCGGTGCGTGCATCCCATACTCGGATGGTTTTATCGCGGGAGCCAGGGATGATGCACGAGCCGTCGGGAGAGAATGCAACTGACGAGACTGACCCTGTGTGCCCATTAAAAGGTCCAGCAATAGTGTCCCCGGTGCGTGCATCCCATACTCGGGTTTTATCACGGGAGCCAGAGACGATGCGCATGCCGTCAGGCGAGAGTGCGACCGACAAGAGTCTTGAATCCGCTTCCCATATTCCTATAGCTGCACTTGGCCATTGCCCCATCACACTCCCTCTCACATCTATCAACCCTCGTGTGCGTCGCCAGTAGTTCTCATGCACCGAACTGGACCTTGGGCAGAATGGTAACCCAGAGATGTAAATGAGTATCGATTTGAGAATCCTTTTACTTGATTTCAGTTTGAAATCTAAAATTATGGGTATGCTCCCCACCTTCAACCCTGTACCTGGTGCAGCATATCTATACCTATCGCCATGCCTCGTTCAAGGTTAAGTACTTCCATCCAGAACAGTAGTCGGTGAGTCAGAAAATCTTTTCATGGGCCGTGTGTGTGAAACTTCCTTGGTGAAGATGCTCGCCCCAGTACCGACACGCGTATGAAGGGCAGGAGAGATGAACTTTAAAATTCGGTCCTGCAAGTCCAACACATCGTCGTGTCTTCATCAAGTCAAAGCAAAAGTTGGCTAGGACTTCACTATGCCCGGTCGCTTCGCAGTGGAATTCACAGGAACGAGATCGACCATCATTGGGTGTATTGGTTTCAGGGAGAGCAGGGGGGAAAGGGCGAGGAATTTGGCAAGATAGCATCTCGAACTCGATTGAAACCACATCGCCGGATCTTGGAATCTTTTCCTGGAAGGGGAGACGCCATCGTCGTAGAGGAAGTGACCTCGTGCTTAGTCCTTAAGTGCATTTAACCGTAGATTTACACAATGGTGGCCGTCACAGCGGCGGCAAGGTTAGACGGAATGGCTGTCAATGCGCGATCACATGACCGCATCTCAAAACTCTACACAGCACAAGGAACCTCCAAAGAAGCGTTATTAGCCATGTATGCATCCAGTTCTGCGGGTGAAAATAGGAAGAATCTCCCAGCTCCTACGATACGGATGAGTCCGAGACCAGGAGAGCCAAACTCATGTTTTGAACCACGACCGGAAGTTGAAAATACGGAGCTATATGAAAGGCATGGTCCCTACCATGGAACAGCTGCTGGTAGGCGAATCGACGACGTTTCACTCGACTGACTAATCGTCATGCTCTGCAGGTTCGAACGCAGACCGTGGTCTTACCGAAGCGGATGTCCAGGACGAGATAATTAAAATTCCGATTGCGCGTGCGCGTGAACTGCTGCTCAAGCTTCTACCCAGGCAAAAAGAATCATGGAAATCCAAATTTTGTCGACTCGTGACGCCGAGAAACGAGGCATTGCAGTGAGTTTTCAATGTTGTATTCTGACATTTTCAAGTCCGCCAATGACATCTAGCAGCCCCAAATACTCACTGAGTGGGAAGGCAAATATACTCTCAAGTGTCCTGCCATTACACAGGAATGGGGTTACGATGTTCGAAATTTCAGTTTTACCGTCTACTCCTCTTCCTCCCACTTGTGGATTTCATTCAACTTGGGACTCGTATCTGGCATTATGCGTTCTGATTTACCTGAAGTGGGCGAAATGGTCTGGGCTCAGTGGCGGGGGCGTAGGGAAGGTGGTCTCATGACCTTTGCATATGGTAATATGGCTTCTCTCACATTCTTTGGTGATGGAAATGTCAAATGCAAAATGGGGGGTGATTTCATGCTTGGAATGCCTTACTTTACTGGCTCTAGAGACAACTCGACAAAGCCCCCAGAAAACAAGAAGGCTGAAATCAAGAAGTTGAAAACCGAGTTTAGGAACTACAACTTCCACAATTGCGAAGTTGAAAAAAATCGGAGGTTGGGCAAGTTGGGGGGCGAAGAAAGGACAGACAGTCCATATGAAAGTGATACCAGTGTCGAGGGTCATAAAAGGAAGGCAGATGCCAGAGGCGAATTGGATGACGATGAATCTATTAGGTTGATGAAGCGCCAGCGAATAAAGACGGATATGATTTAGTTTTTACTGTATGTTCTGAGAAACGTATGTTCATTAATCCTCCAAATCTGATAATAAATCATCATCATCTTCGCCTTCTGGCATCTTTATAGGCTCTTCTTCTTTTCCAGCCATCCAGAATGATGGAATTGCCATGAAAATGTCTTCTACATACCAAAATACGAACTCCTTCTCGGTTCCACCCTGGTGTTGGCGAAAATATCCACCTCTTCCGCGGCCCCGGCCGCGTCCGCCTCTTTGAGCACCTTGCATCGATGTCGTTTCATTATCAGGGGAAGACGGTCCTCGTTTCGGCTCTGCTACTTCGTTTTTACTTTCGGCCAATCTCTGTTGTAGACCGTCGTTCACGTCCTGGTTGGCCGTTTCGATGCTTATTGCGGCATCGGGATCAACTGAATGAATGGGGTCGTTGTGGCTGCCACTCGTTGCACCACCCCGCCCTCGTGCCCTCCCTCTCCCCCTGCCCCTACTATGACCTTGTTCACCGCTTTTAGCAGGTACACTAAGCCCTGCATGCTTCCAGTAGTCCTGAACCTTCACCATCTGTATCCATGTACCCGCCAGCCCCATTCCAATAGAAACTTGCTCCGCTACGCGAGGTTCAACAAGGATCGTGATAACATCCTTCTCTGGGTCATGAGAATGTTCTTCAACTACCGACTTCCGTTCTTCAGCATCCAGCGGGTATTGTCCTCCATGCACAGAATTTTGCTTTTCTTCTTGGGGTACTTGCATCCTTGGTTTTCTATACGCCGCGGCGACCCCTCCATCATCCCAATCCAACCACGGTTCGAGTACGACTCTCGCCAACTTCTCTACCAGAACTCCCTGTAAACCCCTCCATCTCCTTTCCATACCTGCCTCTTTTGACCTGCCACCTGCAGAGACAACTTCTTTCACCCTCCTCATGCTTCTCTCAGCCACCCCAGGATTATATTTGATAGGGAGAACGGTCATCCCGAACATGTCCATCAAGGGTTGACCAACTTTCGGCGTCCATGCGTCAAGTTTAGTTTTATCTTGAGAAGGTGTGGGGTCAGTGTCCCAATGGGACGGAATGGATTGATTCATTTCGGACTCTGGATTAGGCAACGGTTGTTCGTCGGTCATCGATGTGTCAGGCGGGCTTGGTGCAAATTCGGTCGAAGACTCGGGTGTGGTAGGGATTGCCATTGGCTGCTGAACCGCAGAAATAATTTCTTCTTCGGCTTTCTGTTTCTGTGTCGTATTTCCATCGTCTGTTTTCTCCGTAGGCGGCCGGTCTTCATTCACTTCCTCGACAAACGCGCTTGGTCTCTCTTCGAGATTGGAAATTTTACCAGAGGTTGGAGATAAAACCTGAATGGTTATCCCAGCATTCTCATCGCCATCAAGATCTTCTACAGGAGAGATCGCTTCCGCCGATACCACTTGCACATTCTCATTCTTCAGCTCCTCTTCAAACCTTTTCAAAGCTTGTTGCTTCGCCTCTTCCGCATCCATATCCTTCTGCTTTCCGAACCCGAATGCCATTTCCTCGTCTACCCATCTCCTTCCCCAGTGCAGCATGCAGCCCACTCCCATCCTATCTGGTAGGATTCTACATATCCTCCCTGCTGCAGGAACCTCTACAACCGCCCTCTTCGTCACCTCTACTGCAGCCTTCAAAGTCCGTTCGCTTTCGTACACCGCCTTTGTTCTCACCAAAAATTCTAGAAAGAAAAGGACCAGCCGGGGCAGATTTGCGAGATAAGCAGGCGAAAAGATGAAGCCCTGATGATGGAGGTACCATGAGAAGAAAATGCGGAGACATGTATCGGGTGTGTAGATGAATGATTCGAGCTTCTGGTACTTTCGAAAGGAAGCGATAGAGAGAAGAGTCTTGACCTGGGATTGAGAAGAAAGGGCGACAGGGACTACGTTATGAAGGGCATATGGGGTACGTGGGGGTACGCGCTTTCGTTGTGGGGCTTTCTCTGGTTGTGCCAGTGTGGGTTCATCACCTTCGCTATCTTCGTCGTAAAAATCTTCATCAAGGATGGATTTTTCTTTGTTCTGAACCGAATCTGCTCGAGCAGCAGCAGCAGCAGCAGCAAGTTTTGCGAATGATACTTCATCGTCACCCTCAATGTCATCTACAACTTCGTCTGGGTTCTGATGAAGATCGGTACGATACCATACTGGGGGTTGACCCAATAAACCTACGTAGAGGCGGAACTATATTTCTTTGAATGGGGCAATAATGGGTACATTCAAAGACGACAACATACCTGATCCCAGAGGTATTTCAATCCTGATGATGACAAGGGCCAAACTCTACCTTTACGAAAGTCGTTCGCGGCAAAGTGTATACGATCAATAATCGTCAAATCCCTATCATCATATTTTTTTTTTAATTTGGGCAAAAAATTAAGGATAGGTAAACACTCACGAATCATATGCACAAGTCCCTCGCATTGCCTCTCCTTCCGCCCATTGCACATACCATTCCATTTTCGCAAAAAGTGACGCCCTTTGTTGCTTCAGCTCCAGCGCACGCGCTATAGGGTCCTTCTTCATCACTGGCGCTGGTTCGGCAACGGGCTCTTTCAGACTCGACTTAGCTTTTTTTTGATTCACGTTCTCGGCTTGTCCTCGTCCTCTAGTAAACGTCTTGCATTTGTCCGTGTCGTGTCTGACCCTCAAGGTGACGGTAGGTATTCCTAGGCCGTCTACTTCAATGTCACTCGTGCCGTTCTTCTCACTGGATGAAGGTAATCCATGAAGCCGAATTCCGTATTCTTTGAATTGGGAGTAGGGAATGATCTCCACATCTGTTGGGACGGTCGGGAAAGGAGGATATCGAACGAGCGGTAATCCGGGTTTGGGGTGGGGTGGTTGGGAAGGGTTGGGATTCGATTTCCGCGGTTTTGGTTTTGAGGAAGGTGGGCGATCAGCAGTGGATGAGGAAGCTGAGGCCATGGGAGAGAATATCGCCCAGTAATATGTTTTCTGTAGGTTGGCAACGAAGAAAAGGATTAGAACGATGTTTCATGGAAGATAAACCGAAAGAGGGAAATCTCACTTGTATCCGATGGCGACAACGGCGCTTATCATCCCATCACTGACTCTCAAAGGAGATGACCTTGGGCCCGGAAATGATATATATAGATAATATGGAAAGAGAAAAAAAAAGAGATAAGTAGAAAATGGGTGTTGAAAAATTTCAATGGTCAATTTATACAACAATCAAATATCAGGAAACGAGAATGGGATTGAAAGAAAAAGCATTTTTGTTGATTCCCTCGGGCTTGTTCTAGATCTGTGGGTCGGGACCAGTCGTTCGCTCTGCCTCAATAAAGAGCATGTGGTACAAGTGTGGTATTTACCTCCTCGTATCCGAAGTCCAACACGTCACATTCTGTCACGTTGCAACTGTGACATATTAATATTATGTAATGAATTAAATTAATAATTGAATAACAATAATTTAAACTACGAACTGTAGGAGAGGTAGAACCCTCGTGGAACAGGAGGCAACCCCTTGTCGTTGAATAAGAAGGAATGACAAGGGGAAGGATCTCTTGTTGGTGGAAGAAACGACGGGCTATCCCTCCTCGGACCTCGAGCGTAAGTACTGCCCTCGAAAAGGGGAGGGGAGTGACCTATCGCCTTCAAAAAAAATGACGGAAGGGGTTGCCATCGAAAAGAGAGAGGAGGAGGAGAAGAGTCAGGGGACCATTGTGCAAACCCGGAATCAATAGTAATGATGTACCAACTGTCTTCTTTCTCTGCAGTACCCACACCGGATTTAGTGCACAATTAGTCTTCTATGCAAAATTATGTTTTCCACTGATTGTTTCCAATTCAAAGAACAGGCCAGCTACGACCATGTCATTGTGACTCTAAACAAGTTGCATGGCTGATCAATTCTCAAACTTGAACAAGCTATAAATAATAATGGTTTATACTAATCATATTTCTGACTCGGATGTCTTCAGATTAGCTGCTCGTCATTCAGGTCGTCGCCACAGTGCAAGAATGACAAAGGTCAATGTCAGAAACTGTACCCTGACCCCAAAGGCTACGCGTGTTATGCACTTGTGTCACTCGTGCAAAAACACGCATACCACCCGCACGCACCTGCCACGCGAAAGCCTTTTCCTCACTCTCCTCTTATCAAGGCTATCAACCTTAGCAGCAGCAGAAGTAGGTCTCAAACATTCTTGTCTTTCAGACTGCTCACCATTGTCGTGCCAGTCACGGGCCCGGGGGTGTATTCTTTTGACGGGAATTCAGCAGTATCTCCATATCAAACCGACATTCAGGTTGTCTCAGCATTGAATAACAAATCTTTTCTCGCTGGTGTCTTCGTCATTGGGACAACTTGGCCCAATGCACATTGAGGCCACGTTTGCCTGATTGCCAAACATGAGGCTATTCAAATATTCAACCCTCAAGAGCTCCGAGTGAAGTTCGGTACGCCCGCCATAATTGGAATTTGTGCACGTTGGTTATTCCCGTCATGGATATCGCTGACTTGCTAGGATCCGGAGCTGTTGAAGCCCTTAGACTGGCTGCACCATTGGCAAAAGCAATTCCGTTGGTTGGGAGTACCGTCGAAGGCTGCATAATGGCCGTACTTAACATAATTCGTATCAAAGATGTACGATATCTCCCTCTCCCTCTATGTTCCAACTGAGTGATCTGATCCAAGTCTAGGAGGTCAAGATGATGAAAGAGCAATGCCGGCTTTTGACAGATCGTGTTGTAACGATCACAGCTGCAATCACCACTGAGCTTTCGAAGGCCGATTCTGCGACCTTGGCTAGACGAGAACGCAATGTTGCTGATCTGCGTGGGTGAGTTCAATCGTTGCCCATGAAATTACATGCTGGAATTATCTAGAACTTTGCGAGGCATACAAACACTGCTGGAAGAGCTCAAATCCGCACGACTATTTTACCGAGTTCTTAACCGAGGTGATGTTGTCGACAAATTAACACAGTTCCGCCAGCAACTAGATACAGCAATTGACACCTTCCATGTATGTTTTATGTTGTGGTGATTAACATGTCCTCTCATCCCACTCAGATCACCGAAGACATACGCATTGAAGAGGCTCTCACCCAGCTGTTGGAAGCAGTCAAAGAGGGACAAGACAAGCATGATATTTTGCTGATAAACAGTCCGTCTTGCTCTCAACTAGAATGCTTAATTGATGTTGATCTTTAGTATATAGGTCTCCTTCGACCTGTTACGACTGCCAGCTACCTTGCGCGTGCCCCTGATTCCGGTTGCTTCCCAGGAACGCGCAAAACATTGCTCGACGACATCTCCACATGGTTCGATGAGGATATCCTTCGCGTTCCCCAGGTTTTTTTTCTGTCTGGCTTAGGTGGGACCGGAAAGACGGCAGTGTCTCATACTGTATGTGAGAAATTTCATACCAACGGCCAACTAGGCGCTAGTTTCTTCTTCTCTCGAGACGAAGCAGATCGACGACGAGTGGCTTCTATCATTCCATCCCTTGCTTTCCAATTGGCTTCCGTGAATTATACATACCGTCGCAAACTTTGTGATGTCCTGAAAGAGCATCCGGATGCACCTTCTCGGGCCCAACAGTATCAACTGAAAGAGCTTCTGTTGGATCCACTGAAGAAAGTCCCAGGTTTGCCCCGGTATATCATCGTCCTCGACGCCCTTGACGAATGCAACAAGGAACGGGGCACGGAAGGTGGCGATCTCATTCCATTAATTCTCCGGGAACTACCTAGTTCTGGATTGAATATCAAGGTTCTGATCACCAGTCGTCCAGAGCGATCAATCAAAGATATGTTCAAAATCGCAGGTCGTGGAATGAAGATCCATGACACGTCGACCCTCCATGATATGGACCGATCCTCCGTCAAAGAAGACATTGCAAGCTATCTTGCACATCATTTACAGCGCATACAAGTCAGCAGGGAAGTAACCCCCCCGTGGCCAGGGGACCAAGCTTTCGCCGATCTCGTGACAAGAGCGGGGCTGTTCTTCATCTTTGCTGCTACCATTGTCAATGCTGTTGCGGACACCTGCTACAATCCTCAAATGCAGCTCCAGCAGCTATTGGCAAATGGAGACGCTCAATCACAGACCATATACACCCAGGTCGACCGCCTGTACTTGCAGATTTTGGAAACCTCCGTCAAAGACAGATCCGATGCTTCAAAGCTCTGTGCTCGATTTCGAAAAATTGTGGGAGCCATCGTCCTCCTCCAAGATCCTCTTTCCATCTCCGCCCTTGCGCAATTACTGGAACATGATGAGGGAGATCTCGAAGGAGCGTTGAACCCGCTTCATTCTCTCCTTGATATACCGTCCAACCGTGAAGAACCCGTTCGGATATTTCACCCCTCTTTTCGTGACTTCCTTTTAGTCGAAGAGCGATGTCAAGAGGCAGGCTTCACTGTTCCAGAGGGTCGTACCCATGCCCAGCTCGCATTGTATTGTCTCAAGATCATGC
>Ga0307517_10009515_pt1 | contig 13762 bp, 8 predicted proteins | sample 23_EM_MG_FD_194515 | JGI IMG/M metagenome (GOLD analysis project Ga0307517, IMG submission 194515) | Populus trichocarpa ectomycorrhiza microbial communities from riparian zone in the Pacific Northwest, United States - 23_EM | ecosystem: Host-associated > Plants > Roots > Unclassified | place...
TACAGTTTGGTATCAGTTCATCAAATATATAACATCAAAGCATAGATCTTTTAGTCAGTCTAAGAACATGCCAAAGCTAGAACAAGCTATGGACAAACAATTGTTTGCCCCTTTCTTGCTATCCTCAAGCAACAAAGACTGTTTTATGGTGAAAGCGGAGTTAATGAACCATGATTTAGTCACCAAACTTGTGGTTTAGTCACTAAACTTGTAGTTTGGTGGTTTTCCCTTTCAAAAGGAGGTTCAAGTCTAGGCATTGCACTTGGGTGGATGAAATGACAAAAGAGGGTTAATTCCATTTTGTAACAAGGTTAATGGATCAAATTAAGAGTTGTTTCATGGGTACCTTAAATTGGGCATGGGAAGGTCAACAATTATGGGCTCATCACAAATTCAAGTAGTAGGACTTGGTGGGTGCAGTGAAAATTTTATAGGCACAACTTAAAAGTCTTTTGAAATTCAGTCTCTGAAAGGGTTTTTTTTGTTTTTTTTATGGGGATATATCTTTTGGACTCTCTTTGAAAGTGAAATCTTTTAGTCATGGAACAAAAAATTCTCTAAGAAACAAGCTTTTTGCATAAAAACACCACTCCTTTCCTTCATACTCTCAATCACTTCTCTTGGTAGGTAGTTCTACAGTGATCCTAGTTGACTTTAATACTCTCATTCTAGGTTTCTCTAGACAGGAGTTTGATCTCCTCATAGCATGTGAGGATGATCAGTGTTGAGCGATGTTGCTCAGATACATAATTCAGGGCGTCAAGTCCGAGTATCGGCCCAAGAGTCAGAAAAGATGAATTCAAAATTTTTGAATATGATAAATTGACTGAAAAGTGTTAAAATATTGGATGTCATGAGTACACGAATGTGATGTAACCTCCAATTATAGTTGAATTGAGACCAATTGCCCAAAGGATGTTCCATGTATCATGTAACTCGTAGTCCTAAATTCAAACAAGAGGGCAGTACTGGCTTGCATATAAAATTAAATTGGGAATAGATTGAAAGAATGCTAATGAAGGCAATAAGGAAAATAAATTTCATCTATTTCAAGTGTAAGCAAGACCAAGGGGTTTTGAAAAGTTAGTTTGAGCATCAAAGTAATTACATTAAATCAATTAATGCTCAAGTGAATAAGATTTATTGGGCTAATGCAGAATCTAAGGGTCCAAATACGAAGCCAACTTTATGTCCATGCACGCCCACGACAATTATGCTAATTTTGATGCCAAAGCTTTCATTATAATTTATTTTATTATATTTATGATATTAGAGTTACTTAATTAATTTAGGGTCGTGTGATGATTAGCATGTGATCATTTTAAAATATTTTTTTTATAGTTTTACTTGGAGAATGAGATTACAAGTCCTTTTTTTTTTTTTTTTCTAAGAGGATCTACGACTTGAACTAATATAATTAATAAGCTGCTAGGGGTATTTTACAAAAATTATTTGTTATTTTATTGATATATTCAGATTCTAGAGGATTCCTAGGAAACCTAAATTGTATTATTTTTGTTCCAACTTCAATTTTAATCTTAATTTCAGCTAATATTCTGCTGGCGTTTCCATTTTCTACTGGTTTCCTCTTTCCATGCAAAGTCAAATTGACTGGTCATTAATACCTTCTCTAGAACAATATTACTAACCAAACCAAGCAAGAAGTATGCTTACTTTTAACACTTCTCAACTCTTCATCTCTCGCATTTCTCCATCATCATTTCTCTAAAAAAACCTTTGTTGAGTTTATTACAAGCAGCCATTGTTATCAATATGTTGCTTTTTTAGTTTGGATAGAGATGATGAGGTTGTGTCCAAGTGCAAATAGAAGAGTTAGAAAAGGCATTCATGCTTGTACATGAGTCATTTCATCGACAAATGCAAATACTCTGGGGTAAAATTATGCTTAAGCCTGAGTAACACACGAGATATATATAAGCAAACATACATGATACGACTAAGCCAAAAAACAAATTAATGCATGAAACAGAGAGAGTAGTGTTATTACTGTAGTAATCTCGCAAGTTGTCATTAGGAGCTCTTGGCAATCCAATCCGCAGCAATAAATACTATATGGGAAGAAAGTAGGGTAAGATCACATCACAGCAGTTAGTTCGGAAAAAAAAGCGTTGTGGTCAAAACAGTGCGAGAGGTGATATTTAGAATTGAAAAGGAGACTACTAGCTTAATTATATATGATTGGTAAGCAAGCAAACATATAACAATAAAAGGTAATTGTAAGGATGCAGAAAAATGCAATTGAAGATATCCTGGTGATGGTAAGGATATTGATGAAATCTTGAAACACTAACCTCCTATATATCCAACGTTGCTAGAAGAAATGAAAAGACGAGGTTCATTTTGGCATACCTGAAATCACCAGAACTGACAAGAAGCTGGTGGTGATGATCTTGCACCCGGGCTAAAGCTATTACTTTATCCCCGGGACAAAGGTTAAAAAAGTTAGCCTCTACCATGGTGTGATCATTATCAGGTTGTAAAGACATAGAATCATCTATCCATTTAAGACATGCTTTTTGAGGAGGTTTATCAGGCTTGAACTTGACGGTAGCAATGTTGTAGTGTAAATCAAAAGCTGAAACCTCTCCCTCGTACGAACTGCCATCTGATAGATGTACTTCAACCTGCAATTGCAATACAATATTTTGAGAAATTTTCAATTCTACTAAAAAGGTAATGATAATGATAATAATAATAAAAGTCGGTGCTGTACCGTGATTTGAGAAGGGTCTCTATAAGAGTGAAGGAGAGAAGCAGAAGTCAATATGGTAGCATCGAATTTACCATCATCTCCTGCTGCACCTTCACATTCTACAATTGTGCCGGTGCACGCAAAACACTTTTCTCCGCTACCTGCCAGAAAGGCAGCAAAGCATAAAGCTTTATGTTACCAGGCAGATCATATATGTTAGGAAGCATAAAGTTAGTATATGATATACCTACCTCTGTGGTATGCAACAAGGCACACAACCGATAGAGAAACTTTCAAAGCAGCTAAATTTGTATTGAGTTTCAATTCATCATCCCGCTTTTTCAAAAACGGAGGCGGAGGCGGAATTCTATCAACTGTAAAGAAATATATATTCAGAACAAGAAAAATCAGATTAAATAAAAACAGGAACAGAGATGAGGGGAAGAAACTGATCGGGAGAGAAGAAGAAGAAGAAACCACCGGCCTGAAAAATTCATGTTTTCTCCTTCCCAACGATACCAGATAGGAGAGACGGGTACACTAGGGATTATTAATCAGTAGACGATGTGGAAAAGGCAGGCAGCAGTAGAGACTGGAGTAAATAATCCTCCTATTTTTTCCAAGAACAATTAAAAAAACGGCTGGGCCTTTTAATAGGTTTCTGCCACCTTGCTCTAAAATAGGCCTTTTTTTTTCAACGGCAAATACTTAGGGTGTAGCTAGGGGACCTGCATTTTTATTTTTTTTAATCAAATATTATCCATGTAGATTTTTTCAATAATAGTTTAAAAAATATAACAAATTAAAAATTTTCAATAGAGTTCAAATTTAATTTTATTGTTTTATAACTAAATAAAAAAAATATAAATAGCCCCATAAACAAATATTGATAATTAACATATTTATTATCAATTATTAATATATATATATATATATATATAATTTTAAATTTTATTGAACCAACATATTACATATTAACTTTATAATAAAAAAATATTAACAACATCCACATTTTTCTGCATTAAAAAAATAAATCACCCCGGGAATCAAACTTCTATACATGTACTGGTTTTGAGGATTGGGAAACTAGGGTTTTTGCCGCTCTGGACCACCATATTTTTTGAAGGGTAGAATTGTCAAATCAAAAAAGAAAAGGGTGCCGATCACTTGTCTGTCAGAAAAGATATATATATAAGGCGGCCGGGGCGTTCCCCAATCCCGAAAGCTAAACTGATTGATAAGTATGGCCATTAGAATGGAATCCAGGGACAGGCTACAGGGTGTAATGGAAAAAGAGATTCGGTCACCATGGCAACGGAAAGCACGCCGGCGTACTGGTTAGTTAGTTAACTAGCTAGCTAGGCACTTACTGTAATTTCTTCTTCTTCTTCTTCTTCTTCTTCAGCTAGATTTGTTTATTTTAATATGGATTTATAGTTGGTTGTGTTGCATTCCGTTCCCATTCTTTCAACGAGAGTTTTGATGAAAGGATAGAGGAGAATTTCTACTTGGACCTTCCCACCAAATTATCGGCTCTTAAAGCTTCCCAATCTGTTGTCAGTCTCGTGTCTCGCGCTCGCAGAGGTATGCTAGGCGTGTATGCATGCATGCATGCTTTCATGTATGTACGTATGTGTGGCCAAATAATAATTTGACTGATCTTGTGTAGGCGTGAAAAATAAATTAGTAATTCCTTGCTCGGGAACCATCATAGGATCCAAGCTTGAAGAAAATGGTTCATTCACCCATACCATCCTCACTTCTGCCAATCTCCTCATTACCCGCGCTGCTTCAACTTCGGAGGATCATCCTCCTCTGGCTCCTGAACCTGGTATCAAGGTGCTGCTGATTTTCTTTTATCTCTGAGTTCTTTTATTTTTTTTATTAAAACAAATTTGTTCAATCTTTTTCATTGGCTTAATCTTTTGCATGCAGGTTTATGTGTATTTATCAAGTGGTGATTCATTTGAGGGTGAAATTTTTGGTTTTAATTTTCATTACAACATTGCCATCATCAAATTCAAGTCCAGCTCACGCTTCCCGACTGCAATTCTGAAGCACATAGATGGTTCCATTCCTCTAACTACCAAAGCTGAGCTACAGTACACGTCATTTGGACTCCGTCCTCACGCCGAACCTTCAGATTTATTCAACCTTTGTCCTGGAGAGAAGGTAATAGCACTTGGCCGCCATTACTTATCCCACAGTCTCATGGTTGCACCAGGTGCTTTCAGGTATTGTCTCTCTTTTTTTAATGCCAAAAAGGGACTTTCTCTATGATCTTAAACTCATTGTAACATTAATTGTAGTCTCCTGGTGCTTTAAATACTCGTGCTCATTTTATGAAAATGCTTTCTCAATTTTGTTAGTTACTTACACTTGGTTTTTGTCTTTCCTTCATTCTGCTGTGAAGACCTGGTGTGCGCAGACCAGGTTTGCTCAGACCACGTTTTTCCGGACCTGGTTTCCGTGATTATGATTGCGTAGAGCTTCTCACAGCAAGTTGCAGGATTACTGTAGTAATGACATTACTCTCTCTCTCTCTCTCTCTCACTTATATTCACCAGCTAGCCTTTGTGTGTATATTAGTGGTCTGTTTCATTTTAAAGTTTACATACAACTTTCTCCTGGTGGCTTTCATGATCTGTTAGTTTCTCTCGAGTATACACCAACCCCAGATGACATCTGCTTCTTCCTTGTATGCATGCTGTTCTGACAAGTTTTCGCCCTACCATTTGAAAAGGCAGAGCTAAATTCTGCTGTCTTTACCGAAGTCATTATTTCAATATTAAAGGAGGGCAAATCTTAGGTGATAGAGTCAATGGCATAATTAAATTGAGTGTGCAGGAAATCAATACCTAGTTAGGTTGAGAATGAAAAAATGTCTAGTAATGTTTGCTGCACAATGGCCAAATTTTAGCTCTCAGATATTATTTAAGACTATTTTTTTTTTTCATTTGAATTTCAAATATTCCCTTAGCAGTATATAAACATGCATTTGCGTAGTCGATGGCTGCTGGTTAAATTCTAACATATATTTCACCTTTCCCTCTTACCTTTATCTATATAAGAACGATATTCATTGTCTGACCTATGAATTGAAAAATTATCAACAGTAGGTTTCAGTGCAGGCTCATAACAGTATAGCAATATGGTGCACACCATGCTTAGATTTTAAGTGTCATAGATTCTCGATTGGTTTAAAATTGTGTTTTGCTTCTCCCTGGTCATTTTTCTGTTTGGAAATCCAGATCATAGTACTAATACACATGCACACACCTTTTCACTTCCTTCTTCTTTTCGTTCTAGCTCTTTGGTGGTATATGCTTTAATACTCATTCAGAATGAACCTTATGTTTTAATTTCATGACATCAATGTCATTTTACCACGCGACATCCCATGTATCTGTCTGATATGTAAAGAGAGGCAATATTAAAAGGCAACCAAGAGGATTTCTTAAAGGGATTTAGGAAACCATTTGAAAACAAATAAAACAACCATATCATAGCTGGATAATCACGAATTACTGCCAAGTGAAACATTTTTTTTATATTTAGCCATCTAATCTGGCCACTAGATGCCACTAGCATGCGGATTTATTTATTTAACAAATGTGGCTTCATGCAAGAATATCTGAAATATGGTGTTTTTGTATATTTCCAAACAGGGTGGTAGTGGGGGACCCCTTATCAATTGTAATGGTGAAGTCATTGGAATCAATTTCTATGAGCATTCTTATACTTCTTTTCTGCCAATCAATATTGCTTCTAGGTGCTTGGAATGCTTGGAGAAAAATGCGTATGTACATTTATTTCTTTCTCTAAAATTTATATGTTTGGTTGGGAACGTGGTTATACAACCTCCGTTTCCAAAAATTATGAAAAGCAGCAAAAGTATGCTTTTGTGGTTTCTGAATTTTTAGAAACACAAATTATACCGTGTTTTTAAAGTCTCTAATTAAAAGGAAGATAAAACTACATATCTACTTTTAAATTATCATTTTATCTCAACCACTTAATTTTGTTTTCTTATGTTTAATTTTTAAGCAATTCCCATTCTATTTAATTGTATATAAGGTTTTTTACCATTGATATATTCCAACTTCTCCCTCTTATTTGTTGTTGTCGCTCTATTTTATTAGGAGAGTTCCTCAACCTTGGTTTGGGGTTAAAGTGACTAGTTGTAATGCAATAAGTGCAAATATGTTTGAAAAAATAATTCAGAAGTTTGGCCACATCATCGAAGGTGTTCTTGTTGAAGAGGTATGTTTTTTTATTTGCTTTTCGTTTTAGTTGTTCCACATGCTTTCTTGGTTTTCATGTTGTTGTCTTCTTCCTGGATTTCGATAATGTGTGCTACTGTTATAGATAAAAAAAATTTATGAATCAAAAAACTTATCTGTCAATTCTCAGTAAGCTCTTATAGGTTAGCTCCTCATCCCTTAAAGAAAAAGAGAAATCTTGTCAATGCAGTCTTTTTTTATGAGTTTTTTTATCGTGATCAAAATCTTAAAGTTGTGATGCCGGGCAAAATCTTTTAATTTAACCCGTAAAGGGCTTAAATTTGGGCATAATTGGATTAAGCTAGTTGGTTTCTATGTAAATACAGTGAATCATCATGGTCAAAGGTTGTTTCCAGTTTATTAACAAGTTCACTAATTTTGTTATTTCTTGTCATCATTTAAACAATCCACAGGTTATACCAGAATCTCCTGCTTGTTCTTCTGGCGTGCGTCCTAATGACATCATCATTCGATGTGGTAAACAGGCTGTTGTATCTTCCTCTGAGGTACGCCACCTTATTGTTTTCATTGCTAGGGGAGTTTCACTTGCATCCTTTGGAAATTGGGTCTCATTAAAAAAAGATTGAAGAATGTTTCAATGTATGTAGATTCACCTTTTGAAATTGAAAGATTTTTTTTTATATGGATGATTTGCTTTGTTAGCCTGGTCCCTCTTATTTATTCAGCTTACCCTTATCTGTTCTTGTTGTGTATGGTGAACACTCGGTCGTAAGCAATAACTTCAGTACTAAATGATTAATTTATTATATCGTTGCTTTGTTTTTGCTATTCCTGTAACCTTTGTGGTTTTTAATGTCAGTTCTATGGAACTTTGCTCGACAATACTGGAGAATCCATGGAGGTAATTGTGATGAGGCCATGTCTTGGTAGAGATTTGAGTCTAACCATAAAGGTTATCGATGAAACAAACCCGGAGAAATATTACAGGTAAAATCTACAAGCAGACAATTATACAAACTAGCTCTAGCTTACATATAGCTTTAAAATAAGAATCGTGTCTCATGTCAACGCTTAGGCAGAATCCTTTTTCCTCTTTGAATTTTGGAAAATTTAATAATGATGGATAAGTTTCTTGTATTTCTTGTTTATTGTCCATCAATGAGATCTTGTGTGGATCTTCCTTGCATTGGGAGGTTGTTTTTAATTCTCTGCTTCTATTACTTATGCATCTATATTATAATCTGTCAACGTGGTGGTCATTTCAGATGGCCGGTTCCAGAAGAGGCATTTTGAGGAGGCGTGGTGCCCCTAGCTATGGTCGAACATGATGTGTACCTGCTTAAGAACTTATTTTGTTTATGTTCTGATTGTGCAATGTACACAGTTAAAAATAAATAAAAAAGATATGATTAGCTATCGATGAGGGATGGTTAATGATATCAATAAATTGATATTGATATTTTTTTTGAAAGAATTATCCTTGGGTATAAATATGTGATATTGTTTGGAAATTGAGAATGAAATGGAAAATATTAGTGTCATATAAAGAGTAGTATATGAGCTGATCGCGCTATGTTATGGGTTGTTGATCATTTGTTCTAAAATCTGGTTAGTTTCTATTGATCAAGTAAAAATTTAAGAGTGCAAACTATAACCAAATATACGAGCACATTAAAAAAAATAAAATAGTATAGCCATTATTATTGGCAAACGACATTCAAGACTTGACAGAGGCTGCTGCTAAAATGACCCTTGCCAAAAAACAAAAAGAACAGAAAAGATAATGTTGGTCTTTTACAGTTAAAAAGTGTGTTTGGTATTGTGGTAACTTTTATGGTTGTGGTTTGAAAAAAAATTATTTTCTAAAAAACAATTTTAGTTGAGGTTTGTTTGGTAAAATATATGTTTGGTTAAAACTGTGGTTAAAATTAAGGTTGAACAAAAAGTTGTTTAATGTGTTTGGTTAAGAATGCTTTTCAAATTGAGGTTATAAAATAACTAAAAAAAAGATATATATTAATATTGATTGTTTTTAATATAAATATTATAGATTTAACTACTGCTATTACATCATGAAATAAATAATACTTTATATAAAATATTTTTTATTGATCCATTAAACTATATGTAATTCCATCATGTACGAAATCCATCCGACAAGGACTATAGTTTTCATGGTTACCTGAGCGTGCAACAACATCAAGTAAAATATCATCGGAAGAAAATTGGGATTGCAATCATATTCTGCAAGTGCTACATCATCATACGATCTCCTTCTAATGTAATTATATAGTGTCATTGATTAATGTTAAACACTAGTTTTTTTTTTTAATAAAACACAATATTTGAGAAATTATTTTTGGATCTTTTTATTTTACTGGGTCGAACTGGTCCAATGCATTTAGGTTTGGGTCAGACTCAGTCCGGCCATGAACAGTGGAGACACTCTCCATGTTCACTTTGCAGAACAGTGGAGAGTGTCTCCAGACAAAGGAGAATAAGAAGGGGAAGGAAAAAGGGAAGATCAGCGTCGCGGTGATGGCTGAGGGACGGTGGAAACGACGGAGGCCGGTCACTCTCCATTGTTCACATGCAACATGAACAGTGGAGAGTGAATTAAATTACTCATCACTGTTTACTTTGCAGAACAGTGGAGAGTGTCTCCAAACAAAGAAAAAAGAGAAGGAAAAGAGCAGCGCGACGGTAATGGACTGAGAAACAGTAAAAACAGTGTAGGTCTATGGTGAAAGATAGCTGCTCTCCACTGATGGACGGTGTCCTTCTTTCCTCTATTTTTGTTCTTCTCCTTCTCTCTTTCTGGGCACGCCTCGCCTTGTGATACTTGCAGAGAGACAATTAATCCAACACATTGAGTATCGAGTCATGTGATAGTTCTTTGCGTTGCTAAGTCAATTGATCTCCATATAGCTGCAACATACTCTTTATTTGCGGGAACTGGCCAACTGAAACCACCAAATTGGACGAGATGATAGTGAAGCACAAATGGAATACAAAAGGCTCACAAAACCTAAAACAACAAGGAATAAACATCTGAGAGAAACTTGTAGAAAGCTCATACAAATATGCAATCATTTAGTGAGTTTATGTTGACCTAATTATATTTTTTTAAATGAACAAGCAGAAAATCAATTGTTTTAGAATACACACACACACACACACACACACACACACACACACATATATATATAAGCAGGGACAAGCCTACCCAAAAACATCATGACACCTGAGATAAACCAATTAATGAACTCTCTATTTTAGTGCCACCTTGTATTTCTATATAAAAACCAACATGCAAACAAATTAAAAAGGACGTGCCAGTTATAACTAGCAGGTTTTAACTTATCAGTGACCATAGTTAGCTTCACAAGCTTGCTGGTACTTGGTCTCATGTAGGATGATATTTGTTCTAATTCTTTTTGTTTTTTTTTAAATTAAGAACCATGACCAAAAAAAAATTTCTTTGTTAAAGAAATATATTAATAAAAAAAAGGAGGAGCGATACTAGATTATTTTTTCAATAGAGTTCAAATTTAATTTTATTGTTTTATAACTAAATAAAAAAAATATAAATAGCCCCATAATATAATATAATATAATATGCATATTTATTTCAGTTTAAAAATTTAATATTGAGTTAGTATTAACATATTTATTACCAATTTTTAATATATCTAATTTTAAATTTTATTGAACCAATATATTAACTTTAAAATAAAAAAAATATTAACAACATCCACATTTTTTTGCATTAAAAAAAAATCATCCCGAGAATCAAACTTGTCTATATGTACTGCTTTTGAGGATTGGGAAAGTATCACACCACAAATGATGATATGATACTTTCCATGTTTATATTTTGCTTGGTATATCTATCCCTAGGTAATTGTCATATATGGGTTTATTATTTTCTTGCTTCTTGTAATATAATTTAAAAGGTGAGGGTATTTATGTCATATCCTTGTATGTTTTCTGATTTTTTTTTTGGTAATCATAGGTGTTCGGATCAGCTTACACACACCTTAAGTAATTTCTCAAAACTCTGAAGTTAACGACTAGGTAAACTTCTACTGGCCCTTAGGTTTGTGACACTCGAATTGGTGATCTTTGAGAAGTAAACCTAGAACCTAACTAGTTAAGTTATACCCTTCAGGGTTATCTTTTTTGATGCATTATTAGACCTGTAGTAAATTTTGTTAAAGCAACATTAGTTTTTTTAGAATAACTAATGTTTCCTTCGATTGGGGTTAAAGTGACTAGTTGTAATGCAATAAATGCAAATATGTTGAAAAACATAATTCAGAAGTTTAGCCACATCAACGGAGGTGTTCTTGTTTAAGAGGTATGTTTTTTTATATGCTTTTCGTTTCAATTGTTCCATATGCTTTCTTGGTTTTCATGTTGTCTTCTTCTTCCTGGATTTGGATAATGTGTGTTGCTGTTAGATAAAGAAGTTTTATGAAACAAAAAACTTATCTGTCAATTCTCATTAAACTCTTACAGGTTAGCTCCTCATCCCCTAAAGAAAAAGAGAAATTTTGTCAATGCAGTCTTCTTTAATGAGTCATTTGATCGTGATCAAAATCCTAAAGTTGTGATGCCAAGCAAAATTGAAGTTTAAGTTGTACAAATTTTATCTGCACATATTAAGTAATATGCTAGTTTTCAAGTAAGCTGGTTTGGAAAATATTAGGAAAAGCCTTTACTTTCTCGGTTACCACAATATAGTCTACCCATCATCGTCATCGTGAATTCACTTGTTTCTGTCTGGCCGGGAATTTACAAAGTAGGCAACCTGCACTCGCAAACAAGTTTAATATTTACATCATGTTTTCTAATCAGTTTAAGAAGTAACCATCTATGATCTACTTCAATAATCTTCACAATAACAAAACATCACCAAATTTAAGGTGTTTTCTGGTTGTTTATAGTGAAAACATAACAAAACATCCATCTTGTCCTAGACATGCAGTCACAAAACACCCCAAGCCCCGGATTGCCACACTTAAATCATGAAAAATGTACTTTGCTTTTTTGCTTGAGATGTGTCAAAAATAATAAACACGTATTTTAGCAAGTAAACCAGATAGTTTCTCCTTCTAAAGTTATAAACATCTGATGGAGCAGCGCCCCGCCTTGTGATACTTGCAGAGAAACAATCCGACACATTAAGTATCGAGCCACGTGGTAGCTCTTTGCGCTGCTAAATCAATTGATCTCCATATAACTGCAGCATACTCTTTATCTGCGGGAACTGGCCAACTGAAAGCACCAAATTAGACGAGATGATAATGAAGCACAAATCGAATACAAAAGGCTCACAAAACCCAAAACAACAAGGAATAAACATCTGAGAGAAACTTGTAGAAAGCTCATACAAATATGTAATGTTGACCTAATTATATTTTTTAAAATGAACAAGCAGAAAATCAATTGTTTCGGAATATATATATATAAAAGCAGGGACAAGCCTACCCAAAAACATCATGACACCTGAGATAAACCAATTAATGAACTCTCTATTTTAGTGCCATCCTGTATTTCTATACGAAAACCAACATGCAAACAAATGAAAAAGGACTTGCCAGTTATAGCTAGCAGGTTTTAACTCATCAGCAACCATAGTTAGCTTCACAGGCTTGCTGGAACTTGGTCTCATCACAACCACTTCCACGGATTGGCTAGCCCTATTCCACACCTTTCTACAAAACTAAAATCACGATGTAAAGATCAAATCAATAGACAGAATTCTAAAAATCACTTGCAAAGAATAGTAACTATAAAAGAAACAGATAAACTAATGACAATCTCTAAGAAGCTGTGGAAATTATTATGTGGTGGTCCACCCCTTGTATAGATTTCTCCGACTATTTAATGGCACTTAAGTATTAAGGCACCATAGGAAACCAAAACCTTTTAACCACTTGGATTAAAGTTTCGCTGCACTCATCAGGCATCCCAATAGATAACAAGGGCACTTTGCCCTTTGATAAAGAAAAAATCCAAAGAATTACACACTCGAGTGTCTTTTATTGTTATATTACTATTCTTTCATTATATATGGTATATATATAAGAGTAATTGTGGGATTTATTCAATATATCAACTTCTTCCAAAAAAGTAATTGTGGGATTTGAGTTATGAATAAATATATTGTGGAGGTTTGAATATTGTTAAAGTTTATGTAAAAGGATTATTTAAAAATACTCTCCGAGTGTTTGATAAAATAAGTGCAATTGTTTGAAAATGAGAGTGTGTGTGTGTGTGTGTGTTGTTTGATCTAAAATGTTGACAAACATAGGGATTAAAGAGTATTTGGCTAGACTTTTAGGAGTATGTTGTGGGAATTAAGTAACACATGGGGCTGTTATGCAGCCTTGTAAGGGTGTAAAATGGGCTGTGTAAATATGGGCTGTCATGACAGCCCACGTCCATAAAAATATGGGGTTGTTAGCCCACATGCATGTAAATGTGGGTTTCTTACGAGAATGCCTACATGACGACAATAAAGTCCTACATGAGATAGCATAAATAAATGTGATTAAATACCTCTAAGGAACATTTAACAACTTCTCCATCACATTCCACTATAATGTCTTTGGAGACTATTCCAGCATGTGCTGCAGGAGACCCTTTCATTACCTAACAAAAAAAAATAAAGAAAGGTTGATAAAACAAGCAATCACAAACTCAAGCATGTATCTATCATTCAAAACCAGTTACCACGTACTACACATCACCTAAAACTGCAATCGTTACTCATTGATAGTAGTTAAATACAGTTATG
>Ga0307517_10009516_pt1 | contig 13760 bp, 10 predicted proteins | sample 23_EM_MG_FD_194515 | JGI IMG/M metagenome (GOLD analysis project Ga0307517, IMG submission 194515) | Populus trichocarpa ectomycorrhiza microbial communities from riparian zone in the Pacific Northwest, United States - 23_EM | ecosystem: Host-associated > Plants > Roots > Unclassified | place...
CTAGATAATCCATATAAAAATTAATTGTTTAGGTTGTTTTTGTATTTTTAAAATATTTTTTAAAAAATTTAAATATTTTTTATTAGTCTTAAATTAATAATATTTTAGTATTTTTTAATTATTTTATTGTACTGATATCAAAAATAATTTTTAAAAAATAAATAAATATTATTTTGACATATTTTTAAATACACACTCTCAAAATACCACTGCAAGTATCTATGTCTATGATAACATCTAAACAGTGTTATTATAATTTACTTTTAATTTCCAATTAAATATTTAGAAGTTCTAAAATCACATTAAAATACTTTTTTTTTATTAAAAAAATTACCTGCTCGTGTCGTGTGCAAGCGAACTGCCTGACATTCTACTTACATTATTTTTTCCTTCGCCAATCGAAAGAAAGGGAGGAAAAAAAGAGAAAAAAAAGAAAGAAAATGCTCTCTTACCCTCTCCATCTCTCTTGATTCAATATCTCTCTCCATTTCGATCCAACAGCCATGGCTTTTCCTTCTAGAAGAAGAAGAAGAAGCTGCTCTCTTCACGCAGTCCTCCTCTTTAGCTTCTTGTTTCTGATTGGTCTCTCATTCGCCGAGGAAGCTTCTCACGACGGCGATTCCCCCAAATTTCCCGGCTGCGATCATCCTTACAATTTGGTTCCTATTATCAATTTTCTTTCACATTTTCCGATTCTCTGTGTTGAATTTATTTTTTCTTACCCAAGATTTTGAAATGTTGCAGGTCAAGGTTAAGAACTGGGCTCATGGTGTTGAAGGCGAAACTTTTGCTGGAATAACTGCTAGATTTGGGGCTTTTCTGCCAAAAGAGGAGAAGAATAGTTACAGATTGACGGCTGTTTTCTCTAATCCATTAAATGGCTGTTCGCCTTCTTCCTCCAAGGTTCTTACTACTCTTTCTCTGGCTTATGTGTCCTTTATCTTGCTTTTGATTGAGCTTATCTTATCTCACTACTTCCAAGGAAATGTACTTGGTGTCAAAAGGTTTTGTATGATGAACTTATGAGGGGTTTGTGTGTTGTCATAGTTTCGTCGAATTATCTTCGTCAATAAATTGTAAAGGATGGTATGATTTTCTTTTTCTGTGTTCTGTAGCTATCTGGTTCTATTGCCATGGCAGTGCGCGGTGGTTGTGACTTCACAACGAAGGCTGAAGTTGCACAGTCTGGAGGTGCAGCAGCCCTGTTGGTGATAAATGACGAAGAAGGTTGTAATTTATTAAGTTGTTGGAATGCTGGGGAGTTGGTAATTTATCCTCTTCCTTTTGAAGTGATTGTCATTTTTGTTTTCTGTCTGTATTTGAATTTATTCTTGTAGAGCTTGCTGAGATGGGTTGTGAAAAGGGCACTTCTGCTCAAGATATTTCAATCCCTGTTGTTTTGATTCCAAAGTCAGGAGGTCAATCTCTGAACAAATCTATTGTGAATGGACAGAAAGGTGAGCATTGATTTTTTACAGTTTTGTCGTTCTTTGCCATGATTGTGATAAATATGCCTTTTTCTTTCACTATTACACGTTCAGAAGAAGCCACGATTCTCTGTGCTGCATGTAGGTATGAGTTAGATAGGAAAGTGAAGTGATGGGTGAAGATCACTAATCAGGTAGAAAAAGATGGAATAAAGGAGGTCTTGTTTAGGCCTTGCACGAGTACTATAATAATGTTTATTTCTTCTATATTTAATGTCAATGATTGCAGAGAAGCATAATCAATAAATTGAATCAAGCATGAGAGTACACAAGTTTTAGCTTTTTTGTACCCTTCAAATCTGGATAACAACTTGTAGTCTCTCTTTCTCTCTTCCTCCATCACCAGGCCCACACTCAACACAGACAGAATGTGTATACTAATTGTTTATGTGGATTTCATATTTCAGTCGAGCTTCTGTTCTATGCACCTGTTCGTCCTCCAGTGGATTTGTCAGTGATATTTCTGTGGATTATGGCTGTCGGAACAGTTGTCTGTGCTTCAGTTTGGTCTGAGATAGCTGCTTCAGAGGAGACCAATGAGCGGTATAATGAATTGTCACCAAAGGTTAATGTGCACTCTTATTTTCTTCAAGTATGCCCTCAAGTTGCTGGCATTTTTCTTCCTGTTTTTTTGTTTCTCTTCTCTCTTTTTTTTTTCCTGTCTTTGTGATGTTGAGTTTTTAGCTCCATTGACATCATTACAAAAATAACTTATAGCAGTTAATCGACCTGTAACTAGTGTGACTCGGAAAGCCTTTGTTTATCAGGTGAGAATAAATGGTTGTGATAGACATTTGGACTCTATATATTCCCGCCCAGAGTTTTTTTTTTATTCAGATCAATTCATGTTAAATTCTTCTGTCATCCAGGATGAATCTAAGCATTGTGAATCACATTTCGGGGGACCTGCTATTACATTTTGGAAGTTGTATTTGCCAATCATTCTTGATTTCTAGAATTTCTTATATTTTTTTACATCAAACTACTTTATACATATCAATTTGTTTTTCTTATTCTTTTGAGACACTTTGATAATGAGCTGTAAGCTGTAAGATAGTGTTTACCCATTGAAATTAACTTTCAAATGCATATGGATAATTCATCTGAACAAGTAACTAGGATTTGTCGAATGAATGGACTTTCAAGATGTCTTTCATCTTTTCATTTATGCTTGTCAGATATGCTTCCATAAAAAATATCATTTGTCAGCAACAACCCAATGAGTATACTTCGACTCAATGGATCCAAAAAAGAAGGAAAGCATAAGAGATGCTTCCAGAAAAAAAGAAGTTCCTATTGTTCTGTTGTTGAATTGACCTTTACTGGATGAAATGGGAATCACTCTATGTAACATCCTATTTTAGTTTCCAATCACATCTAGTCTGTTCCACTTATGCAAAGAAGAACACTTCCAGCCTGCCTCTCTGTATGCCATATCTATCTGTGGAACCAAGTTTCTCAATCTCCCTATTTGCCGAACCAAATTATTTTTCAGGTGTAAGCTAAGTTCTCCTTTCTTAGTATACTCATTTTTTGTGCCCTATGCACAGTGTTAGCTGGCTTTCGCTGCAAATGGTTTCCCAAACAGTTCTAGTCTGGCATTATTGCTGGTCAAGAGCTTGGGAAATGAAATTATAAGACTTTTTTAGTTATTTAATTTTTTGCACTTTCTATTTGAGTCTTTCAACTTTAATTTTCTTTTTTCTTTTTCAGTATTTGAATTATTTTAAAGTTTCCAACCAAGTACAATATTCTGCACATATTCTTTAACCACTAACATGTCAGTTGGATTAGATACTGAGGGTTGTTATGGAACAACGAATTTGATTATAAACTTTTACATAGTTTAGATGCTTGACCAGGATAAATTGAAATTGAAAGGCTCAACTACAAATTGCAAAAATGTTGACAGCACTGGTATCACACATACTTCTCAAAACTTTCCTGAACACCTTAGATACTTGTAACAATTCACCTACGAGTATAATGAGAGATGGTTATTTCCACCCCCTGTTTCAAAATCTTCATGAACGTTTACTTGCCCTTTGTTATTGTTATGTTCTTGATCTCCTTTACATGTCTGGACACACACACATGCATGTGTGTAAGGTGTATGTTTTCATGTATATTCCTTTTTGTTTTCTTTTTTAAATTCTCCTGTTATTGTTTAGTTATGCTTAGCTGAGCAGTATTTGAATATTCCCTCCTTACTTTGGCTAGGAAACTTCCAACGCCTCAGCATTCAAAGATGACACTGAGAAAGAGGTCATTGATATTAATGTGAAGAGTGCAATTGTTTTTGTGATAACAGCTTCTGCATTTCTGTTGCTACTCTACTTCTTCATGTCAAGCTGGTTTGTCTGGCTGCTGATTGTACTCTTCTGCATTGGTGGTATTGAGGTACAAATTTATCGTTTGGGGAATTCTAATATTAAAGTGTTGAACAAGTACTTATATTTGATGGGCTCTAACTGAAAAATTCAAGAAGCTGTAATTTTTACCTTATTGTTTGGGAGTGGTACATTTTTTAAAAGAATAATAGACATAAACACATGATATGGTGTATCTGAAGCTGTACATGGTCAGTTTAACTCCTTGCATCATACTTCCACTTCTCCACCCATGGTTTAAAGATACACAATTGCTTTTTCCATTTTCTTGGCACATTTATATTGTTACCTTCTTTTTGAAATGTACATATCTTCTCTTTTGGGATTCTAGACACTTAGCTGACATGTGGGCAATGCATGTTATACTGCAATGGACACATATAACTTGTACCTTTTCATTTTAGAAACCCTGGTTTGTCTACCAGAACTAAGTTACCTATTATTTATACATTAGATTTAAAAAAGTGGCTGCAAAGAAGAATGGACTCTGTAGGCTTACCAACTTAGCATTGTAATAGCCCAGCAGGATCTTCACCAAGTTTTGTTAAAGCCAAGAATTTCATTTGTATTGTGCTTTGCTTGATAGGCTCATTAGTGATGTGGGCTCTGTCCATTGAAGTGTTTCTTTCTGTACCTTGTGTCGACTCCCCTTTCTTAAGTTTTTGGCCTTTTTCTGTCTGGATTGGATAAAGTAGATATGGTGGGACATCTTTACATAAGCATATTGGGCAGTTTGTAAAGAAAACAGGTTTTGGCCACCATCATATTTTAATAACACAAACTGGTATGTTAATAATCCTTCATAACCATCATCAGGCGTGCCTTTAGGAGTGAGTTTTGGCCTTCTTAAACAGTCTCTTACATTTGAATATCTAGTTAGGCTCTTTAACAAGTCTGCAAGCCAGTCGTAAAGGAGCTGATGCAGTTGTAAAGGATCTGTTTCCATGCCTTTCTGTGCAAGTAAGCGAAATGAAACTAGGTTCTGACTTGGCCGAAAAGGAAAAAGAACAACAAATGGAAAAATGGTGCCAAGTCCTTTTCCCTACTTAATCTTAATCATAAAGTGCATACAAACTCACTTAAAGCCATTTATTCTACTCATATTTAGCAGATACATAATGAGGCACTTCTTTAGCAGGTATGCAATGGGATTGGAGTGCTTTATTATTTTAAACTAGGTGTTTCTTTTTGCTATCTGGGAGGATGGTGTACCTTTTAATTATTCTTTTCCTTCTTTCGTTAATAAAATATCTTTTTTTTGGGGTATTAAAAATGATCTCTACACATTTTTTTACATTTAATTTTTGACAGCATCTTTAACGAGTGGCAACAAATTCTGCTTTGTGCTTATTGAAGTATTTTCTTTTTCCTCAGGGGATGCATAATTGCATAACAACAGTGATTTTAAGGTATACTGACAATTATTTTCTTGCACTGCCCATCTTGTGAACTAGTGGCTTTTATGTTATCCTTTATATTCATATAACTCATTTTTTTTATATATTTTGAGCAGAATATGCAGAAACTGTGGGCGGAAGAAACTAAATTTACCTCTTTTTGGAGAAACTTCTCTTTTCTCACTTCTTGTATTAATCTGCTGTGTGGTATTTGCCACTGTGTGGGCTATAAATCGACAGGCATCATATTCATGGGCTGGACAAGATATTCTTGTAAGTTTCATTTATTAATACATGCAAACAAGTTTAGTTTTTGACCCGTTGTTATTATATGGAAATAACTTCAGTTGTTAAGTTTGACTAAGCTCCTAGAAAGACTATCAAGTCTTGTTGTGCAAGTTGCAGCTGCATATCTGGTTGATGTACCTGGTCTATACTGTGGATTATTTATATCCACAATTAAATATCCAGAAAGCATTTCTGTCCATTTTCGTTGCATAAAGAATGTGCAGAAGTTTTTGTTCAGGACTATGCTTATTATGTTATGGTTTTAAATATTTCTTTCCTGAGTATGTAAACAAAATGATGTGGAGTTTAGATCTTACTCTTAATTTTCACCAGAGTTGATTTAGAATCTGTTGTTGTTTGCTGTTTTATTATTGTAAACAGACAGGATCTTGCCCAGAAACCTTGAAGCCACTGTATTTCATGGCTTCGGGCTGTGTTAGGCATCTTACTACCAGAATGTGCTGAAAGGAAAATAAAAGAACCCATATACACTTAATGCTTAGTATCTAGTGGTTTGGTGCAATATATTCTATACATGACCTGTTGAAGCTGTTTGTACATTGTCTGGATCATGTCTACCTTCCTGCTCTTCACTAAATAATGACTTTCTTGTTTTCAGGGCATTTGCTTGATGATAACGGTCTTGCAGGTGGCTCGATTACCTAATATCAAGGTACGTAAGCTCTTATTTTGTCATGCATTCCTGATGTTATCTTTGTCCCTATCTGATATGTCTATGGTGACTCAGGTTGCTACAGTACTTCTTTGTTGCGCATTTGTTTATGACATCTTTTGGGTCTTTCTGTCACCGATAATATTCCATCAGAGTGTTATGATTGCGGTAAGCATTAATGTTACATATTCTACACTTTTGTTTTTGTTGTTCAAACTCGCACTGCATTGCTTGCTTTTAGGTTAAACATGGAAACTTTACATCATTGAAAAAGACTAATAAGTTGTGGTTATAGTGCTTAAAAATATTTTTGATGGAAATATGAAAATGTAAAGCGTTGAGACCAGATGCAGGCAAGTCTTTGTTTGTAGAGCCAACATAAGAAGATGGAGAGTTTAAAAGTTCAGCAGTTGTGAATTTCTTATTCAAAGTTTAGGGGCACAAAAAGTGTCGTAAGATTTTTAGAAGTAGAGGTGCAATGTGTGAGGGTGGTCGTTTAATCCACCGTTATTTGCGTTATACATGAAAGGGAGAAAATATGGATGAAATGATACACATAGAATCAAAGTCTGGTTGAATTGAGAAACAGAACTAGAAGCCTAAAGTCTGTTAGGCTGATGAGTTCTACGAGACTCTGTCTATGCCTGCCCTGCTTAATAGCAGTGAGTGTTAGGCAGTGGAGAAGCACCATGTCTTTGTAATTGGTGTCACTAAGATGAAAATATCAAGTGATAAAAGAAAAGACTAGATAAGAATGAGTCCATTTGTTAAAATTGGAGGTGGCCTTGATCTTGTCAAGGAAGAGTTGGGGAAGGACTGTTTGAGATGGTTTGGTCATGTTACAACATAGCATGGAAGAGTTCTTGGATTGTAGTTAAATGTCCTTAAGAGAAGGAAAAAGGTAGATGTAAAATGACTTCACTTGAAAAGGTGAAAATTGATTAGATGCTGTATTAGCTTAGAAAGTATGTGACCTTAAACATGACTAAATGGAGATAAAATGTCCTGTTGATTTGAGTTTTAGTTGAATTGAGTTGAGTTGTACTTTGTGGAGAAGAAAAATCTTGGTATTATCATTCTTGATAGGCCTATCAATATCAAAGTAATTACAGGAATTGTAATCTGCCTATCAAATTTTGCTTAAGCTGTGAGATTGAAAAAGCAAGAGTGTACTGGCTTGAACAACAGCAGCATGCTTGAGAAGCTGGAATTGAAATTGGAAATTAAAATTTTGATTTGGGCAAAGGAATAGCAAATAAGAATATGATCTACAGATTTTTGTTTCTTCTGTTGATTGATGTATCCTGTATACTGCCGATGGTTTTTTTTTCTTGGTGAAAAATTATTAACAGATATTTAGATGATTTACCAGAGACTATTCTGATCACCTTCAAATTGTAACAATGTCCATTTCATGCAGTCTCCAGAGATCTGATAATACTCTAGTAACAAATGTGCTCTCTGTGCCTCTTATGACTGGTATATTAGGCTGATGTGTAGTTTCTTTCAAAGTAGTTACTGCAGCTAGGTGTTGTTGTGTGTGTGTTTGCGGATTAACATCTTGGTGATGAGGTAAGTTTGTTTGGTGAATTCATAAGCTAATGTTTGCTACTAAGGTATCTGCCCTTGGAAAGCACAACCCTTTGTATTTTCTTTTCTGTCACCCCTACATTTGCCCTCCTTTTCCTTTCCTTTCCTGTTTTTGCTGTTCATCTGTTTTAGAACTCAGTTGCAGAAATTCTCCATTCCTCTCCCTTCTTTTCTTCAAGTTCTTCACACAGTTGTCTAAAATTCTTACGCTGCATCCATTTTTCTACCATCGCTTCCTTTTTCTTGGAGTTGCCAGTGCCTAAATGCTATGGAATGTAAGAGAGACTGCTGTTGCCCTGTGTCTCATATTTTCTCCTGCTCAGCTGTTTCTTTTGGTTAATATGTTTTTGAATTTCTCATACTGGTGCTTTTTCAGTCCATAACATGTGAAAGGTCCATGGGCGTACCTGTCAGTACAGCATCTAATGTGACTTATTATAGACAAGTTAAGAGAGTAGAAATGAAGACCAGTGAATACAGCACCCCCCTAGTCAATACAGCATCTTTGATACCCATAGACATTCATTGAAGAATCCCTTCTGATTCTGTAAAAATGCTACTTGTCAATACAGCATCCTAGATACATGAAGACAGTCATTAAAGAAGCACTTCTGATTCTGTAAAAATATTACAAATTTTATTTCAGTTCTGTGCCATTTGCTCTTTGGTCTTCTATTTAAAAAAAAATTAAACATTGACAAATACATCTGCCTCCACAGTAGAAGTTTTTGGGGAACTCTGATGGGACATAAATGGGTGGATTTGGTAGAATTTATTACTGATGGAATTTTGTATTAAGTTATATTCTCTTTCTTTAGGTTGCTCGAGGTGACAACAGTGGCGGGGAAACTATTCCGATGCTTTTAAGAATTCCTCGATTTGCTGATGAGTGGGGTGGTTATGACATGATTGGATTTGGTGACATTCTTTTTCCTGGCTTGCTTGTATCATTTGCTTTCAGGTAGTGTCCTAACTTCAAATCAGCTTACTTCTGTAGATACAATCCTCAATGAGTGGAAACAAGCAAAATTGTGCATTGGCACAAAATATACAGTAGTGAAAAGGCTTGCAATCCTCTCATAAAATATATGGATAGATTTATTAGACATCTATAGGAAATCTTTTTTTCATCTTCTATACAGAATGTGTCAAGTTCTATTTAATTCTTCTAATATCTCTATTCCTTTGATTCCTGATGCTGAAAGAGATTGATTTTTGACATCTGGACAGCAATTTGTTAGAAGACAAAAAATTTGGCAGGGATCCTTATCAAAATATGTGACCAGAGAGGTGTACCATTTTTAATAAGGCATTGTATGATTGTCATTTGAGGCCTTGTAGATCTTGTGTCATGCAGAGTAACGGCAAAAAATAAAATAAAAATGTATAGAGTATTAATATTTTTTGTTATGACATTCTCTATGGTATTTATGATTTTGCTCTCTTATGTTTCATATTTTTTCTGTTGTCTCAGATACGACAAAGCAAACAAGAAGGGTATAGCAAATGGATATTTTCTTTGGTTAACAATTGGCTATGGAGTTGGTGAGCATTCTTGCAGAATATTTTTTGATCTTAATTCAGTTGCATTTTTGGCACACTTTCTATACATTGTTATTTTGATCAATGAAAGCACTACACAACAGGGTAACCTTTCCCCTTTTTGTTTTTTGTCCCATCTTTTTATTATTCCAAATACAAATTAGGTTTTAATCATAGGTGTTTTAGGATGTCACCAAGTGACTTGTTAGCCAAGTTAGTAGATACCTTGGTGTAAAAGTATTAATTTACCAATTTAATAGTGCTAGTCAAAATTGACACCCCAGTATTTTGCCGCTAGAAATTTCCTGTGAGTGCTGAGTATCCAGATTCAGATTTCAGTCCTATGTCCAAATCAGGTCTTTGCAACAATGCCAAGCACCCGAAGTCTTTGATATTTAAGCACTGACATATAGAGTGTTTTCTGTATCTGCAACTGATTGTAGAAATTGCCACTGAAATCCATAAACCTGTAAACAATACTGTAATAATGTCATTTGTTTTTAATATTTAAGTCAAGTGGTTGGGGTGGATAAGATGTTTATGTCTCCTTCTTGACACTGATTTTCCTATTTCAGGTCTTTTCCTCACGTACCTGGGCTTATATCTAATGGATGGGCATGGTCAACCTGCGCTCCTCTACCTTGTTCCTTGCACTCTAGGTAATTGGATGACTGCATTTTCATTCTGGACAGAGGTATCATGGTTTTTTCTCTTCAAAATAACCTTCTTATGTGCTCATCGCAAGGCTTTGCTCCTGTTCACTTTGGTATCAGGACTTTGTATCCTATTGGGTCTAGTGCGAGGAGAGCTGAAGGACCTCTGGAATTATAGCTCTGAAGATGCTTCATCAAGGGCTTCATCTGGCTTGGCCTGAAGCCAAATGCAAGGGAAATTACACTTTAAACACCTGAATTGTGCCATAAAGTAGCCGACTCCATAGAATTCTTGTTAATAGCAATCTCAGGTTAATATGGTGACATGGATACACTAGTACAAGTGTCTGAACGTCTCACTGCATTTTTCCTTGGCATATTCCATCGTAACTTATACTTGTGTATGTGATCCTACATTTGTTGCCAGTCATAATATATTTGTGACATGTATGATGGAGAAAATCGTCGTTTAATTTGTTTTCCTGGTGTTTTGTTCCCGTTTGGAGCCGTCAAGATGTTCAAACCGTTGTGCTGTGCTTGGGAAGAAATGGAAGGGGTGGAGTAGCGGTGTTAAAAAAACAAAAAAAACTAGCTCGTTTGTAATTTTCTAATTATATAATCTGATATAACATGTCAAAGTTGAGGCTTATATTTGTTACGGGGAATGAGTTTGAGATGCGTATAAACTAATTTGGATATTTATAATGAATAATAATAAAATAAATGTCACAAGACGGGTGATAGGTTAGGATTTTTTAATCTTGATCGGTTTGATTTAATTTTTATATTATATATTTATTATGTTTTTATATTTAATAGTTTGTGGGTTAAGTATTTATTTTTATTTTATTTAAAATTATTTTAACTTCAAAGTTTTTGTCGGTGGGAAGGTTTGGTTTTTTGCTAGAAAAAAGATAAAGGTAACTAGAATTTGATGGTGTGTAATGTATGAAAATTAGATTTAATATTAGAGGTGTCATGTTATATGATTTATGTTGTAGTTTTGTTTTTAAATGTGTATTTTTAACTCGTCAATGTATATAATATTCATAAAAAAATTATCTCAATTTGATATATCCAAACTTTTTGGATCCAAAAGTAAATGAAATGGGTTGGTTTTATAATTTATAAAAATATAAAAAATTAATTTAAATACAATTATATATCCAAAATCAATCCAACTATCGAAATTGATTTATCTTGTGATGGGAGGATGGATTTCATGCATGTAATCAATTCAGACAGCAGTGCAACTTTTCAGGATAACCAGGGGAAACCTAGGATTATCCATATGATAGAATAATGCAATTTTTGCCTGGTACAGATTTAAAGACTAGGATGGATGTCTTTGACGTTAGCTAATTTGATCATTTTTGTTCCATGGTGTGTTCTTCATACATACATACACATGTTCTCTCCTATCATCCATGATGGTGACTACTCTCTTTGAAATTGCCGAACCAAATTTCTTTATTGAACACTTTCGTAGGCGTCCAATCGGCCAGGACTTTTTTTAATTTTTTTTAATTTTAGGGTTGCTCATGGATTTGATTTGGCTTTATCCCTTTTATTTATTTATTTACCATGCGATGATAGTAAGCAATGGTGTACAAAAAGAATCAGTCAGATGACATTGGGCCCCGATTAACTGCTAGCCATGTCAAAATCCAAAGTGTTGCATGTGATAATATATTTAATATGAGAATTAAACAAATAACCAATATATCAAATAAAGTTAATTGACCATCGTATGCTTAATAAATAAATAAAAAATTAGCATGGTTTATTCGACCTAACAATCAAGGGTGAATTAGTTGTCTTGTTGTTCAAATAATGATATATTTAAAAAAATAATTAATGTCATCATTGTTGTTTTAGCCCATACTTGACCTTAATTTACATGTGAAATAACATATTGCCATTGTATTAAATCATAAAAAAAAAAATCTAAGAAGTGAAATGGAAAAATGGGAACACTATATTGACCCGTGTTAACCCGTAATTCTAACCGTGCTAACTCGATTGAAAAACGCACCTCTTTTTTTTTCTTCCCTTATTCTCTTCTTGAATGGGCCTTGACCGGGTCTCAATTGACTCAGGGTTCGATTAAAGAATATAGATAAAATTTAAGAAATAAATAATTACTAAAGAAAAAAACTGAAAAAACACTAGCTTAAAAAGAGTTTAAGAATTTAAATTATGGAGGAAAAATATATTTTTTTAGTCAAAATCCTCATTTCTTATTTATGTATTTTATTTATTTATTTTGACGAAACATGTCTTTTTATTTACAACATGATTTTTTCAATAAAAACTTAGAGTAACTAAAATAAATACTCACAAGAATTTTAATAATTTAAATTCATGAGAAAAAGGTATTTCTTTAGTCAAAATTCCTTCTTATTCATTTTTTTTTAGTTTGGCAAAAACATGTCTTTTATATTAAAATATTTTTAAATAAAAATCTACCATGATCTGAAAAAGAAAGTTCAACAAAAAATAACACTATTTCTAACCCCTAAAATATCCTTTAATTACTCAAAAAATAAAAAAAAATCAAACCAAATAAAAAAAATCACCAACCTTAATTAAACATGATTAAAAAGAAAAACCATTCTTTCGTAAATTGCATAAAGCATCCTAAACTTTATATCTTTATAACACTTTAAATGGTGCCAAAAAGAAGTCAACAAAAAAGTTTCAATTATTTATAGGTTTGCTATTATTTTTTATTTAATGATTGAACAACCCCTTATGCATAAAAATAATAAAAATTCAATTAGTATCACTATAACCAAAACATACAAAGATTTAAAAGTAAAACATGAATATATAATACATTTAATAATTGAGACACAATCAAAACCACATTTCTCATATTGAAGCTACTTAGGAGATGAAATTGAGTCAAAATCAAGTTAAGTAATGTCTCTGATTGAATTAATGAGCAAAGTCACAATTGAATTCCTTTTACCAGGACAAAATCTAAATCAACAATAACAAATTCAATAATATGACTTTCAGTACAAAGATCATTAATTTGCAGAACACCTTGGCAGTCTATAGAAGCACTTTGACAAGAAAAGAGCAACCTTGAATCTCTTAAGAACCTAGAAGCCAATTTCACTCAAACAACAAAAAAACACAAAAGTTAAACAAAAAAAAGATAAACATTACCAAACAAGCCAAAACCTAGAATTCAGATTTGATGAGAAAAACTTTTTGATGCCAATTCCAATTAGAGCTACTTTAGCTTCCTAGGTTTGCTGCTTAATAGAAACATAAGCCTTGATAAACCTCAAAGTTTGTTTCTTTTTATGAAAAAGATCAAGTTTTTAAGAATACTTAGTAAAAGAAACATATCCATTAGTGCAAATTGTAGTTGAACTTGATGGAAAAGACATTAGAGCTTAGCTTGTATATAGAGAAGATATAGTTATTAACTAACTTAATTATTGATTTCTCGATTCAAGAAAATAAGTGAGATGACATATTCTCATAACAACAACACATAAGAGAAACTCCACAACTTAATGACGTGAACAAACACATGGATACAAAGAGAATCAACTACGAAGCTTCTAAACTTTGATTTTGTAGAACTTTAGGTTCAATTAAGCCAGGATTTATACAAATTCTAGAGAGCTTTTGTTAAGAAACAATAAGCAGGGAGAGAGAGAGAGAGAGAGAGAGAGAGAGAGAGAGAGAGAGAGAGAGAGAGAGAGAGAGAGAGAATGGGT
>Ga0307517_10009517_pt1 | contig 13759 bp, 10 predicted proteins | sample 23_EM_MG_FD_194515 | JGI IMG/M metagenome (GOLD analysis project Ga0307517, IMG submission 194515) | Populus trichocarpa ectomycorrhiza microbial communities from riparian zone in the Pacific Northwest, United States - 23_EM | ecosystem: Host-associated > Plants > Roots > Unclassified | place...
AAGGCTTTTCATTCAATTTTGATATTCCATCAAATACCTTGAAGTCTCAAGAATATGCAAAGAAAAAAAAATATTAACATATAAAATATCACAAACATTAAAAAAAAACAAATTAATATTTTTTTTATTAAAGATGTGTTTATTTTAGTGGTGACATCGTATTTTTGACAAAATATGAAACTTTTTTATTTTACTTTAAATTAATTTTTTGAGATGTTTTTGGATTATTTTGGTATACTGATATTAAAAATAAATTTTAAAAAATAAAAAATATGTTATTTAAATATATTTTAAAACAAAAAATATTTTAAAAAATAAACACTACTATAATATTAAATACTAACTAAAAAGTATCGGTCAGTAGCTACATAGTAATGCATACAAAAGCATGTATTCTTTTAGTTGTTTTGTATTAATTAACTCTTAAAGAGAAATAAATAAATAAAGGGATGGGGTTGCTTTTTGTCCACAAAAACCAATGTCGTTACCATATAATAATTAACAATAAGGTCGAAGGAATATCCTCGTAAGAAAGGTCGTGCATGAGTTCGTTTATTTTTAAAAGTCAATGAATCTACCATACAAATAAAACTTAATTTCTAAGAACAGATAGCAGAAATTTGTATGATCACATTCACAAGGTATACGACGAATGATTTTTACTATAAATGACCTAAAATCATTTGATGGTTCGTTGATCTTATATGATGATATGGTCCACATCTCTTAGATTTATACAAATGTATTGCTAAATTTATTACATTTCTATCCTAAATCTCATAAACTATAATTTTTTTTTTATTAATATGGGTGTTCAGATTAGTTTGCGTGTATCTCGATTAATTTCACGGATCTTAAAATTAACAATCATATAAGTCTGTAATGGCTATCATATTAATAATCATAAAGGTCGAACTTGATATATATGTAGTAACTATAATTACATTGAAAATTCAGATATTTAGTACACTGTTTTCCTTTTTTTATTAATAATAAAAATATATTTTTCTTTACTTGGAGTAAGAGGTATAGGGCTGATCGAGTTCAAGCCAAACAATAAAACAAAGGAGGGATTGCTAACCATTAAAAAAATAAATAAAACAATAACAAACTCAATAATAATAAAAAAGAAAAATACATACTAGACCTTAGCAAAATAGCTTGGCAAAATCTTCTTTGCACTATAAACCCTAAAATTTCCACAAACACCCCTTCTCGGCACACCCCTTCATCTTTTCCTTTTTTTTTTGAGGTAATATCCTTTTTCTTTCTCTCGTATTTGGACACACAGACACACACGTTTTGGTTTATTGGTTATATTGTTTTCTTGGTAATTGCAGGGAAGCTTATTAGTTTTTTTCTTGTCTTTTGTTCTGCTCTTGTGACTATACAAGTTTAAGTTCTTCACTTTTTTCTTTGAAATTGTACATGGCATCTGGGTTTTGTTTGGTTTGATTGAAAGGAACTTCCTTTTTGTGAAAGATTTGAAAGAGATTATATTGTTTTGGTTTTCGTTTTCTGGGTTTATAAAAAAACACTTTTTTTTGCTTTAAATTTTATGTTCTGAATTGGTTCTTGATTAGGAATCTGACTTTTTTTTTGTTGGAGTTTGTTATATTGACGTGCTTGGCTTCAATTTTCCTAGCAATCAACATTTCAGTTTGTCTGTTGCGTGAAAGTTCTATAATCATTATGGGTATGGGATTATAATTCGCTTTATGGTTTATTCCATGGAATGGGTGGCCTTTTGATTGAATGGGAGAGTTAGTAAAGCTTAGAACGGATTAAGCTTCCAATTACTACAAGTTGTTTGGAAAAATTTCGGATTGAAATTGAAGCTTGAAGTTTTTAGTGTTAGTTAACTTTTGGGCTTTTGTTTTTCTTGATTCAGCGTTTCAATTTATGGTTCTTTTTTTAGTTTTTTTACTAGATGATGCTTTCATAACCTATTTTGTTTTTTATTTGTATTGGCATTCTGTTTGCAGGGTGATATTACCTAGCAGCACACTGATTTCTTCAGTTCATATTGGTCCTGGATAGACTGTTCATAACATTTGGTGGTCGTAGATACATATGGAAAATTCAATGGCTGGTGAGTCATCTCGTTCTGAAATGAACAATGGCGGACTGTACATAAATTCTCAGGAAAAACTTGAGGAAGGTGGCCGTTGGTACTTATCTAGAAAGGAAATTGAAGAGAATTCTCCATCTAAACAAGATGGCATTGACTTAAAGAAAGAGGCTTATCTACGCAAGTCATACTGTACATTTCTACAAGATTTGGGCATGAGACTTAAAGTGTGAGTCTTTACACATTATGTGGTTCCTTTTGTGCATAAGCTTGAACTAAATGCTCTAATGTCTCTGGGTTTTCAATATGGTATTATATGAGTGTTCTTTTGTGGTCCCTTATAAAAAACTGAATTAAAATGCATTTTATATTTTCAAGTTTAGAATAGTTGCCTGTTCCTTTTGGTTGCTCAGCATTTATGTGCATTTTATATAGTTGGAGAACATTCTGTATTTATGCTTTCATCTCTTGACTTTTTATTAGATAATAGTATATGGGGATTAATAATCTAGAATTTTAGAGTTTTTGGAGTAAGTGTAATGAAGAAGTCAAACAAGAAGAGAGATGGTGAGACAGAATTGGTAGAGTTTTAAAAGGAGCTATGGTTCTTCTGTTTACACCAAGTCAATGTTTAAGGAGAGTTGATGTGCTTTTGCACTGCACATTGAATGCACACTATTCTATGTAATTATGCGTGGGATAATCATGTATTTCTCGAATTGCAGGCCCCAGGTAACAATTGCTACTGCAATAATTTTCTGTCACCGATTCTTTCTTCGTCAATCCCATGCAAAGAATGATAGGAGGGTGAGTCAATGTTCCTTCATTAAATGTCAAATATTCCCCCCCCCCCTCCTTCCAGTGTAACTCCCCCCCTTCTTTTGTCTTTCGGTGCTTTGTTTATATAGTACCCACCACTGAATTGGTAACTGATATTTTGATTTCCTTAAATTAACATCTTGTCTTAATTTCACTCAATGTCTCAGACTATCGCTACAGTTTGTATGTTTCTTGCGGGGAAGGTAGAGGAGACTCCCCGTCCACTGAAAGATGTTATTCTTGTTTCTTATGAGATTATACATAAAAAGGATCCTGAAGCAGTTCAGAGGATCAAGCAAAAGGTATATTCCATCTCTATGATTTACTTGGCAAGGATGTTTTCCACTTCTGTGATGTTTTTTTCAATTCATCCCATCGGTGGGGTTTGGCTTCCCTACCACCACCACTCCGCATTTCTGATTTGTAAGATTTGACTATGATTTACCCAATCCACTCCATTCCACCAGTTGAGCTAAAGCCCAAGTGTGTTGTGTCTGAACTTTGCTCAAAATGCCAAACTATATTGTCTTGTTGTCAATCCCTTAGACCACACAGATTACAATTTACAACGCTTTCCTTTTTGCAAGTGTTACAATTTACAGATTACAACTTTTTCCACTCAATTTTTCTTCTTGTTCTTAACTCATTATCCACATGTCTCTTGCAGGAGGTATATGAACAACAGAAGGAAATAATTTTACTTGGAGAGAGGGTTGTACTTGCAACTCTTGGTTTTGATTTCAATTTGCTCCATCCATATAAACCTCTTGTTGATGCTATAAAGAAATTTAAGGTTGCTCAAAATGCCCTTGCTCAAGTTGCATGGAATTTTGTGAATGATGGGTATGGAAAATTGCTTATTTTAGTTTATATACCTTTCTTCTCTGTCTCTTCTTGATTGGGGGGATGCTGTATGCAGACTGCGTACATCTCTTTGCTTGCAATTTAAGCCCCACCACATTGCGGCAGGTGCCATTTTCCTTGCTGCAAAGTTCCTCAAAGTAAAGCTCCCATCAGATGGCGAGAAGGTCTGGTGGCAAGAGTTTGATGTCACCCCACGCCAATTGGAGGGTTGGTGTTTTTCCCTTTTCTTGCAATCCTATTAGAAATATTGATGACAGATATTGTTTTTATTAATAATTACATGTGTTCCTGAGAGCAGTCTCTCTCGCACCAAAAAATCATCATAATGGGGGAATGAAGCTAGCTAGGGGTAAGGGTCTAAGGGGGCGTTTGGCAGTGTGGCCAAAACATTGTTTGCCCAAAACTTGAATTTTTTTTTTTTTGCTTAAAATTAATTTTTTTTAGTGTTTTTGGATCGTTTTAATGCACTGATGTCAACAATAAATTTTTTTTAAAAAAACAAATTTTAGTACATTTCTGAGCGAAAACCATTTTAAAATGCAACTTCTACCACACTCTCAAACAGCTCTTTAGATTGGGAGAACTGAGACATGTAAATAGGTAAAACAATAATCTTTTGAATGTTAACTATTACAAAAACACTTTCGAATTTCATCTTAGGGGTGGGGTTTGAGTTGGAGAACTGAGACATGTAAATAAATAACACAAATAATCTTGTGACAACGTTAACTACTACAATAGCAGTTTTGAATATGGTGAATTACAACATTAATTGTTGGAATTAATTCTTGCAGAGGTAAGCAATCAGATGCTGGAACTGTATGAACAGAACCGGGTGCCCCCTTCAGCTAACAGTGAAGCTGAAGGGAGCATAGTAGATGGAGCTTCTCATCTGGCCTCATCAAAAGCTTCATCTGGCAATGAAGAACAGTTGGCAACTAATAGTCCTTCTCACACTGGAGGTATTAGTTCAAGACCTAGACCCTCAAAGCCAATGTCTAAACCAGTGCACAAGCAACCTCATGCAGATAATCATGTTGGTCCTCCAAGAACCAGCCAAAATCATGGCAATGACCATGGAAGTGCAGAGATAAGAAGTGCCTCTGACCATAATATGGATGGTGAACCCAAAGATGATCTGCACCATGAGAGAGAGGCATTTCCTTCCCAGGATAATATGAGGGAAGGCCATACCTTTAGGCGATCTTCAGATTGGCTTGGAAATAAAGATCAAGAAAGGAATGTTGCAAGAAGTGAAACAAAAGATTTAGGAGAATCAAAAGATAAACATTTTGGTCGATTTGTGGAGCATAGAGAGGGTATGTTAGGTCAATCACCCCAAGATGCTATTAAAAAGATTGATAAAGACAAAGTGAAGGCAGCTTTGGAGAAACGAAGGAAGTCCCGAGGAGACATAACTCGAAAAACTGACTTCTTGGACGAGGATGATCTCATTGAGAGGGAACTGGAAGATGGAATTGAACTAGCTGCTGAAAGTGAAAAAAACAAGCGTGATAGAAGACAAAGCTGGTCCAAGCCCTTGGACAGGGAAGAATATGAGAGCTCACATCATGGGAAGAATATGGATGCAAGGGATGAACAGCATCATGGAATGAGGGGGCAGTTATCACAAAGGCCAGATCGGAACAATATTGAAGATGGGGAACTGTCAGCTCCTGATGATATGTACCAGGGGTTTCCCTCACCCAAGTCAAGTAATCGCAAACGTAAGGCATCAAGTCCACCTGACAGAAAGTCTGAGGGGGAGCATCGGACTGATAATGCCCCAGGGTCTCACCATTATAATCATCATGATTGTACAGATGATCGAAACAGGATGAACCGGTTTGGTTATTTGGAGAGAGATCATAAAAGGCATGTCCCAGAAAATCACGCCTGAGGTGTTGCTGTTTGCTGGAGAGCACCTTGGTATCAAAATTTCTGTCAGATGCTGGTAATTGCTTAAGAGATCAGTGGCTTTGTAGTTCCTTTGCAGTTGGTTGAAGTAATATGTCAGTTGTTAGTGGATCCTTTAAATAAAGGATGATCTTATTTAAGTCCAAGCCCTATAGCAGCCATCTTCTAGTTGATGGTTGGATCAGACTCTTCCACATGATTTATAAGAATGGAAGCGAGGATTTTGGATTTTCTTAATTGATTGGCAGCAGCATGCGCTTTCTCTTTGATCTCCTTGTAGAATACTTGGGATCACTATTCATGTACAATAACGATGATTCATCATCGAGTAATCATAATGATTTTCAGTTACAACCGTGGTGGAAGTCGTCATTTACATATTCAATGATGGTCATCTTTTTATGTGTTTATCTGTTTCCTTCTCTTTTCCTTTATATTTGGTCCTACGTTTTCCTATAACGGGAAAATTACAGAGTATCATCTTGTGGTTAGATCCCTTTTTCACTTACTTTCATTATTTTGAAAAATTATAATTTACTTTTTGAACTTTATAAGCTTGTGTCCAGAAAAATTTAATAAAAAATATCTGATTATTTATAAGATTGTTAATAATTTTCATATAATGACTAAAGAGTGCTTTTAAATTAATATAATTTTATCGAAAATTAAGAGAGAGAAAAAAAAACTTAAGCTTTGTATTTCATTAAACACTTTGTTTACAATCCCATAAAAACACAGCTACAAAAACTAATACCATTTAACAGTATTCATAGACCAGCAACTTTTTATCATCCTTCGAGCGAAACCCACAAAGGTGGACAAGATTTACGTGCTTAATTTATTTTGCATGTAAATCTCATCTTCTAATTTGATAAATTCAAATTTAACCGTCCAAAAAATCATAAAGGCTCAAAATCTCATCGTCATAGACAACATGTTTGGATCCAACTATCTATAAACTCAGCTTGGTATAAAAATCCAGCTCTCATGAGCTCAACCTAGAAAAGGAACTCAGCTCTCATGAGTTAAGTCTAGGGGAAGAGCCCAACGTCATAAGCTCAGCCTTAGAAAGAGCTCAGCTCTCATGAGCTCAACTTTAGAAAAAAGCTCGGACCTCGTGGGCTCAGCCTTAGAGAAAAGCTAAGCGATATGAGCTTAACTTAGAGAAAAAGCTTAGCCCTCATATGCTCAGCCTTGGAGAAGAGCTCAATTCTTATGGGCTTGACCTTGGGAAAAAGCTCATTGCCATAGGCCAGCCTAGGTGAAGAGTCCAAACTTCATGGGCTAAGCCTCGGGGAAGAGCCCAGCCCCCATGGGTTTAGCCTAGAGAAAGAGCCTGACATCATGGGCTCAACTTAGGTGAAGAGCTCAGCCCTTATTGGCTCAGCCTTAGAGAAGATCTCAGCACTATAGACTCAACCAAAAGGAAGAGCCCAACGATATGAGCTTAGCCTAGGGGAAGAGCTCAACCCTCGTAGGCTCAGCCTATAAGAATAGCCCAACCCTCATTGGCTCAGCTAGGGGAAAAGTTGAGCCTCATGGGCTCAGCTATATTTTAGATTCTACTCTCCCTATGCCCCTAGGTCTATAAACAATCTCCCGATGACCTACCATATTTTCATCACATTAATGTTTGTATAAGATATATTTATCCTTTATTGATGCATATGTAGAGGATAATTATCCCTCTTTAATGTTATCATAGTAAAATAACACTTCAACCCCTCATATTCATAAAAGACAAGACTCATGGGTTACAAATACTCTATAAATCCTTCAAGTTCTAGGTTCACAATCTCTTCATTCTCAACATTTATAGCATATATATTTTCAAAGTTTATTTCACTAAAATATCATTGAATTTTCTTTTTCTAAAAAAATATTTATTTAAGCATCTAAGAGTTTCTAAACTTACAAAAAAAAAATCTTTTACCGGTAACAACCATCTTAATCTACCAAACATTAGATATAAGCTACTAGTCACCTTGACTAGTAAAATTAATTAAATTACTAAAATTAAAAATTAATCAATTATCTATTTCATAAACTTTATTTCTAAACTACTAAAATTTTTTAGGAACTCGTCACAATTATTTCTCTTTTCACGTGTTGTATTATAAATGCTGATACCGTGTCAGTTCCCTAACCTTCTACTTCCAATAGTAAGTTCCCTATTTGTTCGGTGGAGAAGCATTGTTGGGAAACATGAGGAAGAGCTTGATGCGCATTTGAACTTTTCAAGCCCGAGAGCTCATCCATCCACTCAAGCTTGGCATCTATTGATATGATATAAGAAAATTGGATTGCTGTAGAACATATAATGAGTTAAGTACTGGCAAAAGAAAATGTATTTGAAGATTGGTGTCCAGAATGGCATAAACACTCACATGCGGCACTCGAAACTCATGCCATTATCTTTCTAGGTAGAGGCTTCACTCTCGACTTCCTCTTCCCCATCACTCGAATCCCACAATATCACAGATAATCAATTTTATGGTAATTAGATGCAATCTGGTAAAAAAAAAAAACCACAAAATCACGTAATCAATTAAAACCCTAGAATTTTGTGGCGACAATGTCAACTCAGCGCTGAAACCCTATTAATCGACTAATGCTTGGTGTCAGAAGATGAAGGTTAGACTCGGATACAAATTTAGGGAAGCTTCAGTCTGAAAGTCAAGAGAATTAGCCCTTTGAAACATTATATACCCTTAATTTAGCAAATCAATTTGCACCCACAAACCTAACTTGCTACAAATTAGTTATACCCAATGTGAAGGATATGGTTCTGTTCTCTTCTATCATGTTCCTTCAATCAAAGAAGATGGCATGCCTAGGGCTAGTGCCATGCATAACTCAATGTCATTGGCTACTCCATCAACTCACTTTCCATCTCATTAAAGAATGAATGGGAATTGATCTGACAATAACTGGGCAAACCCCATCTCTTTCCATCTCTGTTTTTGCTAAACTTGCTTGCTTTCATGAAGCCAACCTTAACAAACATCTCTTCCATTTAAAATAACATAATTGGTGGCTTGGGAAAATTCTAGGGTTTCCAATATGACAAAGCCAGTGATGGGGTGAGTTGGGATTGGCAGTGGCTAATGAGAGATAAAAAAAAAATGCATCAATTTGCAGAGGTTTACCTTGACACCATTGTGAAGCTTATAGTAGTGGTCAATGACATAGAGAAGATGGGAGAAGTTGGTGACTAGCATAGAAGAAAAAGGGAAAAGATTTTTGGAGTTCATGTTATATTATTATATATGATGATAATTTAATTATTTTATCATATTTTAAAATTTGGATTTAACTCATGATGTAAAGTATAATTTCTAAAAGTGTAAAGGAAAAGTAAAAACATGAGCGGAAGATTAATGTGTGAAAGAAAAAGAATTGTCACTCGAAAAGAAAAGAATCTATCTCAGAATAATTTAATCATCTTGGCACAAGATCCATTAATGCTTTAGTTTCGGAACCAAGAACTACAAAACCAATGCCACAATAGCACTACGCATCATCTTACAGCTCGACTCCTTTTGTCATCTCTGTTCCTCCGATCTCGATCATATTCAGGATCATCATCATTTTCTGCACTTCGACGTCTATGTTCTCGTTCATCCCTGTTGCCTTTATGGCCATCATGATCTCTATGACTATCTGAAGTTCTCTTTCTGTAATCTCGATGGTCTTTATGGCTATCATAATCTCTTTGACTATCTGAACTTCTCTTTCTGTAATCTCGATCGTCTCGGTCTTTTCTTCTATCCATATACTTTTCTTTATCAAGTCGCTCCTCAGGATATCGACTCCCTCCTTTACTTTCAGGGTACCGAGTGTCCTGTCTGTGTCCTCTATCTCTGTCACTCTGCCTGTACCTCTCTTTTCCATCTTTCTTTTCTCTGTCAATTTGGTAATCTGGAGTGTCCTGTCTGTGTCCTCTATCTCTGTCACTCTGCCTGTACCTCTCTTTTCCATCTTTCTTTTCTCTGTCAATTTGGTAATCTGGATCACGGTGTCCATGTCTCTTTCCCTGTCTTGGACTTTCTGGAGTGTCTCCATCAAATACCATTTCATATCTACAAAAGTTTGTTTCCCTGTTAGACAAACATACGAGGGAGGAAAAGGGAAAAATGCAAGATTATTACTAACCTCGAATTATTATCTCCACCACGCTGCATATTATCGTCCTTCAGGATGTATTTTGAAGGTTGATGTTTGTTAGCAGGATCACCAGTGCAATCCTTCGCCATATGATCAAGAGCACCACATTTGAAGCAACCTCTTCCTGCTGTCATTAAGATAGAATGTAAATGCAACAATCATGTTATAAGCATCTGCTTATCTGATTATTTGATGATCAGTGATGGGGCTTTTGAGAGTCTGTTTATATTTGGCAGATTTCCTACAGAAAGCAATTGGTTGTTTCTAGCTCATTATGCACTTTTATAATCTTCCAATACTGAAATGGGATTGCTAGATTTATGCTCATTTGGTTCTTTTACACTCAGGTTTTTATTCTTTATTATGTTCCTCTTTCGCTCCCAACGTAAGTTTTATACACAAAATGTTAATCAGATAGCAATCTTCACCTTTACCCGGTTGGTTGTCTTTTCGCCTGAATTGAGACCATAGTTTTGCAACACTCTGACTAAAATCCACATGAATCCTTCTATCATCAATCAAAGCATTATCCATCTGCCATGAAACAATTAAATAAAAAGTTTCAGTTGGAAAACAAAAATTACCTCATGATACATTTAGTTGATGACATTCACAAAAAATATTTTAAAGTTTACATCAATTTTTTACTGTTATCATACACTAGGAACCGTGAACTTATTTAAACAAGGCACCCGATAGTAATCAGATATGCAGAAAGAAGAATACAAATCAAGTTCTCTGACAATAACAGATTTTCTCAATCTTTCAAATACCTTAAAATATGCTAGCTCGCATGCCTCTTTGGTCTCAAACTCTGGTTGACAAAAAAAAAATTATACTCATTCAATAAAAAGTACGAGGATCATATTTTAACATGCCAAAAAGAAGATACAAAGATCACATAAAATTTGATCACTGTACATCAATAGAAAACGAAGAAACCTAAACATATGCAACAAATACACAGATTTAGACAAAGATGAGACAAGAGTTGATGTTGATGATAAATGATGCATTCCATCACACAGCAGTATATCATCTCAAAAATAGGTTATTGATCATTGTAGCTAGCATTCTCCAGCATGAAGAAATCAGTCTGGAGCTTATTTTCATAATAAATTGTAACTTTTCAGTAGAATTGCATAAACTGTTAGTGTGGCATATGAGTCTTTAGAACTATAAAAAAGCCAGCATATGCTCAATTTTTAAAATTCTCCCCATCTGCATATAACTTTTGGCTCATCCAAGTACTACGAAAAACTTGCCAAGAAACCTAGAAAATGGCTCTAACATTACCAACTTTAGCCAATAAAAATTCTCATAATTAGTTAATTGAGAATAGAGTAGTGCAGAAAGGACCATGAAATTCAAATTGTCAATAGAATCAGTCTGAAAATACTTGATTCTTTTATTTGTCATTTTTCTTCATTTTAGCCTTAAGGTTACAGTTTTTAAAGATTCAAGTGAAACTAGGGTATCTGACTATCTGAATAAATCCCAACTCCTCTTAAACCAGTAATATACAAGTAACGTCCTGCATATGAAAGAACATTTAAGGTAGCAACTTTATTACATGTCATTTTTTTAAGTCATAATGCACAGCCCTCTAATATTGGATTTCAAAATCAAATTTGAACTAGTGCAAGTGACCGAAGAGGACAGGACATAGCTGCGGGCACAAGAGAGTGAGAGACAGAGATCCTGAAATCTTAATGCTTCATGAACCACAAGTAAAAGAACACACATTTCCTAGCAAGATGGTCTATCTATGAGGGCACACCCACCAACAGAACACATTCAAATTATCATTAGAATCAGTCTGAAAATACTTGATTCTATTATTTGTCATTTTTCTTCATTTTAGCCTTAAGGTTACATTTTTTAAAGAGTCAAGTGAAAACTAGGGTAGCTGACTATCTGAATAAATCCCAACTCCTCTTAAACCAGAAATATACAAGCAATGTCCCGCATATGAAAGAACATTAAGGTAGCAACTTTATTACATGTCATTTTTTAAGTCATAATGCAGCCCTGTAATATTGGATTTCAAAATCAAATTTGAACTTGTGTAAGTGACCGAAGGAAGAGGACAGGACATATCTGCGGGCACAAGAGAGTGAGAGACAAAGGTCCTGAAATCTTAATGCTTCATGAACCACAAGTAAAAGAACACATATTTCCTAGCAAGATGGTCTATCTATGAGGACACACCCACCAACAGACAAAATTAGTAGAAAAATGCAGATGACAAGATTCCACTCACCTATAAATGCATAACATAAGCTGTCTCCAGTCTTATAATCACGAATTATATCAGCCCTGCCATAGTCCACATGATGAGCATTCTATTTTTCTCACAAATGAAAGCTTAAAAACATAATTGTCTTTTTTTTTAAGGGTTCCAATTACTCACGATATAACAGTTCCAAAGCGTGAAAAGATTGTATGCAAGTCCTCATCCTGCACCAAGAAGTTGGAACAACTCAACAAGGCTTTAAGATGACAACTGCAGTAAGAAATAAGAAAAAAGACACGAGAAGCTAACTCATAGATTCCCGTGCCACAGAAATGGAAAACAGAAGACTCACCTCAGTAACTGGATTTAGTTTACAAACAAATAGGACATTATCAGGAGGCTTTGTCTCAGCCTCAGGAATATCCCCAATCTGTCACACAAGATAAAAAAAAGAATGAATTAATATGTAGATGGAGTTTGAATAATTGGATTATTGTTTGTATAGATCCTTACACTCTCAAGCACAACTGCACTAGAATGTGCTTCCTTTGCCCGAAGAACCTCTTCTAGCTCTGCTGTGCCTAATTGCTCATCCATGGGCACCCAATCATCTTCGAGCCGCACGTCACCGTCAACCTAGTTACAATAATATGAATTGTTAAGGTAGGAAACTGGTGAGATGAGAAAAATTATCCTTGAGACCAAAAGTTTTGAAAAGAACATGAAAGAAAGAATACAGATTTAAACATGATTTGATCAAAATTGTCTCATATCTCTAATATCAAATCATCAGGTTGAAACTATTTATCTATCTGAGTTGATGTTACTCTTTCCTTGCCTTCACCTCTTTTCAGATCTATCATTCCGTTTCTTCTTTTTATTTTGCTTTAAATTCTATATGCCTTCAGAAGCTTTTTTGTTTAGTATTCAGACTACCAATCAATATTCCTTCACATTAAGTGTTGATGTTGTTAGACGAGATGGTGAATAGTTCACAGACAAATTTCTTTTTAATTGTTGGATACCATGCATAAACATTAGATAAACCAGGTCTGCCCATCCTTCTGAGCCACATACAACCTCGAGAACTAGTTTGTATAAAGTTCAAAATCATTTATCTTTGAAGAGCATCAGCTAGCACCTCATCCTTTGGTTTTCCTTCTGGAGAAGCTTCAGGGATCAATTCTGCCAGTTGGGAAGGATCATCAAAAGGATCATCAAGTATATATGCGTGTTTGATTCTGATCAAAGACAATGGGCACATGTTACTATCCAGAAATTATAATCAAACATTAAACAACAAGTGCATTTTGAAGAAGAACCAACCTGATATTTTTAAAAGGTCTATTCTTTTCATCCACATAAGCTTCATTTATCCTCGTTAAAGTTTCAAGCCCTTCTGCTATCTCTCCAAATACCTACAACAGAGAAACAGTATTGTGACTATCATAGAGAAGTGGAAGCCAGAGAGAAGTTCCTCTTAAGGGGTACACAAGGAACCATCCTGACCAAATAACCAACCGATGCAATTTCTTATTTCCATAACAGCTAACAGCTCATAAACCACTGCATTTAATCCTTTTCACACTTAATAGTCTGCTGTGATTCATATCCTATCCCACTGGTGGTGGTTTGGGGGGGGGGGGGGGGGGTAGTTTGGGACATTACAGTGTGATACCCAAAAA
>Ga0307517_10009519_pt1 | contig 13758 bp, 12 predicted proteins | sample 23_EM_MG_FD_194515 | JGI IMG/M metagenome (GOLD analysis project Ga0307517, IMG submission 194515) | Populus trichocarpa ectomycorrhiza microbial communities from riparian zone in the Pacific Northwest, United States - 23_EM | ecosystem: Host-associated > Plants > Roots > Unclassified | place...
AATTTGACCCCCCCTCCCTCCCTCCCTCCCTAAACCATGAATTATTAAAAGTTATTTCATTAAATATATAATTTTGGAATGATTTGTTTAAGTTGTTATAGGTGGAGCTGTTAATGAGTTCATCATATAACTCACATAATAATGCGAAATGTATGGCAATATACAATATAAATAAATGACATTGTTGGTTGTCATTGGCTCAATGATGATACAAATCAAGATTTTATTTTTTCTATTAAGATGAGTTATTTTCAAGCTTTATATGAATACCCTCCACCAAACAAAGAATTAACTATATAAAAAACTACAATATTGTCTATATTCAAAAAGATAATTCATAAAATGGCTAAAATAGATCAATTATTAAACAAACAATAAAAAACGACCAGACATGAAATGAAACATATGTTACAGACAAAGAAAGAACAAAAAAAAGAATTTGAGATAGGGGATTCAGTGTACCTCAAACTTCAACCTTATAAGTAGACCAAAAAAAAAATATTAAGTTAAATCTCAAGTTTAACTTATGGTCATCCAAAATTATACAAAGAATTAGATTAATAGCATACAAGTTATAGCTGTAGTGGGACCTATCATCCATTTTTTTTTTATGCAAAGTAGAAGCACTCTTTATTTTAAAAAGTTTTCTTTAATTATTGTACGTTTCTGTTGCCTTCCATGCAACTTACTTCAGGAAAGTAAGTAAACCATTTATTTTATTTTATTTTATTTTTTCTACTGAAGGTGAAATTCTAAGAAGACGTACCATGCAATTCTCAGTTAAGAATAAAATAATTGAGATTATTACTTTAATCTAATGCTCTGTTACGGATGGCTTTAATTTTTCATGAGTTGTGTGTTTGGTGTCATGTAATATAAAGAATGCAGTCGCATGGGTATTATTATCTTTTAGAGAATCTGCTTCGATCAAAGTTATAAAATGTAATGTTTAAAAACTTGATTGTGAATTCACAGGGTGATTTGTACTTTTATTTTTTATATCAAATTTAATCATTATTATTTTATAGTTATTTGTCTTATTTTATACTATTTTATTTTTTAATATTTAGTTGATTGAAAATTTAACTTATTTTTTAAAATTGATTTTTTTTAATTATAGCATTCAACATTTGAAGATTAGACTTCATATTTTTATTTCATAATTTTTTCTATGGGGTTCTCTTGATCTTAAGTCTCGGGACATCGGTTTAGCGGGTTAACTCGAGTTAATCCATGAATATAGTTTTTTTTTTCTAGTCTCTCCTTCTCAACACTGAATTAATTTGAAAATTGAGTTTCATAGTTTTATTTAATTTTCTTTTTACAAGATTATCTTAATCTCATGATCAAGTCACAAATTTGGTTGGCTGACTTAGGTGGGCTCAGATTGTTTTTTTTTTTATTGTTTTTTAAATTATTATTTTTTTAATTTCATCATTCAGCGTTTGATTTGTCGGATATTGAGCTTTGATTTTTTATTTTTATTTTTTATAAAATTATTTATTCACATTTAGTTTTTGTTTTGTTATTAAATAAGACATATAATATCTTTCTATAATATTTACAAACATTTATTTTTTTGTTAATTTTAATTTATTTTTTAATTATAGTATTAAATAAACTAAATTTATTCAACCAAGTTAATAACTCGAGTGTTTTATTTTTTCATGATTCTTTTAGAATGTTAGGGTCGCTTCAATATTTTTCTCGTGTTAGGAAATATTTAACCTAACCCATAGTATATCGCGAGTTAGTAATGATCTATTCGTCAGTAAGAGAAGAACGAGTCACATGCGGATTGCAAGCAGAACCAAGAGATAGACCTGTATCCTTGGAGATATATCAAGATGAATTATGGTCAGCATGTGCAGGACAATCAATCAAACTTACACATGATAGAGGCCAATCCAGGCACATCTCTACAGTATACAATATGCACGAATTTTGATACTTAACTAGCTATTTGTCACTCACTTACATCGCGGTTTGGCTATTGTTTTCACAAAAAAAAATTAAATATACATGTTTTTTTAAATGTAAATAAAACATCATCCGCGGAAATAAATAACAGTCACTTTCTAAATACAAATCCTAAATGCAAATTGAAAAGATTTTGCATGCAATCTAATTTAATAAATTAAGAAGTATTTATATAAATAAATAAATAAATAATCATTAACAATAACTAAAATTAAAACTAGAAAAAGCAAGAGATGAATGTAAAAAAAATTGACACATGCATAAAATTAACTGAATAAAATAAAAGGCAGAAAAATAAAAGTATGAGAAAAACCAATGTTCAACGATGATTTTTTTTAATTTTTATTTTCAAAAAACTAATGATAAATAATAAAATTAAAAGAAAAAAAAATCAACCTGCATTAACACTTCATTAGACCGAGTCATTAGACTAAGAGCAATATACATGAAAAAATCATGACAGCCTATCCCTAATAAATCAAATGCTGAAAGATAAAATTGGATAAAAAAATAAATTGTACAAAAAGATCTAAAATAAAAAATAATAATTAAAAGAATGAGGATAAAAATTTAAATAAAAAATAAATTAGAGGGCAGTTACAAATTATTTTAAAAAAATATATATTTAATGAAAAAAAAAGGACTCTCGTCGATAGTATATCCATGATATAATTTATTTTATTTAAAAAATTGTCTAAGTTAAAATTATTATTTAAATAAATAAAACAATGAATTATGGTATCTTTAAATTTATAAAATAATAAAATAAGGTTTATGACCGAAGTATTTACTAATTAATAATTGAATTTAAAACATTTTTTTTATATATAAAATAAGTAATATATCTTTCTTATCTAAGATATATTTTTTTGTGCCAAATTATACTTGATTAATTGTAATGATGAAAATTACAATGAAATTAGTTAACTTGCAAAATGAAAGATGAGTTTTTATGACATAATAAATAAATTAAATAAATAAACTTAACAATTTGTAATCCCATGAATTGAATAGTATTTTCTTATTTTCTCAGGATAATAATATTTACTAAATTGAAATTGTATTATCTCATCCGCAAATAGCACAATTATAAAGTAATGGTTAATTTAAGTATTGATTAAATAACTTTGTCTGATGGAATAAGTAAAAGTAAAGGTACTTAACAATCAACACCAAGAAAATTTCACACAAGATTATATTCATTTTTTCTTATAATCGTTTGAAGGAATTTGAACCAATACTCCAGTCAACTAGCTTGTTCATAATAATAATAATAATAATAATAAAATGAGGGGACTATGATTTGACTATTGCGTTACTAGAAAAAAAACATGGACCAATGTTTAACTTCATTAAGAATTCAGGTATTTAGAATAAAATTATGTTAGGGCGAAAGTTGGAGAGTATATCTTATCTTTGAAATTTAAATACAATATATTTAATTTCAGACGTATAAAAAAAATAAAAAGAAAGAAAATAAACAAATGAATATAGAACAGTATTGAAGAGGAGAGTCTCTTTTAAGATGTCTTATTGCCATTTCGATTCTTGTTGCAAATGATGATGGGAATAGTGGTTTTGAGAGAATTACTGCAACAAATTATATTACTTCTTCTCTTTGGCTTTCAGTTCAGAAAATTTCCAAAAACTGCCTCTACCTTTACCTCTTGCAGTTTCAGAGGCGGGAAAGTTTCTCTCTTGTTGCTTTGATTTGAAAAAAGGTCTGTTTTTTTTGTTTTGTTTTTGCCTTCTTCTTGTTTGTTTTTGAGAGAGTTCGTTTGGTTGTTGAGAAAATTGAAAAGGGCTAGAGAAAGATAAGGAAATCAAATCCTTTTCAAGCTGCTCTGCTCTTTTCAAGTCCAGGCTTAGCTAGGAGAACTCAACTGTACTTATCTCAAGCTGATACTATATTATTATACGTTTGTATGTATTCATGTATTTTTTTATTAATTTATTGTTTTTTTTTTTGCTGTGTTTTCTTATGGCCAAAAAGTCTTGCTTGTGTGATGATTGTATGTTTGACTTGATATGGTTTTGGATTGTTTGTTGCCTACAAGATGTTGGATAGTTGAGTTAAGCTTATGGTGATGAAAGCTAAGAATCATTGATTGATCGGAAGAAGAGTTCTTTTTGATGTCCAAGTTTTTTCGAGTTTTTGAATGTGTTCTGCCATTCTTTTTTATTTCAACATGTTTCTTTACAGTTTCTGGGCTAGTTGGAAGCAAAAATTGATGTATGATTGCTATTCTTTAGAGGCAAACAGGTGTTTTGCTTCCAGCCTTCCCTTCAAAGACAGCAGATGTTCTGCTTCGGTCTAATAACCGAAACTCCAATATAGTTGTGGAATTAGGATAATTCTCTACTGTTTTTGGCCTTTCAGAGTTGCAATTCTCATCTGCACCAAAGATTAATCTTGTGCTTTTGTGATAACTCTCAAAGTTGATGGTGGAAAAAGCCACAGGATGTGTTTTGGGTCACACACTTTCTCTAGTTGCCGAGACTTCCTCTGTTTTCACAGGCCTTGTTGTTGTAACTTCATAAGCATGTTCCATCATTGACTTTCATTTGTTTGTTATCCTTTTCAAAACGTATGATTTTGCCAGTTTGGAGTTGTGCCTTCGACCTCGATCATCATTTGTCTAAGACAATTAGAGAGCTTGGTTGCTCTCAGTTGTGTGCAGTCCATTTATCACTACTGTCAACAACGATACAACAGTCTAGTTGACTTGTTTCTTCATTCTCTTCTCTGTTCCCTTTCCTTTCAGTTTTTATGCATGATGCCTTTTTTCCGAGTATTTTTGGGAAGTTCTGACTTGGTAAAAGTGGTGGTAGTGGTTAAAGATACCACATGTTTGGAGATTTCCTCCCTAAATAGTAAACCATGCATGTAGGACCAGGTCCACCATAAGCATGTCAAGTGAGACAAGTACACGGTAGATCCAAAAATGGTGGGTTAGGAATGGTCGAGACACAACAAAAAATGGAAAGAAAGGGTCCGTGCTCGGTAATCTGTTTCTCCGTATGAATGTTATGTGAGTGTTTTGATAGAACACATTCACATAGACTTTTCCTCGCTGCAGAATGCCATTCAGTGAACTATTAGTGGGTGTACACTTCCATGAACCTAAGATTCTTCTTTATCTGCTATAAATCTGCGTTTACTTTTGCCTCCCAAGGTTTCAAAAAGCCATGAATAGTGACGTGCATTAAGATACCAGACTGGTATAGTTGGGATCTCATGTACTTCCTTCGCCTTTTTTGCCCTTCTAAGCTTGTCAATTCAATTTATATTTTGCCAGTCTGTGTCTTATTGTGTTTTTCCTTACTCAGATCTCTTTCACAGCTTAATGTGGTGACTTCCTGTCCCAACTACAGAAACTCTTCCGCTGTCAATTGAACCCCAGCACCTTGTATTATTTTCTCCTCTGCATATATGCCAAAAGCTCATTGATCTGCTTCCATCACAAGTCCAGGGAGAATGAATTCTACATCCACTCAGTTCGTAACCTCCGGAAGGATGGGCATTTATGACCCTATGCACCAGATTGGTATGTGGGGAGAAAACTTCAAGAGTAATAGAAATACAAGTACTTCTACTATGTTTATAGCAGGTAATCCAAATCCATCTGCATCGATAATTATAGCACCAGACACAAAGCTAGACAATCAGGTGAAAATTGTTGGAAGCTCGTCCTCAGTTCTTGTATTTGGCTATGCTTTTGGATTTACAAGCTGAAACATATTTGTTATTTACTTGTCTTTAGTCAGAGGATACTTCACAAGGTACGCTTGGACCTTCTAACAAGTATGATCAAGAAGCATCTAAGCCTTCTGATAAGGTAAAGTCTGTGCCGGTGTCCTTGGCTGTGGATCTCTCTCTCTCTCTACTCCGAAAATAAATACCTTATCAGATATAGCTATGGTCTCAAGTTCTACTAAACCTACTTCCTCCCATGATATGAGCTACCACCCCTTGATCGGCGGGTTGTCTTGTATCTTTTGATTTTCGTGTCTTCTTTCTCCAACGAGGTCTTAACTTTAGTTTCAATCACCATTCATTTGAGATCTTATGCCAAGATTTAAACCCTGAAATAATTTCATGTTCTTTCTGATGATGATAAAAATCTGATTTATTTGAACGTTTGAATATTATCCATATTTATACTGTTTTCATTCATAAATTTTGGGATCTGTTGTTTGCTATATACTGATAGAAATATCCTCATTTTCCAATGTTTTCAGATGTCAAAAAATTAACTTTGAGAGTTCTTTCTGGAATAATATAAATACTTGCTTCATAATTAGTTCACGCATGACTTCCTACAGGTGCAAAGACGTCTTGCACAAAATCGCGAGGCTGCTCGTAAAAGCCGTTTACGGAAGAAGGTAGGAAGGACCATGAAATAAAAACCAATGGCCTAAAAGCGAAGAGGTGTGGTGTTACTAAATTTGATTTTAATTTTTCCTTACAGGCTTATGTTCAGCAGTTAGAATCAAGTCGTACGAAGCTCCTTCAGTTGGAGCAGGAGCTTGACAGAGCTAGACAACAGGGCCTGTATATAGGTGGTGGAGTAGATACCAGTCAGCTAGGCTTTGGTGGAGCTACAAACTCAGGTATACGTTTGCCTAAGTACTTCATTACCGTTAGTTCTGCTGTCTCACTCCCACATGGCGGTCTGTCTACCCGAAATCACATCTCTCTCACTTTGCAGTAGGCTTTGTCAAATGTTTTATGTCATAAACCTTTTAAGATATTGTCGATCATTAATGTTCCGCTTTTTTTTTTAGCTTCCCGTCTTCTTCTTCTTCTGTAACGCCTACAAGTTAGTATTTTACACTCTTGTTGATTCTTGCTGGACAATAACAATATTATAAAAAGAAGGGACGGGAGATAGTTGTTAAGATGTTTGTAAAATTATTTGGGTTGAAAATTTGTCAGTTTGTTTGAACTCACATGAACAAAGGAGACCATTCAAAGTAGAAGTAATTTGCTACATTATTTAATTTATATATTTGTGACTTGATCATGCATTATTGTTATGTATTATGTTAAAAGAACGAGTTCAATGGCAAATAAAAAGTAAAATGCTTTCCTACAGTTGTAGATGTTGTTTTTTAAAGTGTTTTTTATTTGAAATACATGAAAATATATATTTTTTATTTTTTAAAATTTAATTTACGATAAAAAAAATTCAAGATTTTTTTAAAACGTGACATGCCAAACACCCCCTTGATATATTGTCTACAGCTTCTGCTTGCTATCAACGTAAAATCTTTATTAGTGACATGCTCATCATTCACTTATGCCCCAAGTTGGCACTTAAAATATGGTCTTGAGAGGTTGCTGTTGTACATGAATCTGTCCTGAAAAATGTCAGCACTTTCTCTATGCGCTCAATCTGATTATTTTTGCCCTTAAATTTCTGAAGGACATTTTGCTTTTTGTAGTTTATCTCTAATTTTGTTCTTTCTATCAACCATATGCTGACTCTGAGGATTCTTCAGAGATCCCAACTTTTGAGATGGAGTATGGGCACTGGTTGGAGGGGCAAAATAGACATATTTGTGACATGAGAATAGCTTTAAATGCTCATATCAGTGACGCAGAGCTCCACATACTTGTCGAAAGAGGCATGAGCCACTATTCTGAACTTTTTCGCATGAAAGCAACTGCAGCTAAAGCTGACGTTTTTTATGTGATGTCTGGCTTGTGGAAATCATCGGCGGAAAGGTTTTTATTGTGGATTGGAGGGTTTCGCCCTTCAGAACTTCTTAAGGTGCTGGATTAATTATTTAAAATTATCAATTGAAAGTTATTCATATGTTAAGTATACGGGGGTGCTTTTGAACTTCTGAATGCATTGTAGCTTGCGCTGATGCTAGGTTCAGTGTATGTTGAGCATTATGCTGGCAATTGCTAAAGTGTGTGACTTATTGGCAGTCTGGTTAATTAATTTTACAGTTGGTTTTTGGCCACTGTCCCTTTCGCTGCAAGTATTTCATTTATTCCAAGTTAGAGATTATTGGAGCTGAAAATGTTGTGGTTGAAGTAAAAATGGCTGTGGCCCTTGTTACTCCAAAACGGTGGTTTTCTTTTCTTTTTTTGTCTTGCGCTGGATATGCTAGGCAGAATTCATGCCTGAAGTGCCAGCAAGCTGTGTAATATTTTATATTGCTTTTATGTTGATTACAGATTCTCTTGCCTCACATTGAGCCCTTGTCAGAACAGCAAGTTGTGAATGCTCTTAATCTTAGACAATCATGCCAGCAAGCTGAAGATGCTCTTTCACAAGGAATGGAGAAACTCCAGCAAACTCTAGCAGAGACTGTGGCAGCTGGTCAATTGGGTGAAGCCAGTTACTCGCCTCACAAGGAAACTGCAACGGAGAAGCGAAATGATCTGGTCCGCTTTGTGCAGCAGGTCTTCTTTTGCATCTTCTCCTGCACTCACAATACACATACGCAATCCATAATTTATGTTCTTGCCAATCAACTGGGTTTCATGAAGTGATCACTTCAATTTCAGGGAAAAAGGCATTCTCAAATTTCATTAAGGAATATTGGTGCCTTCCTGAAATAATCTTGTTATGCAGATGGAGGTGCATCAACTTTTTTGCTAGCATTTAGGTCAAAATTGGTTGTGCTTGAAGTTATGCTTCCCAGCTTTCTGAATGAAGTCAAGCAACTGGGCTTGTTGGCACATCTAACATCAACTATCTGTTTTAACAGGCGGACCATCTACGCCAGGAGACTTTGCAGCAGATGTCTCGGATCTTAACAACACACCAGGCAGCTCGAGGCCTTCTTGCTTTAGGAGAATACTTCCAACGGCTTAGGGATCTGAGTTCACTTTGGGCAATTCGCCCTTGCGAGCCTGCCTAGATTCGGTGATGTTGTTATCTTATATAGAAGATTCAAGCTGCTGGCATTTTTCAGGCAGCATCCCACAATTGGAAAGATGTAGATATAAATAGCCATCCTATCAAAGGTAGTTTGTGGTGAAATCAATTTTCAATGCTGTTACTGTCTTGCCATCGAATGATATATTACGTTTCGAGTTTGCAGGTGAAACTTCGTCATGTAAATTGGTCTTTGTATTTTTTGTTTTCATCTGCCTTGTACATAATTGGTGAATATTGCTACTTATTTGTCGTCTCCCATCTCCCTTGCTTATGCAAAACCCTACTTGACTTTGAGTTTTAGGTCTGAAACTGAGAATCTTCTGATAATGAGAAGGTATTTTTGGGTAAAATGCTAAAGAGTGAAACCTTTTGATTTTGAATTCTTATCAGATAACTGCTAATTTGTCTGAAGTGTCACACACTGCAAGCCTAGCTCGCTAATCACCCTACAAACTCCAGTCGTTGAAGTTCATCTTTACCAACGCCAAATAGAATGGTTGAACATGATTAGTCTCTGATTCTTTTATCTGGGGAGATTTTAATTTTCATTTATTTTCTGTATTAGCAACTCTTCCCGTCCCCCTTTTCTGGTATGTTAATTACGAGGAGAAATAGAAAAAAAGAGAGCATCACCAGTTGAGTTCAATCAACATTTTAATCATCAGAACCCACATTTACAGATAGGTGCTTAGGCGCTGAGTAACCAGAAACTACAGAGCCATTATTGATCCTGCAAAATTGGGACACAACCGTCACTGGAAGTCTGAGGTCCTATTGCAATACAAGTTTTTCTGGGGCATTCCTGCTCCTAAATTACATCACTTACAAAACAAAAGGATCTGATGCCTTGCCAACATCGACCTGTTGCACATACTGAAATCGCTGAAGCCTCTCTGGGATTTAGTTCCTTGCATGCGTTTTCAAGTAATGGATCTATTGGCTCAACGTTATTGACATCTACATTCTTTGGACATAAGAAAAAAAAGTTTGATTTTTTCAGGTTAGGATTGGTTATATATTTGCTCGATATTATTGAATGCAACCTATCAGAAGAGATCGATGCCAAAAAAATTGAATAATTACATATTCATCTCAGCTAATGGCAGGTAGTTCCTCACAACTTCAACATTGAGTATTCCAATGCGCCGACAAGAAAGTCTGCATGTACCAAAACAAAATCCATGACATTAGATCATTCTGTTAAAAAGGGCATATAAGAAAAATTAACAACTAATCATCATGCAGGCAAATTGGATTTTTTTTTAATGGATACTGAGTTCTTCAAAGCTCTCAGAATCTCTCCTGAAAGCTATCTTATTGCTCATCTAAAAATCACAAGGCTTTAATTTATCTAAGCACTTGAAGAGACGTTGACATCAAGAGTACCTGCATCGTCTTTGGTGAAACACATTGGCGGTTTGATACGGAACACATTTCAATGAATTCCACCTTTGCCGACTAGGATGCCGAGCTCTGCACTCAGGAAACAGTGATGATAAATACACATTAGAAATCGATGAAAAAACCATTTGGTAGTCAAAGGGTTATCTTTTCCATGTTTATGGGGTTGGGAGGCTGTCCTCGTTACCTCTAAGTTTCTCAAATAAGATTGCAGTTTCGGCTTTGGCAGGCGTCTTTTCCTTCCTGTCAGTCAAAAGTTCTACCCCCAACATTAAGCCCCTGCACCTTACATCTCCAATGACTGGAACAACGATTAAAAATTTCTGAGCAACTTAGAATATCATTACTAAAAGCACATTGTATTGCATTAGAACATTAGTAGTAATTCAGAAGTTACATATCATCAGAAACATCTAAATTCATATAATCATTGAATGTCTGCGGAAAAAATCGATAAAATTTGGACTTCTGTTTGGCTTGTTGATTTCTATTCTACACAAGGCTACAGAAGCAGCAAAACTAATTATTCCTACATGAGGCTGTTAAAGAAACTAGCTTTGCTCATGGCTCGTACAAAAACATTAATATATGATATGTGCACACATTCACAAGCACATGCATAAAAAGAAAAATCATCTGCAAACACTTACAAGAATGAATAGAGTATTAATACAAATCTGGTTAGATAATTGAGAAGACTTTACCCCGGTAAATGTTGGTAACTTGGCATATGAACAGAAACAAACCCAAAAGTATCGTTTACTATAGCGAGTTAATAATAGTTGGTTCACTAGGTTTGCTTTCAGAGGGTGCAAACAGACAGCCTATATAACAAGGCTCGAAGCCTAGGCCAATAGAATACCAAATGTAGAGACAAATGGAAAATGTCATGTACATCACACAGGCAAAAGTCGCAACAAAGTATTTAGAACCAAGTTCAAGAGAAATTACTGTCATGTCTTCTTTGCAGCTCTCTCAAACGTCCAAGCATGTGTGAACCAACATCAGCACACTATTCTTGACGCCTCTCTTGGTCAATGACTCTCAGTACTTCATGTCCACTGGCAGAAAACACAGGGTTTCCACCAAAAGTATTGAATTGAATTTTCTGTGCCATGACTTGTGCTATTTCTGGTGTTGTTACTACAGCTCCCAATGGCAAACCATTGTCAATACCCTGATAAATGCTAATTGTGTTATTTGTGAGATGGTCAAACAGGTTTCAAAAGACAGTAAAAGTAACATATGAAGCAAGAACTATATAAAACATAGAACTATCTTTTGTAGCACTAAGGAATAAATCTGAAGAGGTGTGATTTTAAATACCTTTGCCATGGTAACAATGTCAGGGATGACACCTTGAGTCTCAAAACCCCAATAGCAGCTTCCTGTGCGGCCAAACCCCGATTGCACTTCGTCAGCTATGCAAACTCCCCCTGCCTTACGCACAATGTCATAAACCATTGTCAAGTATCCAGGGGCTAATTCAACTGCTCCTCCAACTCCCTATATTCACCAAAAATATAAAAGAATGAAGTTCTTTTACAATTTCATATTCAAGGTTGTCAAAACAGTCATATACGCTGCTTATGGAAACAATACTTAAAGTCAAGTCACCAACCTGAATAGTTTCGGATATGAAACCAGCAACTTTTCCAGAAGTACCATAATTGTTGTGTGGATTTGGATTAATAACATGATGAATTTCGCCCTGCAGTATTCTTCAGTCAGAACCACTGGCATCAATCAAATTACAATAAGTGATCATATTTCCATGCAGCAATTGTAGATAAACAAACCTGTGGAATTGAGTATTTCCATGTGTTCCTATTGTACCAGAACTTCCACCATGATATGCATTTTTAACGAAATCATTTCAAGATTACCAGTGTATAGTCTAGCCATCAGCATCGCTAATTCATTTGCTTCTGACCAGAATTTACAAAATATACAACTTGCAGACGAAAACAAGTTTAAGATGTAGATAGTGTTTTCTGATCAGTATGAGAAGCAGCAACCCATAATTTACTCCAATAATGTTGTGTACCTTTGACACAAATAAAGATGAATTACATAATGATTACCCACAAAATTCATGTTTTAAAATTTTAAATAATTAGTTTGAGCAGGAAGCAACAAACCACTTAGACAAACGATCATCATTTCAATACAAAATAAAAGAAAATAACCAAAACCCAAATTACATCATCATTGTATCCCATTGACAAGAATGATGTTTTACCGAAAGGTATCAAGAATAGCAGAAACCTTGAGATTTCCAGGCATCTTAGCAGCTAAGGCCTCAGCAAAATCAGCAATAGTGTGGTTCAAGTAAATGGTAGTAGCATGTTGGAGCAGCTTGCTTTGCTCCATAATTGCATTTAAAATTTGAGGATGGCAGTGGCCGCAAGAGACAGACACTATCCCAGAAAAAGCATTCAAATACCTCCTTCCATTTTCATCAAACAAATATTGCATCTTTCCTTCAACTATATTCAACTGCAAAACCAAAATAACATCATCAATCAACACAAAAAGAAAAGAAAAGAAATCTTGAAAACTAAAAGTGCACGACAACGCATAATAATAATAATAAGAAATAAATAAAACCTCTTATGCTATATATGAAGAAATAAAACATGAAATCAAAACGCTATGTAAGATCAGAAACTAACAGGATTCCGTTAGTAATGATAAAGGGAAGGACGCAGAAATTTCTTGCGTTTTTGCAAGATTTCATCAGCCAATGGTCCTTTATAAGGTTTGGCTGGTAATCAAATGGAGGGATTTTAGGAGGAGATTTGACAAAGGAGGAAGCAACTGTAGAGTAAGAAAGGTCCTTGGGATTTTTTTATATATATATTTTTTACAAACCCACACAACACACAAACATGCGCCACAAGCCCGCCCGCGGCAACAGTTAAAAGACGTGGACGCATATTATTTATCAGAATTGGACTCGTGAGCCAATCCGATTTGAGGATAGAGGTTGTTTGTGCAATGGATCCAATAAGAATCGGCATGAATCGAACTGCATCAGTGAAAACATCAGGATGAATCGGTTCAACATCAATCCATCACATCACGTGTCGTTTGATTAAAAAAAAAAAAGTTGAAAAAAAGGGCTTTCTGAACTCAGACCTGATTGAATTGATGACCTTCTACAATGGATAAGTGAATGGACACCTTCCTTTTTTTTCGAATTTCGGTTCTGTATAACACATGACTATGTCTTTGAATTCTTTTAAAATTTGATCGATTGTCGCTGTGATTTTATTTAGAAATATGTTTTATTTAAAAATATATTAAAATAATATTTTTTTATTTTTTTAAAATTATTTTTAATATCAGCATATTAAAATGATAAAAAAATCTTCATTTAAAACAAATAAAAAAAATTAAAATTTTTTAAAAAACATTTTAAAAACTAAAATAATAAATAAGGATTAGAAAAAAAAAATATTGGCAGCCCGTG
>Ga0307517_10009520_pt1 | contig 13758 bp, 10 predicted proteins | sample 23_EM_MG_FD_194515 | JGI IMG/M metagenome (GOLD analysis project Ga0307517, IMG submission 194515) | Populus trichocarpa ectomycorrhiza microbial communities from riparian zone in the Pacific Northwest, United States - 23_EM | ecosystem: Host-associated > Plants > Roots > Unclassified | place...
GAAAATAAAAAAAAAATAGTTGAAAAAACCGAAGCGTTAGAAAAAAAATATTATTTAGAAAATTTAAAAGTATATTCGGTTCAACTCGGTTTTGATTTTATAGGGTTGGAATTAAAATACCCGAACCGGACCGGTCCGGTTTGCTAAGAAAATTTGCTTTCTGAGTTTCTAGTTCCCTAGCAAACCAACCGCCCCCTCCCTTCCAGGCTCTCACACCCAACCTTTCAATCTTCATCTACACAGCTAGCAAACCAGCCGCCTCCCTCTCCCACACCAGAGAGCTTATTAAGCCGAGAACTAAGCAAAGTGTGTGCATTCGGTCTGTGCTTTCGATTCCTGTTTTCCTTCTCTTATTTCTTTTTTCTATCGCTTCTGTGCATTGCGTCTGTCGGTACATCATCCTTAACTTCTGATCGTATGTTGTACAGGTAGATTTTGCAGCACCCCCAGCCCTAGCAGCAGTCCATCAAAGCACATTTCTCTCGTATCTCCTCTGCAAAGTTCACTTCTTTGTAATAAGATTTCTCTCTGTCGATCTCTGTTTTTTTTGTTCTTTGAAAAAGAAAAGGAGAAAATCTCGCATGTTGGAGTATTTGTACATGAAATTGATGATAAAGTAAGTTTCTTTGACATATGTTTCTCAACGGATGGGTTTTCATTGTTGATTGAAAATGGATAATTTGTCGATATTAATACTTTCAAGTCAGAAAAATGAAGAGATTGTTTTTCTTGCCCATTTGTTAGCTTGTTTGTTTGCTTGCATATCTTGATGAATATAAATAGAAAGTAGAAACAGAGTCCACATTTGCGTTTTAATCTGATTTGGGATGATATGGGATCAAGTTTTACGTTTTGTTATTTTTTAGCCGAGAATGCCTTAGTCCACACTTACGTTTTAACCTGATTTGGCTAAAGTTATAATGCAAAGTAGCTCTTCTTCTTCTTTTAATTATAAAAAATGACCATTAAACAAGCTCGATCTCTTAATTTGTTTTGTTAAATAAAATTTGATTCATGGGTCAATGGATTTATTGCAGAGATCCAACTAACAATTTGCTTCAGAATTGAATTTGTAGTTGATTACCAGACAAAATTCGGAGAAGCTCACCGGAAACTAGAGCTAGAAACGCCTTATTTCGTTTTGTTCCTGTTCTTCATTTCCTTCTTCTCGAATCCAAGGGGGAATTCTCATATTTAGAATCTTTGGTGTGCTCTGTCTACTATTCTTTTGTACTTTCGAAGCTGCCAGTTTACAGCATCATAACAACGGTTCCTCGTTTTCTACATCTTCCTCAAAGTCAACATTAGTTCTACTTCGTTACTCACCGGTTACAACATGTAGGTGGCCCCGCTGTTAATTCACCGGAAACAGGTACATAAAGGTATTTGATCTGTAGAAAAATTCTAGTGGAGTACCGTAACAAGCATTTGTTCATTTTGTCTGAGCAAGGGAATATTTTTTATGTACTTTTTTTTATTATTTCTTGTTCATTTTGCTTTCGTATTGGAACTGAGAATCGTGGGTCCAATGTTATTTTTAAATTCCGTGTTGCTGTTCGGTCGTGTGCAAAGTGTTTGTTTATTTGCCTAATAGAACAAATGGGTTCTGCTCTTCATCTATCAGATGCCATTTGGTTGATAAAGACGGTATCATCTATAAAGTGCTGTTTCAAAGATCTACTATGCTAGTTTGCCAAAGAATGCATAGACCTCTGTAAGTACATACATGAATGAGTGAGTAAATTGAAAGTCACCATTTACTGCGCTCTAATATAGGGTTTCCTTCATGTTTTTTTTTTTTTCACCTTTAACAGAGGGAGAGTTTCTTTTTGCTCAATAGCAGAAAAATTTAAATCTCACAAACAAGTATGTATTGGTGATTCTTATTACTATTTAATAGATGTCTCCTTGTAAGTGAAAATATTTATAAATAAGTTGAATTTTTTTAATGTTTAACTTTATTTGACAGGGACAAAAAAATGTCACTGATGAATTTTGGTTCTCTCAGAATTTCACCGCTTTAACTGGTATTTTTACGCAATCTTCGAATTCAAATTATATCAAGTGGCATGTGAATCAAATTTAAGAGTGCAAATCTTCAATGCAGGTAATAATGTTTCAAAGCATTGTCCAGAATCAACTACAGATTCAATTCTGAAGCAAATTGTTAGTGCACTTCACATGGGCAAGAGAAGCAGAGCATCTGCTCTGCTTTTAGAACTTGGCCAAGAAAAAATGTCATTAAAGCCTCACAATTTTGTTCCTATACTTCAATATTGTGCTAGATCACCTGATCCATTGGTAAGCTAATTGACGAGAGAATTCGATATCTAATTGTATATGCATGTTTGTGCATTTTAATTTTTAATTTTCTGGATTGAGTTAATGATATTTTTAGTTTGTGCACGCTTGGCATACATGTCATCATGCACATGACAGAATCTAACAAAAACACATAATAAGAAAAAAAAAAAAGGTTACAGTTTGCCACTGGAATAACAAAAATGAAAGTTGTACACTCAAATAGAAAAATTCAAAAAGTTGCACACCAAAAATATCATTTAACACTTCTGGACTTCCAGCTTGGTCTGTAATCCACGTGTGTCTATTAAACACACTCAGCAGCAGTATTTTATTACGTACACTGATTGTGCAATATTGGGAAGTCAAAGATGCTCCTAGTTCTTGAACTGTGTTAGTGCAGTTGTTATTTAGTCTTGTTCCAAATATTGGGGATCCTGGCTGCAAGATTTACAGAAAGTTGTTCCCTTTTGGCTGCAGCTTGTCTTGGAGACTTGGCAAATAATGGAGGAAAAAGAGGTCGGCCTGGATAGCAAATGTTACCTGCTTATGATCCGAGCACTTTGTAAAGGAGGTTACTTGGAGGAGGTATATGCATATTGTTGTGTTCAGTGAGAGTATTTTTCATGTCGTTATTGTGATGATGTGTTGGAAGTAGTTTCATTTTAACTTTTCAGCATTAGTAATAAATGTTCAAAATGTGGTTATTTCAACATGTTTTGCGTTGTTGCCTGATCAATCTTAGTGAGATGACTACATTTCTTTAGCGAGATACTGTTTCTTAAGGGATGGATATGGATGTTGTTCATAATGACAAATGCTGTTTTGCCAGACTTACTGTTAAAAAATTGTGTAAGAAACTAGTTCATTCTTTTTTGGGATGTTGGTTCTAAGTATTCCCATGCCAACCACTTATGCTTCATGCAGGCATCTAATATGATTGATTTTATTGGAGAAAGCCATGGTATCTATCCTACCCTGCCGGTGTATAACACTTTCTTGGGAGCATGCTCAGATATGAGCAGGGCAGATTATGCCGATCAATGTTTGCAATTGATGGAGCGCAGAATGATGGGGAAGGATGAAGTTACTTACATAATGCTTCTCAAGGTGTGTAAAGAGTCTCGGTCTCATTTGATGGTCTTTCCTGTGAAAGGCATTAGTGGTTAAAGCATTTTGGTTCACAATCCCGCTAAACAAAGAAAATTTGCAGCTGAGTGACTGGTTTTCCATTTTTTTCCTACCTGGCTCATGTTCCGTGAGGTTTTAAAGCTGGAAACTGAATTTATTATAAGTTATTACATTAGAAGTTTATTGTCCTAATTTTTTCCTTTTTGCTTTCAGCTGGCAGTTTCCCAACAGAACCTCTCTGCAGTCTATGAAATCTGGGAAGACTACATCAAACACTTCAGTCCAAGCATTCTTACCTTGCAAAAGTTTATTTGGTCCTTTACAAGGCTAAGAGATTTAAAGTCTGCATATGAAAAATTGCAACATATGGTGGTTTTAGCCATCCGAGGAAATACTTTTGTACAGACCTCTTCTAGAGGACAGCTCTATCCATCAAGAGTGAACGTTCCTATACATCCAAACTGTGAATTAGGCTTGCAGAAATTTGATTTAAAGGATAATGAACAGTCTGTTCCCTTATCAGCAAATGCTTCTGCTTGTAACATACAAGAATGTGATAATGAACAGTCTGTTCCTTCAACAGCAAATGCTTCTGCTTGTAACGTACAAGAGTGCGATAATGAACAGTCTGTTCCTTCGACAGCAAATGCTTCTGCTTGTAACATACAAGAGTGTGTTCCTTTGGACATGGGAAATAAAGAAGTTGAAAGTGCTGGACAAGTTGGATTGGATAAACGTAAAATCATGCCTTTTTCCAGGATCCTGAGGTGGTCTTTCAATGATGTGATACATGCATGTGCGCAAGCTAAAAAACCTGGATTAGCAAAGCAGTTAATGTTACAGGTCTTGCATTTTTTCTTAAGATTCTGGTTGTTGAATGTGGTTGTCATATGATGTCCCTTGTACTTTAGCATTCCCTGTGCTTACTTCTAGTTATTCTTATACATTAAAATGGGAAGAACATGGCTGCTGAATAATGATTCTTTTACTCTGGAATATTCTCGTGCAACCTTCATCACAGTGACAGCAGTTGAATACTATAACTATCATGGATTTTTGTACAGTTAGATCAAATTCTATTGGAAATCATCTATTGATGCACTTTAAAAATAATTTATCACAATATCTGAAAACTGCAATGTGGTTTAGGCATCTCTATTACAAGGAGGCTGTTATCTTCATCTATTGATGCACTTTAAAAATAATTTATCACAATATCTGAAAACTGCAATGTGGTTTAGGCATCTCTATTACAAGGAGGCTGTTATCTTCTCTGTTCATTAATATTGATATTATATGTTTTTGTTACTTGTTTCTGTTATATTTGTTTTTCTTTTTAAGATTGCTTGTGCAGTTTTGACTGCACTTCGGTACTTTATTACCTTACCGATAGCATTCTTTTCTTGTGCTCAAATTACTTTTCTCATTTCTGTGTAGATGGAAAATATTGGCTTGCTACCTTCAAGCCATACGTATAATGGATTTGCTAGAGCTGTTTCTAAGAGACATTTCAGGAAAGGCATGGAAGTGGTAATACTTTTACTCTTTGGTGATTTATATAACAAAATTCAGAACGCTTTTCTCTCATGATACATGGACTATCTTTTCGTGAATGGATAAACTAGTTTTGTTCCCTGCAGTTAAAAACAATGCAACAGAAGAATTTGAAGCCATGTGATCCAACGCTTGCAACCATTTCAGTGGCATGTAGCAAAGCTTTGGAACTGGATTTGGCAGAGGTTCTGTTGGATCAAATTACCAACTGTCCATATCCATATCCTTATAATTCATTTCTTGAAGCTTGCGATGCAATGGTGAGTTAAACACCTGCTCCAATCTGATACTTCACACTGGACTTGTGCTCTCTCTCTCTCTCTCTCTCTCTAGTGAGAAATTTTGCATGAATATGTGGAAATTGATTTCTTTTTATAACAAAGATAGAGAGTGCCCTCGCATTCCTCTTTGATAAGTTGAAATTGTGAATGTTGAATTGAAGAATTATTGATTGGTGATTACAAATCATCTTTACTTGTTATGTTCTAGAGAATATCAATGAAATTGTGTATTAGCGAGTGACAGTACCGTGTTATTGTTAGTGGTTTTTGAAAACTTGTAATTTTCTTGACAAAACTTATCTTGTTGAATCACCTAATCGATGAATTCAAGTACTACATTTGAATGATCTCATTGTCAGTAGAAAATTTCAGTCTGTTAATTTTGCAGGATCAACCTGAGCGTGCTGTGCGGATGTTGGCTAAAATGAAAAAATTAAAGATTCAGCCAGATATCAGGACATATCAGCAACTGTTTTCATTAGTTGGCAATACAAATGCTCCATATGAGGATGGTGATATGTTGTCACGTGTAGACTCTGCTAAACGGATAAAGGCTATAGAGAAGGATATGGCGAAAAATGGTGTCCAGCATAGTCGGGAATCAATGAAGAACTTGGTAATTCCGTGCTGCACACTTGTTTTTTTAACCTTTTACGTGGGCATTTAGATATCAATAAATAATTGCTTTGAATATGACTTTTTTTCTTGATCACCTTGAAAATTCCACCCACTTTGAAAGCATGAAAAAATTATCGATCGCTAGTTTTGCCCTAAGTTTCACAAAGGGTGTCTTTAACCATGCTCAAAAATTGAGAATGGTTAATAAATGTTGTGCATCCCTATCTGTTTTTCAACGTCTCAGAAGATACCTTTCTATATATGTTTTTAGTAAAAGTTCAATTCAGTTGTAATGAATGGTATAGTAGGAAAGCAGAAGAACTAATGCTACATTTTTATTTTAGCTTTTTGGCATACATTTGGAAAGATTAATTTTTTTTTATTAGAAAGCATGGTTCCCTGCTTGGTACCTTCTTAATGTGGTGAATCCATTGGTGCTGCTTTAAGAGGGACCTGCACTGATGCAATTGATGAAAAACATTGACTGTTGCAATTGCATGTACTCTGTTTCCATGACATGGTATGGCGGCAACATTTGGATGCTTTAAGGCTATAGGTATATACACAGGCTTCCTAATGAACTAGCACATCAAATCCGGTGGATGGGATAATGCTGCTTGGAATTATTGTTCTGTCTTATAGGATTCCTCTTTCAATTGCTTTTGATTTTATTATATCTGGATTGTCCACCTATCTATCCATTTGACAAAATTAACATGATCTTATTGAAGCACGTTTTTCCTGGCAATGAAAAATGTTGATCTCTGGCTCTTGAATTGTTCTGGCATTAACTTCCATTTATCCATGCAGTGCACCTCTGCTTGCCCTTGCATTTTGAACTGAAACTGTCCTGGTTAAAAGTTTTAAGTTTTGTGGCTTAAAATATAGTCTATAACATTGATTCCTCTTTGGATGTCTCCAGTTGAAAGCTCTTGGAAAAGAAGGGATGATGAGAGAGCTAATGCAATATTTAGGTGTGGCAGAAGATCTTTTCTATCATAGTAACACGCATCTGGGAATACCTATTTATAACACAGTGCTGCATTCACTCGTTGAGGCTGAGGAAGTAAGTGGTTCTGCTTGTGAGTTATGAATTTCCACTGCTAGTTGATGACCTGTGGATCCATTCTCCTGCCTTATGCTACAAATTATGTTTCTGGTTAACATGCAGTGTCGAATGGCAATTGCACTTTTCAAACATATGAAAGCAAGTGGTTTCGAGCCAAATGCTGCAACTTACTGTATAATGATTGATTGTTGTCGCACTATAAGATGTTATAAATCTGCCTGTGCATTGGTTTCCATGATGTTGCGTTCTGGGTTTTATCTACAGACGGTGGGGTACACTGCTCTCATAAAGGTATATGCACTTGTCTCTCTGCTCATGTGTCATCTTAATTAATATTCCACAAAATGCTGCTGCCTTGAAGATTTAATAAACACAGAAATGTGCATATCACCAAGTTTCTGCTTCTAATATGCCTGAAACTTATCCGTAAACATGCTTTACAAAAGTTCCAAATTTCCGAGTTCAAGTAGTTGGCCTACCATCTCCCTCTGCACTTAATTGCTTGTTAGCATCGATGCATCATTTATGCTGAAATATAATGTAGAAATCTTGCACATAAATGTAAGGTACTGCACCTTTATTTTCTTGTTTCTCATTCCTTCATGGCTACAATCATGCATTGATCATGCCAGGCTTATGAGATATGACCATTTCTTTTATCAAGCGTTGCTTCCAGGAGGTCCTGCCTCTAGCTCTTGTCATGCCTTTACAGCTTGCTATTTTTTGGGTTTTAACAGTTAGGATATTCTCGAGACAGCTTCCATGAATCCATGCACCAGGACCAGGTCCCTCCCAGTCTCTGGCTGGGTATTAAACAAACCATCCATACCGGGCCAGGTGCATCCGCATGAAATTACTTTCTTGCAGTCTCCTTTAGAATTTGAATCCATGATGATAACATGGGGGAGTAAACCCACTTACCACCAGAGCTAAGTCTCCAAGGGTTATAGAACATGATAGCAAATGATTATCCATAAAAATGGCACATGTGCTGATTTCCTGCCCTATATCTTATTTGGTCCAAGGATTTGAGAACATGAAGAAGTAAGAGATGATACTTGGTATTTACTAGTTCATGACTGCATGTGCCATGGGTTACCTTGGGTTGTAAATTATGAAAGTTTGGTTTTGGCACTGCTGACTTTTTCTTATGTTTTTTTTTTTGAGTATAGTGCTGCCAAGTGCTAACCTATAACTGGCTTCGTGCTAGTCAATAATCTGACTGTTATCTTATTTTCTTTCAGATTTTGTTGCAAGATGAAAATTTTGATGAAGCGTTGAATCTTTTGGATCAAGGGCACTCTGAAGAGATTAAACTTGATGTACTGTTATATAATCCTGTTCTTCATGTAGCAAAAGATAAGGTATACTATCACACACCAAACTCAGACAAAAAAATTGATAACTAGAATGTACTATGACACTGGCATGATGTCTATGTCTTGCCTTGCCTTCAGTTTTTTTCGCAAAAAAAATCCTTATGCCAAGCAACTAAGTATTGTTTTTTCCTTAAATATTTAGGGAAGGATCGATATTATAGAGCTTATTGTTGAGCAGATGCACCGGGAGAAAATCCAGCCTGATACTACAACCTGCCACAATGTGTTCACCGCCTATGTGTATTGTGGGTTTCATAATATGGCCATGGAAGCATTGCAAGTTCTGAGCATGCGGATGATTAGCCAAGAAGACTGTGTTCTGGAAGAAAAGAAGGCAGAACTTGAGGATTTGATCCTTTCTGAAGAGAAGGAAGCCGAGTCACGAATACTTGAGCATTTTAAAGATTTTGAGGAGAATATTGCTGTTGCCCTTTTGAATTTAAGAAATTGTGCCATTCTTGGGTTTCCAATTTCTTGGTCACCAAATAAGAGCGCGTGGGCAAGAAGACTTTCAGCTAACTATGATAGCAGAAAGAAAGTCCACTGACACTTGCAACCGCAGATGTGTTTTAGATTGGATGATTAGTCAGTTACACCAAATTAAGGCTGCAATTTTATCTCAGAAGCTATAGCTATGCCATTTTAACAGCCACTGACTTCGTGCAGTTGGAGCTCTTGGTGGAGAGCTGTTCTATAGTGGGCCAGTTGGGTTTCCCTCCAACTTCTTGGCTACCGTTGTAACATCCGACAGGTTCTGCATAGCAGCAGTTGTGCTCCAAATTTTGCCAGTTAATTCAGAAGAAAAGTTGATCTGTTGATTGTGTACAGCCCCCGTGTAGATACCCAATTTTGTCCAAGAAAAAAAGTCAAGATTATATCCATTGTCTAAATCTCTGGCTTTAAACAACCCCATTGATAAAATGCACACGTGACATTCCCTAAAAGTGTGGATTAATTTCTCAAAAAAAAAAAATTAATTAAGCTAGCCGCAAACTGGTTCTTGTTTCACGCAAAAACCGGTTCGTGCCGCCCAGAACAACCAATTGGGCGGCACTTGTTCTTTTCTTATTAAAAAAAAATGAAATTTTCAAGCGGCACTGCCCAAAATAATCATGTATGCCGCCCAGCTTACCAATGGCTGAGCAGCACACATGATTATAAACAGGGAGGGTTGCTCTACTGGTGGGGAATTTGTAAGCAGGAGATAAACAGAGAATGCTGGCAGGTTAAGAAAAAAAATAAAAATAAGGAGAGGGCTGGGATTCGGCATTCAAGAAAACGAGAGAAGCTCCTAGGATGATTGAGCTAAAAAATATCTCAGGTTATCAAAGGAAAAGAAGGGATATATATGTTTTCTCAAGGCTGATTTCAACGTCAACGAGCAGATTTTAAGCCTCGGGTATGAACTTTAAAATTTCCTTGGCGTTTTAATTATTTTCTTTGAGGTAACGTTAATGTCCATTGTCATTCTCATTAGGATTAGTTATGATATTTCAAAATTTAAAATATATAAATAATATGTTATTTTGATAGTGATTAATTAATATATTCAAATACTTGAATTTCATCTTTTTAGTTTTAAGAATTTTAGATTTATGGTAAAAATTTAAGTACTACAAGGACAATTCTGATTATAAAAACTTAAAGATCCTCCCGTAATAAATCATTATATATAAAAAAAAACAATAAATAATTTAAAAGAGTATTAAATTTAAGGAACAAATATGTTTGTTCTTGATTTTTAAGTTGGTTAATACTCTGTAACCTATAAGAGTTTATCTTACGAGATAAAAACTTTTAAATCCTTGCCTGAAAAGTTCAGTCTCATGAACCTTATTGTTTTTAGAGAAAAGAAGGATTAGAAAATCCTCTGCTTTCGGTGGCATCAATGACAAACAAATATTTCTTACATTTATTAATGAGACAGTAAATATTGGAAGTCTTTTAAGAGACCTTGTATACACCTATGAGTATAGAAAAATCATTACATCAATACGAACAATTATTCTAAATGGATAGTCATGATGGTTTATCATATCTTCAATACTTTTATTTTAAGGGGTCATTTAGGACCAGACATGTAGCTTTACTTGGTAATGTTTGAATTCAAATGCTTTGCGTTTGACATACTTGTCAGACTCACATTTCATTGGGCTTGACTGACTGCTAAGCTCAAATTCTTTTGGATCCAACATGTTTACAAACTTAAGCTACCTTAAGCTTAGCTGCTTGCAAAGCTCGAGTGCTTTTGGGTTTGGCATATTTGTCGGACTCATGCCAAGTGCACGTTTTTTGGGTCTAACATGTTTTCAATATTTACAGTATCTTGGACTTGAGATCTTGGACTTGGCTAAATGTCAAGCCCAAGTCCCCTGAGACTAGTTTATTTGACAGATCCATGTTATTTTGAGTTTAGTTAAATATCAAGTTCAAGTTTTCTAGATTTGATGTGTTTGTCAAGCATGTTGTATCTAATTAATATTTTTTATTTATAAAAATCTTAATTATATATTTTGCCTCATCAACTATATATATATATAAGCAAAGGCATGGACTACAAGGATAATCATGATACAAATTAAATAACTTTTCCTAACCATAACTTCTAACCTAACATTCTATTTTTTTTATTATTCAATTTTATTTTCTTATTCATTTAATACGTGTCCTAATAATTTTATTAATCTCTGTAACAAAAAAAAATAATTTTATTAATCTATAAACATTCATTTTCTCATTCCGCGGCATGGCATATTATCTATTGGTATTGCCATGTGTTTATTTATTTAATTCTTGTAATTCTCTTGTTTATCTTTCCTCGTATCGTCACCTTTTAAAATTAATGCTTAACCTGTTGTTAATCAATGGTTCTGCCACTCACAAATAATTTTACAATAAAAATTATAGGACTATGGAATTTTGAGAGGTTAGCAAGATAAATTTCCCAAAATAATTCCTGAGATAAAAAAATAATTTTAAGATCCCACCAAGCTGGAGGATTCTAACATGAGCTCTGTATTTAAAAATAATAAAATAATAATGAATATTATTGATTAACAACTTAAATATTTACAAATGTTTTTGTTGTAAGGTTCATCCCACGATGAAAATAATTTTTGAGGTGAAGATAATTTTAAGATTACACCAATCATGCTGGAGGAATATTGATAAAGATTTGGTTTTAGAAGATAATAAGAAAATAATGGATATCATTAATTATTGATTATATTTTTAAAATAAAAATTATTTGAGGACAGAATTTTAGGAGGTTTGTAAGTTGGTTTTCTCAAAATAATTTATAAGATCCCATCAAATATGCTGGTGGATTTTAATATAAACTTGGTATTTAAAAATAATAAAATATTAACTAACATCATTAATTAACAATTTTTTTTTTTTGGTGTTAACCAGGATATCTCAGGCTTCATCCAGACTAATCCATGTCCCAAATGGCAAGTGCTCCACAAGAAACCGTTTATAAATATGGCTCATGAAATATGGAATTTTAAGAAGTTTGTAAGATGATTTTCTAAAATAATTCAAGAGGTGAAAATAATTATAAACGCCACCAAAGTTAAAATAATATATTTAACAAAAAATTAATTGTTTTTTTAAAACACGGCATGATCAGACTTCCAAACACTCCATAAAAAAAATAGAAGTCTCACACGAAATTGCCGTTGAGACACAGCGAGCGAGCGGTAGACGACCTGTCTTTGTCTCCAAACAAACCCCAATCTCATCTTCTTATTATTTCTAATCGATCGATCGATCGATCGATCGAGCGAACCCAAATCCTTACTACCAATCATTAATTCCACAAATTCCTTTCTCAAAATCATCATTTACGATCATCATTAAATAACAGAGAAGGAAATTGAATCGAATTTTGAGAGAGATCTGCAATGGAAGTGACTACTACTTCTTCATGGGACGCTTTACGCAAACAGGTTGCTTCATCATTTCTTTCTCCTTTCTGATTGCTTCTTCTGTTTGGGTTCCTGATTTCTTTTTTCTGTTTTAGAGATTTGAATCGAAAGTTTCGATTTTTGTTTTGTTTTAGTTGCGCTATTTTCATACTTTCGCTTGAGAATTATTATGTATGTGTAGAATTTGCTTGCTTTTTATGTTATACTAGACGGCAGACGCCAGAAGAAATTCAGCAAGGTCATTATGGTCTTGCTGTAGAAGGGGCCGAAAAAAATGAAAATGAGAGAATGTTGACAGGATGCATATGCTAAAACGCAATAGAGGGGTACCATGTGATCTTGCGTGGATGAAGAGTAAAGGATTTGGTTTCACATTGATTTTCTTAGAAATCGTCTAGTTTGGATCTACAATTGAATGGAATGAAAGATTTTTCGAGCTGATTGAAACCAACTGGTTTTGAATGAGAATTTATACCGTGGAGTTGATTTTGTTTTGGGAGAAGGGTAATGTGGGGCTGGAATATATGTGAATGAATAAGGCCAACTGGAATATCTGTTGTCAAGAGGATTGGTTGGTTTCAATTATATTTAGACGTCTTCAAATGATGCTAAGTAGGATTCATGTATTGAAAATTCATGGATGCTCATCGTCTTGAATGATGGAGGAAATTACTTCTAGGGAACTAGGGATATTGCTTTAGGGGTGATGATGCATTGAGGCTGTTTGTCTTGAGTTTCCTGAAGTCTTGAAGACCCTGCCATGGATAGCTTGAACTTTGTCATTGGTGATGTTCATATCATGCCATGGGTTTTGGAGATTTGAGTTTCTTTCTGTTTGGATGGTTGAGAACATCAAGATATCTATGAATTTATCAATTCAATGTCAAGAGATGGTTCAATAATGAGATTAGTTTTATTCAAATGATTTTTTTTCAGGGATTAAAATAGATTAGTTAAACCTCTCAGGTTCAGTGCTGAATAACATATATGTATGGCTTCTTCATAAGGGTAGTTTTAAATCTATAGTATTACTTCTTAAACTAGAAGTGATCATGTCTGCATTTAACAACATTCCTGATGGTCAAACCACAATAGTACTTAAACCTCATGAGCGAAGTTCCATAACAGTACTTAAACCTCAGGAACAAAGTTGTTAGAGAGCTCAAAGTGTAACTGAACTAAAAACTTAAGGAGCCCTAGTTATCTTTCCTAATATCCTTTCATGTCATCATACAGGGAGTTATCATGGTTGCTTTACAAGTTCGTTTGTTATTAATCCATGTTCTTTTCTTATACTTTCTGCTTGATATTAATTCTTGCTTGCTAAAGTTTTGGATCTCTTTGTAAATGATATTCTGAGATATTATTGTAGGCGAGGAAACTCGAAGCTCAGTTAGATGAGCAGATGAACTCATATCGTAAACTGGCATCCTCAAAGGGTTCTACAAAAGTTGATTCTGCAGAGAATGATCCTGAATCTGGGATAGACCGACTAT
>Ga0307517_10009521_pt1 | contig 13757 bp, 7 predicted proteins | sample 23_EM_MG_FD_194515 | JGI IMG/M metagenome (GOLD analysis project Ga0307517, IMG submission 194515) | Populus trichocarpa ectomycorrhiza microbial communities from riparian zone in the Pacific Northwest, United States - 23_EM | ecosystem: Host-associated > Plants > Roots > Unclassified | place...
GACACACATATAACAAAACAATGAGTTATTGGTTCTAACTATACACTCTAGCTTTCTAACATAAAAATTGGGTAATTGTGAAATTTATAACCCAATCTATAAATATGAATTAATTACAGTACTGATCGGATCAACCGGCCCCCAAACATTATATCATAGCTCTGCTATTAAAATATTAAAAGAAAAGTTACTATTTAAGACACTAATTCAAGCGCAAGTTTGAGATTATAAAGAGATTTTTTTAAAAGTATTTTTTATTTAAAAATATATTAAAATAATAATATTGATTTCATACTTAATTTGGTAATTATTTATTTTTATTATTATATAATTAAATAAATAATAGTTTAGAAAAAAGAATAAGTTATTAATCACAATAGATTATATTACCCAGTTTGTGGGTTTGACTGTTGATCCGGGTTACTCGATTATGGGTTTGGCAGGTTTACCCATCAAACTTAACATGTTTTTTTTAGTCCTTTAATTTTTTTTAATTGTTTTCTTTATTTCACTCATTTTAAATATTATATTAATTGGAAAATAGAATTCATGGTTTATTTTTTTATACTTTCTATAGGGTTATCATGATTTCAAATAAATATTTTTTTAGAATTGTTACTCGATTTTACAAACATTTATTTTTATCACAAAATTAAATAAAAATAATTTTCAAAAACAAAAAAGTTATTAAACTCATTGAAGTTCATGATTCCAAGTCGCATGATGATCGAGGTCAATTTAATTTGGCATTGTCTCAATATTATTTTAAAAAAATTATTAACTTAAAGTTTTTTTAAAAGTTATGTCATATTTTTACCAGTTATCTAAATTGTTTTTGGACCCATTAAATTGGTTGATTCACTTTGGATCAGCTCACATATGGTTTAATTGGAAACTCGAGCTAAATATAGAACTGAATTAACAAGTTTTAAGATCGAATCGATTGATGAAATTTAATAATACTATTAAAAAAATCTTTATAAGCATAATATTTTTTAAAAGTTTAAAAAAGAATAATCCAACTCATTGCGGATTACGAGCGAATCTACTATTTATACATGAAACTGTCTCCAATTTTAATGGTTTACCTTTATCATAGTTGGGAGGCCTTCTATTACCAAAAACTTTAAAATGCTTAGTAAAAATATTCAGATATATTTTACTATTTTTTGTTATAGTATAATTATGTTTTTTTGTCTTTCCAAGAAAAAAAACAAAAGGTTTGTAAATTGAGGACAACTTAATTTTTTTATATAATCTATTAATCATTATAGATTTAAAATAAACAACTCTAAAAAAAAAATAGTATACACCACAATATTGATAGCCATGATCATTATAATAAACCCGAACTGAAAGTTCAGAAAATCATACCAGGCCGGACACTATGACAACTTTTTCCGACGGCTTAAATTCCAGTGTCCACTGTCCAACACTCGTCAAGTAATGGCCTTGAATTGATCATCCACCGGTCCTCCTGTCCTCTTACCGATCATCAAAGAAAATAACATCCATTTCGAGGTCCAAGAAGGAAATCAAATAGCCCACGTTCTTCTTGTTCCAAGGAGCGATAACTACCTCCTTGCGTTTTTAATTTTGGATCCATGGTGATCGGGACACAAAGGATTATTGTTTTCTAATTAAATTGCACCGTATTAATATAACTCTGGTGAGTAGGGACCCCACCGGCTCAATCGGGTCTAAGGGTTTGCGTTCTCTTCTAAAGTTAGCCGAGCAGTTTATCCCGGAAGGATGGGAAAGTGGGGTCCCGGTGGTTTGTCTTGCGATCGAGGCTTTACATTGTCCTGTCTTGTATGGGATCTTCGGCCTGCGCCTTCTAGGATTCTATCATTTCTCTCGTGAAAGACTTTTTTAACTTGAAGCTACAGTAATTGTGAAACCACAGGAAGCCTTCCAAGAATAATCACAATCCTGATCTTACATCCAGACTTTTGGTGTTTAGTTTTTTTATCAACAACAGGAACTTGCGAGTATCATCACATTTGCATCATTACGTTCGCATCTTGCTATGTTAGCTTGTCTTGAGGATGGAGGAATAAGTCAAAACAAGAACCATAAACATCCTTTGTGCGGGAAAATTGACTAAAATTTTAGTTAATGCTGTGCTCAAGAAAAAGGGAAAAACATACGAAAACACTGAATCAGAATCCGGCACAAGGATGGGAACATATTTTGGTTTACAATGGTCATTAAATAAGATTTCAACTGTAACAAGGGGCCCTGTTATGAAGGGCAGGTATTGATGCCCTCTCTATCATGCTGTTTACACTGGCTATATAAGAGCAGAAACAAAAATAAGGATATTTAAATTGACAAAAAAAGAAATGAAAATGAAAGGAAAAGAGAGAGTGGAAAGGGGAAAAATGGGAAAATAGCCCGTTGGGTGGTTGTTTTCACAGAAGCCACGATTTCTGTTCAAAATCAGAGAGGCTGGTCAGGGGCATTTGGGCACTATACAATATACTCTTACCATAAATGGAAAGCTACGAACGTCATTCACCCACCTTTCGTCTCACTTCCTCCACAGAGTATGCCCTTCCTTCAGAAAAACAAGCCTGATTTGTGACAACCACGAGTCAAATGAAACAGGGAACCAAACACGTCAACCTGCTAACCACAATCCTGATAGATAACTTAAGAACCATTTACAGCCATTTCTGGTGAGGATTTGGGGGGTGGTATTAATGGACCATCATCTCCAATTATCTGTCCATTTTCTGATGTGCTGTGCAAGCAATCAGAACAGCTTTTAGGACCAGCAGGATCCTTCTCCCTGTGGTTTTCCTCACTTGAATTGCTGTTGTTATCAGAACAGCTTCTAGAAATGACTGGATCATTCTCTCTATGACTTTCTTCAACTGGGCCTTTGTTTCCATCCAAAGGAGTTATGTGCATGGCAGTTGCAGCTTTCTTGCTGGGCAAGACGGCATGGCTAAGTGTTGAACATAAAGCAGCAAATACACTCTCTTTTGGCTTCGAGTGTTTAGCTAATCGCTGTTTCTTCACTAGGTCAGGCTCCTTATCCTTGGAAGGCAATTTCCGCTTCATCCTAAGGGATTCACTAGTTCCTTCATCTTCCTCAGGTGTTTCTAGCTGTTTCTTGGGAGGTGGTCTATAGTCTTCGTCATCCTCATCATCATCATAATCAACAAGTCCTCCAGATCTTGGACTACAAAATCAAGTGGAAGACATGAGACAAACATACCGGATATTATAAATGTTTTCCCTGATGTTTACTTTATGAGGCAATTACAATACCTTGATGACGGGTAGCCTGCAGCAACCCCATTGGGAGAGACTGATTGAGCTTGTGCCTTTTGAGTATGGGATGCGGATGCCGTGTCTTCTTCATCACTGCTTAGGTATTCATGTTCAAAAGTCAAGGGTGGGAAGGTCTTGTAAAAAAAGTCTTGGCATCCAAGCTCACTGATCACGAAACATACCTGTCCTCATTGAAGTAATCTTCCTCTTCCTTTTCTAGTGCACGATCATCATTTCGTTTTCTTGGATCCAATGTGCTACCAGTACTTTTTGCTCCACACTGCTCTAGACACTGGAACTATGCTTGTTAGCACCAAGATACCACAAAGACACATGATAAAGAAGAGAAAATTGGATAGAAGTGAAGAATACCTGCTCATATTTAACTTTTAGAGCCTGAATGGAGGTCAAATGCTCGAATTTGACCAAATCATTCCAGAACGAATCAACTATATACTTGAGCAACAATTTCAAGTTTTCCTGAATAAAACATGTTACACCGCAATGAATAGTTCTGGACATATATTCAAGATGGAAGAAAAAAAGGGGTGACAATATGAGAGTTACCTTGCGGATATACTCAAAAAGCTCTAAAATGGCAGAGTTCAGCAAATTATAACGGTCACCATTGCTCAAAAAGGCATCTACAATTGGTTTGAGGAGGTTGTTCTTGACAAAATGATTTATCAAATGCTCATCCTGTGAGTAAAATATAATTAAGGAGTATCAAACATTTATATAATGACAAAGTTGTCAATCTTTCTTTTCGTTAACAGCAGCACCAAAGATTCCTACAAAAGTGAGATAATTTGCAGTATTTTGGATGTATTACTGCCAAAAGAAAACTCAGTTGCCAAGTAGAACTTATGCATTTTACTCATAAAATCATATCCAAACGACTAGCAAAAACAATTACAATCAACTTTCAGTGAAATTCATTGAACAGCGACTCTTGTACCACCCAGACCATGAAACAGAAGCATATGAATTTGTGAACCCTTGTGAAGTTCCTGCATCATTGAACTGTTTGAATGATACACAATCTCCTGAATTTCTGATCCCTTCCAATTTTGTTATCAAATAACTCCATAATCATTGCATGCCATAATATACTCAATTTATAAATAAAAATTGCCATGGTAACAGCTACAAATGCATGCTAGTAACCATAATTAATATCTCTCACCAATTCCATGTTTCATGTAAAACAATGCCATATATAGGCTCAATTTATAACTAACTGCCCATATGATAACAGCTACAAATGTATGCTATCTAATTTTGTGTATATGTGTTCGTGTGTTGGGTGGGGAGATTATGACAAGTCAAGAACTATCAGCACAACCATAATCTTTCCCTAGTGGGATCTGTTCCATCAAGGTGACTTACATGGCGGGAAAGGATAGTGCGAACAAAACGAACAGCAGCAGCAACAAGGTACTTTTCTTTCCTTCTTGTCAGTGTCAAGACTTTTTCAATAACATTATCAAGGAGAAAGTTACACCTGAAAGCAGAAGAAAAACACGTTTCATTCGTTAAACTTGAGAGCAGGAAATTGAGTCCTTGTAATTGAAAATAAAGCATAAAACAATTACTTTATTCTAAATGGATGGTGCAGAACACAGAAGCATAGCAATTCACATATGTTTGATAGTATTTCTGGCTTCACACCATTATGAGTGTCAACTCTCTCAACAAGCCCTGAAGATTTACCACTTGATCGAGGAAGAACCTCATCAGGACAAGATGCTGTTATAACATCAATTAATTGGCTCAGGTGCTTCTCATAGAAGATTTCAATTATATTATCTCTCTGCAGCAAAGAGATACAAAATCACTGTAATTCAGTCATTGACGAGATAAATTCCCGTAGTGCATTTAAGAAAAATATTCTGTTTGCATCAAAGTAACTACAACATTGTCCAAGAAGTCACCTGCATATGCATAAACACAAACATAATGCACACACCCCAAATGCATGCTATAAAATGGAAAAAGAATTGCAAAAGTATCAGCAAAGAATGTGCCATCTAGAAACAAGAATGGATAGGTAATAATTATTAAATGCAAAATAGCCAAGGATTATTTTTTTCTTTCCTAATAAAATATATATATATATATATATATATATATATATATATATATTATTCTCAATGATGGTATCAAACATTGGAAAATGAGGCACACTCTATAAAAACAAGGAAATGAAACAACAATCAATAGAAGAAAAGAGCCCTCCAAACCCTTTTGACATTGGAAAAAGAAACCCCGGAGAGCCCCCCAGAGCAGAACACCATATCACTGCCAAGAAGACCAATCTATCCTGCAAAAGCTGTTTTGATGGAGATCTTCTAACAAGTTATACAAAAATCACTTTGATTTGTGAACTTATTAAAACTTTCCTTTTGAAAGAAAAAGGAATGTAAACACAAAAATGGACAAGGAAAAGATAACAGGATAGTTACTTTAACAATATTCAGATGCCGGACAGGCCTGACTACAAGCTTACAAATAGAACCCAGGCACATAGTGAGGCAGGGGAAAAGAGGAAGCCAAGCCGAGTTATCTTTCAGTGTGTAATTAACACAGTGGAGTTGCTGGCTAAATACAGAAAAGGAGCAGAATAGCAACCAAAACAAAATTTCACAACTGGTATGGGAACTCCATTTACCACTCAGCAACTTAATGACCAAACATAACAGCTGCATAAAAGAATGAATTATGAATTATCAAGAGTAGTGCCTGTGCTCCTGACAGTGTATAGGAATCCAGTAAACTGCGAAGAATTTCAAGAAACTGGCAGTGCATGTCCTCCCCAAAGTCTGTTATCATTCCTTTAACCTGTAAGTAAAATAAATTTAGTTGATTGGCAAATAGAACACATGCACTTACAATTGAATAGGTATTAAAAATTCAGGATACAAAATGCAATACAGCAAAGAACTTACGAGCAAAAAGTCATGGGAAAATGCAATATACTATGAATAAAATCAGATGCCAGCATAAGAGGTACTGACAGAGTTATTAAAAAACAAGCAAATAGCAGAGCATCACCCTAAGGCAAAATCTGCCGTTATTAGAGGCACTAGGAAAATTTGATCCCAAGGGTGAAGGAGGTTTCCTAGTTGGAGCTGATGTAAACTCTTCAAACAAGAACAACACTGAAATTGGCCTTGACAAATTATTTCATGTATAGATTATCAATTCATGTTATACAACTGGTTGGTCATTCAAGTATCCATAAATTGCTGAACAATATCACCCAAATATTAAATCAACAATTTTCAAGGTCAAGAAAACAACCAATTCTCTTATCTTAAAAGGCATGCAAACAAGGCTTATTTCGATTTTCTTTCACACTACAAATCAACTTTGTAAATGTAGTTTTTACATGACACGTTATAAAACTAAATTTCAAAATCAAGAAAATGAAATTGTATATTGAATTTAGTTCTGTGAGCAATGCAATTAAAGGATAATTGATTTTTGTTCATAAAGCCTAAAGGCCAAACAAACAAGAGATTTTTTCACTTATCAGGATAGTGATAAATCTCATCTTTCAGGTAATTAGGTTTGTGCAAGACATCGTTGCATGTGTTAGTCTGAATGTCCAAGGATATTGAAAGATAGATGCATTGTAAACAGTTCATAAAACACAAACCGACAGTCCTAGTAGCGGGATTCCTTCCTGCCGAACAACATAAGAACGCAGAAGGTTTGGATCCTGATTCAAGAAAAGAATGAGGATATCTGTTCTGCATCCATAAGAATGGTATGCTGTTAGTGGCAGGTAGGGAACCATTGAAATTCAAAAAATAAAAAAGCCAAAAAAAAATAAAAACGAAAATGAACAAGTTACCCAGTTAGGACAAGTTTCTTGTCTTGACTCTGCAATATATCAGCAATGATGTCAAAGATACCTTCATTCATGAGCTCCCTACAAGAAATGAGGATTTGATTGTTTTACCATTTGATCAAGAAGAAAGCAAAATACAAAAGAAACTACTCTAATCTGATTTAACCACAGAAGACAAAATCCTAATCTTGATACATACAACTTCTGCATCACATACCTAAACAGTCGGAGCTGCTGGACCATCTGCATGCTCTTGCTCAAACTACAAAACTCGTGCAAGAAATATACCTATATGCATCGGGAAAGGAAACATATCAAGCTGGAGGATATCATAAGAATCACACAAAGCTGTAACCATACATTAATAGGAAACAGAAAACAGCAACACACTAACCTGCCAATAGATTCCAAAAATTTTACAAATTGGACATCAGCATTGCTGTTCAGTTATGACAAATAACTGGCATTTAAGGATGATTTTAGCTAAGTATTTCAAAGTAAGAACTCTTTTTCCCAACTAATATTTTCAATGTAGCGTTACCCTTAAACCTGTTACCATGGAATTGAACATGGAAGCCAATCCATAAAAGATATAAAAGGACTTGGAGCATTCCACAAAAACAAATCTATGATTCTGATCACAAGATGAAATTATCCCAATAATAAATGGAATCCCAACAAAAAGATGCTGGTTTCACACACAGATATATTTCATCAAAGGAAGAAGATGGAATCTAAAACCCACTACATACATGTAAACCATATTATTAGGAAAATCTTCAATACCAAAAGCCATAATACACACAAAGAGCATCTGAAATAATATAAAAAAGGAATTTTTAACCTCGTATCTTAGAATTAAATTCAACATGTTTGAACAGTTTGAACACAGTTTGGTAAAACAGGGAAGTCATTGTTCATATACCTAGCTCACCACCTAAATGTCTCAAAAATAAGCATCAACAGAATCAGCAGTTTTTAATTATTTGAAAAGTCCAAAGAAAAGAAGTAATTGTTGAGAAAGTGAGGGTGCACTGCACAGAAGAGAATTTTCAACCATGTTAAAACAAATAATAACTTATCGATTTTTGTTCCATCTTCAAAGTTGCACTTTATCTATTAATTGACAAACCAAACAAAGATTATTTAGATGTTGACAATTACCAAATTTTTCTTTGATTCTGCAGATGTGGTGGGCGATCTCAACCTAGCAAACAATTCCTGAATAAAGGTATTGTCATCCTTTAACAAAGAAACAACCTATAAGGAAACAACAGGGTCAGAGTTGAACTTATATGGACCTTGTAATGTATAATAAAATAATGAGTTTTTGAATCTTACAACAGCATTATTTGCATGAACTATGGAATTCAGGTTTGCAACTGTGGCCTCATCCAATACTCTAGCCAAAACAACATCCTAAAAGAGATGATGAATGTAAGAACCCCTTTTCCAAACAGCAAACTGAGTCATCCCAAACTTCAGCATTCAAGAAACAAACCTTCAAATAACCAACTCTGTACGTCTGATGTATCTTTGACAGGACATGGGGATCTTTGATTGGTATGGCCTTAAACAATGGAGTGGAGCAAGTGTCAGCAATAAATAAGACTTCACTAAATAACTTCACCAAACCCCCCCCCCAAAAAAAAAAAAAAGAAAAGAAAGAAAAAGAAAAGAAAAAATTGGGTTAGCAATAATATCTTACCTCCTTGAAAACAACGTGCTCTTTCAGAAAACCACGATGATGTTGGACATGAGAAATCTCAGGATCATCTGAAAACAAAATGTAGAATAAGCAAATGATGAAGGACTACTTTACAAAAGTATCAACCAATTATAATTCTTCTTCAGCGCTCAGCAACAAACAATGCTATGTCCAATACATGTGAAGTTTAAACACAAGGTGCAATTTTTTTTGTGAAGAGAGAGAATTATGAATGGAAAATATTAAACAATTATCAATCACTCAACTATATATGAGAAAAAATAATGATTGTAAACAGACCACCAGGCAGCTTAGAAACAAAATCAATCACAAATGCGAACAGATGGAATGTTTTACTTTTACCAAGCAAGAATTTGAAACTTATATTCTGAGCATAGGTCTAACTTAAACATGAACCACCACATAATTCACATTGCTACAGCACTAGAATTATGCAACTTGCGCAACAATTTGCTTGGCAGATCCAATGTTTGTTGATGTTAGAAGAAAAAATAGTAGTTCTGTCCATTTGAAGAAATGGAAAAAAAAACGACCATAAAAATCTCAATCAGAAAAAAAAAGAGTTGAAACAATAACTGCTTGAATGCCAGATGAAAAAAAAAAAGGATGACAATCATAAAATAGGAACCAAGATCTATCAAACAGTTGTTGTAGCTGTGACCAAAACTGCTCACCACTCTCTTGTAATCAAACCATACAAGCTAAAATATGCCAAAATAATCTATGATATAATAATACTTCAATATTTCAAAATTAGACGTGCAAAGGATTAGAACCAAAATGCTCCAAGCCAACAAAGAGAGAGAACTTACACTCAAGTGAACCAATAACATCCATGATCAATTCATCCCCAAATATTTTCTCAAAGATTTGAGGACTGTTGAACAAAACTGCAGGTAACAACACACAATTCAATGTCAGTCAACAGAGGGCAGGCAAACAAGCAACGTATAATGAAATACAACACCGGGTAGGAGTGAAGGAGCACTCACTGATCCCTCTGACTATTTTGAATATCATGTGAAGACCATCAATGTTTTCTAGGTCTTCACAGATTCTGAAAACATCCATCAGCTTCTGGAAAAAATCTTGCTGCGCAGAAAATAAAATTAACAGAGAATGAACAATCAATCATGTTAACCTCACCATAAAGTCAGATGCACCATCCAGTACACGGATCCAATTTTACTCCCTATCAGCATCTAGCCAGACAGATTTAGACAAGACAAAATGATATGTTGTATGATTACAAGATGCAAATTCAACCACTCTTGGTAACCATGTTTCAACTCCTATCTCCAGAATATTCACAAAGCAGCTTCAGAATCTACCTCCAATTACATTAAACCACATTTTCCTTCGGTTTCAGTTCAATACACAAAAAATTGGACTTGAGAAAGAAGAAATATCCCACAGTAAAAATTTCAAATATTAAAAATGAATTATATAGAGCCATAAGCCTAACTTTCAACTATTAGTTGAATGTTTTAGGTCAACCATTTCTATTTCTTTTAAGCTGTGGAGCTGAAGTGTGAAGATCTTGCAAATTGAATATTGATCATATCAACTAGTAAAACAAATTCAATGAAAGAATGCTCTAAGAAAAGAGTAGAGTTGTATGACATGCAGGCGATAGGATCTGAGAAAACATGTAGCTAAAGATGAACAGTCTTGAACCAAATTTAAAATTGATCAATAGTTCATCATCAAAGCACACAGTGACCAGGTCAAAATGATGGAAAATATTTATGCAAAGCTTACATCATTCAGTATAAGCTCTGTCAGTCTCATCTGATCTGCAGTACCACTCTCAGACACAGTCTGCAAAGCAAATTCATTCAGCTCAATTAAAAGATCATCCATGACCATAAAGTCAATAAAGAGCTCAAAGTGTTTCTGGCCAACTTGTTAATCTTTTATTTTTCATATCAATAACATACCAGCCTGGAATCTACACTAATCCTGGATTTCAGAGCAAGGAAGTAAAAACACTAAAATCAAAACAATAGCACAAAAATCAAATCAAGTTGAAAAACAGTTTAACTATGATGTAGAGCGAGAGAAATGGGACTTCTGTTAAAGCAGCTTATCAGAATAACCAAAAAAAATTACAAGACTATAATTATTTGCCTTGCGAGAACTGACTGAAAAATACAACTGAATCAAATGAAAAAAGAATAAAAGCAAAGTAAAACCTTAAGGATCAAAGGAAGTGTGGAAAGTTCAACAGCAGGCAATTCTCTCAACTCACTGTTCATGCTGTGAAATGTCTCACCTGCAAATTTTAGAAAAGAGATGAGACCACAGGTGCTCCAAGCAAAATAAAACTAATAATAACATGACACTGAACCAGAGCAAATCAAGATGATCTCTACAAATAGTAAGAAGTTTATGTCTGTGGAAAGATCGGAGAAGGCGCTCCCAATAATCGGTATACTTAAACAATATTATTGAGATCCTTCAATATATTTGTGGAGAACAAGAAAACCATTCAATACCAACTAAAACTCTTGTTGTATGTCCTCAAGCTCATTCAAAATTCTCCTTCATTTAGAAAACAAATGTTGACAAAAATATTAATAATATACTGGAATACATCAAACATGTGGTGGTGCCATGAGGTCAACTTGCACATTATTGCCTTGTAATATGACAGATAAAAACATTAAAGTTTCTCAATCCTCAGTATTGAGAAAATATGATTTTCACTCTAGAATAAGATCACTTTTGTAGCTGATTCACTTCTGCTTGTAATGCTCAGGCATCCAGATAGATGAACCATGACTACACTTTATTATATTAAACACAAGGCACGCAATCAGCATGAACAAGGATGGCAAATCTGGACCACTTAGAGGAGTACAGATAGCGAATGATTTGGTTGCTACTCTTAACACAAGGTTCACAGGAAAACACAGAAAAGGAAAATAACAACATCATTAACAACAACAACAACAACATATCAGGACACTTTAGAAATGTATGGAACAGCCAGTGAATTGGGTTGCACCAGATAATATAATATGTCCTTTCACAATTAGGGAAGATCCAAATTTGGTCCTTATGGGAGAAGGGAATTTTTTAGAACTGATTTTGATAACTGCGATCCATGCAGGCTGCATGTTCTAGATTCAATCACTAAAAACACAAAATTACAAGATGCGTCGTTATTTACATAGGCAGTGCGTTATTTAAATTGAATGGAATACTTACTGTTTAGAGTGCTGAACTGTAGACTTCTTTGCGCATTACAGATATGATCCCTAAATGAAATAAACATGGTTTAATACAATCACATTACTGTAGAGCAAAGAGAAAATTAAGCGCAACAACATCAGATATAAACATAAATTATTACCACATGTACGAACACCCTACAGTTTCTTGGAAGCTTATTGCTAATTCTGTAGAAAATTCTGGATCTCTCCATGAAATTATTGTATCTGAAAAGGTAAGTGCAGAAATCATTTGCTCAGAACTGAATGATTCAATGGAGCATCATATACCAGACAACATCGTGCTAGTATTAGCTAATAATTAGTAGAAACACACTTGTTATAAATCCCTTTCTGGGAAAACTCAGATACCTTCTTGTTTTCTGTAAATGTCATCTGGGGTTATACGATGCAAAAGCAATGTCTTGTTGTCTTCTTCATCAATAACATACAAGCCTAGATCGTCTGATCTCTGCATGATAGCAATTGCATTCAATAGAACCCATGATATGGTTAGCTAATTATGTTTATAACAAAATCAATTTTCAGTTGCCCAGTTTAATTGCATATAAATATTTTGGTGTTACTCTCAAACGCATAATCGAGTCAGGAACTTGAACAGACCTCCAAATAGTCAACAGTAGCATGCCCAGTCCCCTGGTCATCCCATTTTCCATCGTCATTCAAACGGTAGACCTTCACCCGCTGCATTTCCAAAACCAACCTTAATGAGTCATTTATAAAGGACATGCCATAATCACTAAAACTGCAGTAAAAACCTGAAAAATTTCTCAAGCAGCACCTTATCTCAAAGTTAAGAAGCAAACGAAAATGGTTTGTTGTTAAGAAGTCTTCACTTGATCAAGAAAAAAGGCACCAATAGAAAACAAAAGGCGTAATGGATCATTTATATAAGTTATACAACTAGTAAAGCCGACATTGTAAGCCAGAAATTTACAGAAATAGATCCCCAAATAGAAATAAACACAGAAATTAGTGCTCAATGAAATTTCCAGTTTGTTGAGGCGGACCATAGAACAGAGAAGACAACGATGGATTGAAAACATTGCTGGAATTGCCAGAGGACTAGAGACTAAAGAAGGTTGAGCACATCAAAGACAAGATTTAAATATAAAGAACAACTTCTGTCCGTGTTAGTTACGTAGGCTCTACTAGAGTTGCACGGAAACGGACTGACCTGCATCGAGTTGGAGTTCGCTTGCGATTTCTCTTGTTCGCCCATAGCAGCAGCAGCGAACTCCTTTCTTTAAGATTCAAATTCAAAAATTTCCAGATAAATTCAACCAGGCTGGTCACAATTAACTATAAACACGTGAGATTTGGGTTTATTACGGAGAGGGATAGTATGCAGTATCGAAAATTTAGAGCTTCGGGGATCAATAGCAAAAGTCAACCTTCGATTTTTCTCTCTCCTCTCTTTTTATTCGCTTCTGTGCAAGAGTTCACATACATTGAAAATATGTAGGTTTATTATTGCCCTTATTTTGTGTAAATTTTACGGAATAGCCATGGACCTTTAATTTGTCGGCGCGCATTTTTTCGGATGAAAAATCATAAGTGATCCCTCAAGTTTCAACATTCGGTCATCTGATTACTTGTGTTTTATCAAATTGAGGTTGTTGCTGATGTATTCAGTTATATAAATATCAAGCAA
>Ga0307517_10009522_pt1 | contig 13756 bp, 12 predicted proteins | sample 23_EM_MG_FD_194515 | JGI IMG/M metagenome (GOLD analysis project Ga0307517, IMG submission 194515) | Populus trichocarpa ectomycorrhiza microbial communities from riparian zone in the Pacific Northwest, United States - 23_EM | ecosystem: Host-associated > Plants > Roots > Unclassified | place...
GCCGGCCGTGTCGACCCGGTCGGCGATGAGGCGCTGGCTGTTGCGGCAGCCGTCCTGCCAGGCGTCGGAGGAGTCGATCGCGTACATCTCGGCGGCGGACTTCAGGTAGTAGCCGGAGCCGTCGAACTTGAAGCGGCCGGTGTCGGAGATGTTCGAGCCGGTCTGGATGCACAGCAGGGTGTCGTGGGCCGCCGACTCGTGCGCGTAGGTGTAGTGCGAGTCGTTGGTGACGACGAAGGGCGCGCCGAGCTTCTTGGAGACCTCCATCAGGCCGTCGCGCGCGCGGCGGTCGATGTCGATGTCGTGATCCATGATCTCGACGAAGAAGTTCTCCTTGCCGAAGATGTCCTGGTACTCCCCGGCCGCCTTCAGCGCCTCGTCCATCTGCCCGAGACGGATCCTCGTCGACACCTCGCCGGACGGGCAGCCGGTGGTGCCCATCAGGCCCTCGGCGTAGAGCGAAAGCAGCTCGCGGTCCATGCGGGGCTTGCGGAAGAACCCCTCGAAGGAGGCGCGGGACTGGGCGCGGTAGAGGTTGTGCAGCCCGGTGACGTTGCGTGCCCAGATGGTCATGTGGGTGTACGCGCCGGCGCCGGAGACGTCGTCGCCCTTCTGGTGCGGCGCGCCCCACTTCACGGGCTTGTTGTAGTGCCGCGACTCGGGGGCGAGATAGGCCTCGATGCCCATGACGGGGGTGACGCCGGCGGATTTGGCCTGATGGAAGAAGTCGTACGACCCGTGGAGGTTGCCGTGGTCGGTGATGGCCACATGCGACATGCCCATCTCGTTGCAGGCCTTGAACATGTCCTTCAACCGCGCGGCGCCGTCCAGGAGCGAGTACTGCGTGTGGACATGCAGATGCGTGAACGGCTGGTCTGTCACGGGGAGTGACACCTCCGGGCGGCGTAGGCGAACTTCCAAGGGCGGCGATGGAAATCCTACGTCCCGCCACCGACAGTCGTGGGCACCTCCGCGTACGCTCACGCGTTGGTTCCGATGTTCCACGCACGTCCCGATCAGGAGGCACCCCACCCATGGCCATCGACCCGCGCGGCGAGCAGATTCTGGCGGTCTTCGACACCGCCTTCGGCGAGCTGCTGGCCGCAGACCCCGCCGCCTTCCGGGTCAAGTTCCGCAAGATGGCGGCCTCGGCCTTCGCCTTCTACCGGGGTACGGCCTGCCTGTTCTACGCGGACGTGGCGGACGTGGCCGACGGCGACGGCGACCCCGGCGGCAACGCCAGCGGCCCGTTCCTGGACGAGCGCACCTCCCGGGTCTGGATCCACGGCGACCTGCACGCCGAGAACTTCGGCACCTACCTGGACGCCAACGGCCGGCTGATCTTCAACGTCAACGACTTCGACGAGGCCTACGTCGGCCCCTTCACCTGGGACCTCAAGCGCTTCGCCGCCTCGGTCGCCCTCATCGGCTACACCAAGGCGCTCGCCGACGACGTCATCTCCGGGCTGGTGCGCACCTACGCCACCGCCTACCGCGACCGCATCCGCGCCCTCGCCGCCGACAAGTCCGTCCCGGCCCTCACCCTGGACACCGCCCAGGGCCCGCTGCTGGACGCCCTGCGCAGCGCGCGCGCCGCCACCCGCGTCGGCCTGCTCGACTCCATGACCGACATCCGCGACTGGGACCGCCGCTTCTCCCCCGGCGGCGGCGCCATAGAGCTGGACGCGGCCACCCGCGCCAAGGTCCTGCGCTCCTTCGAGGCCTACCTGCACACCCTGCCGGAGACCAGCCGGATCAGCCCCGAGAGCCACCGCGTCAAGGACGTCGTCGGCCGGCGCGGGATCGGCATCGGCAGCGCGGGCCTGCCCTCGTACAACCTGCTTCTCGAAGGGCACACCGACGCCCTGGAGAACGATGTCGTGATCTACATGAAGCAGGGCCAGACCCCCGCCGTCTCCCGCCACATCACCGACCCCGCGGTGCGCGGCTACTTCCACCACGAGGGACACCGCACCGTCATCTCCCAGCGCGCCCTCCAGGCCCACGCCGACCCGCACCTGGGCTGGACCGAGCTCGACGGCGTCGGCCAGCTGGTCGCCGAGGTGTCCCCGTACGCCGTGGATCTCGACTGGTCCGACCTCGACGACCCGGCCCAGATCGAGGCCGTCGTCGCGGATCTGGGCCGCGCCACGGCCGGGATGCACGCGGCGGCGGACGAGGACGAGAGCGGCCACTCCCTGGTGCCCTTCTCGACGGAGGACGCCATCGACGCGGCCATCGCGGCGGACGAGGACGGCTTCGCCGAGATGCTGGTCGACTTCGCGCACTCCTACGGCGCGCGGGCCCGCGCGGACCACCAGACCTTCGTCGACCTGTTCCGCAACGGCCTGATCGCTGGGCTCTAGCACCGGGCTCTAACACCGGGCTTTAGGTACTACTTACACATCGGCGTGGCACACTCTGCCCCATGGAGGGGACCGGACCGATACTGAGGGCGCTGCGCGCGGCCCTCTTCGCGGCGTTGTGCGTCACGCTGTCGGTCACCTCCCATGTGCTGCTCTCCCATATGCCCCTGCCGCTCACCACCGTGGCGGGGGCATATGTGCTGGTCTTCGCCGTCGCCTACGCCCTCGGCGGCCGCGAGCGCGGCTACTGGGCGATCGCCGCCCTCCTGGTCCCGCTCGAACTCGCCGCCGACACCGCCTTCACCGCCGGCCAGCACACCTGCTACGGCCCCGGCGGCGGTCCCGTCACCGGCTCCTGGCGCGTCCTGACCTGCCACGGCGGCGAGGTCGGCAGCCGGCTCGGCAGCTCCGCCGGGCACTCCGCCTCGCCCTGGCTGCTGCTCGCCGTCCACATCGGCGTCGGCCTGGCCGCCTCCCTCTGGCTGCGGCGCGGCGAGGCGGCCCTGCACCGCGTGCTGCGCACGGCCTTCCTGCCGCTCGCGGTGGCCATGGCCGCCCTGCGCACGACGCCGTACCGCCGGTCCGACGCCCGTCCTGCGCATGCGGCGCCCGCCTCCGCCGCCCCCGCGCTGCCCCTGCTCCTGCACTCCGTCGTACGGCGTGGGCCGCCCTGCCCGGCGTAGCACCCGAGCCGCGCAAGCCCCCCCCCGCATTCACGTACACACGTACCCAGACGGAGAACGATCGATCATGAGCCAGAGAAACAGCCTCGCCGCCAAGACCGCAGCCCGCGAGCGGCTGCGCGCCGAGCGCGAGAAGCAGGCGAAGCGCGACAAGCTGCGCCGCCAGCTGCTCGTCTTCGGCGGTGTGATAGCCACCCTCGCGGTACTCGCCGGCGTGGCCGTCGCCGTGGTGAAGATGAACCAGCCGAGCTACTGGGAGGCGGCCAAGGACAAGAAGCTGGTCAAGCCCGCCCACTCCTCCGGCACGAACGGCACGTCCATCCTGGTCGGCAGCGCCAGCGCCAAGCACACCCTGAAGGTGTACGAGGACCTGCGCTGCCCCTACTGCGCCCAGTTCGAGCAGACCTCGGGCGACACCATGGCGGCCGACGTGAAGGCCGGCACGTACAACATGTCGTACACGATGGGCGCCTTCCTGGACGACTCCCTCGGCCAGGGCCAGGGCTCGAAGAACGCGCTGAGTGCGCTCGGCGCGGCCCTGAACGTCAGCACCGACGCGTTCGTCGCCTACCACAAGGTGCTCTACTCCAAGGCGATCCACCCGGAGGAGACCACCGACGCCTTCGGCAGCGACACCAACCTCATCAAGTACGCCCAGAAGGTCCCGGCCCTCAAGGACAACGCCGCCTTCCAGAAGGCGGTCAAGGACGGCACCTACGACAAGTGGGCGCTCACCATGGCCGCGCAGTTCGACAGTGACGGCATCACCGGCACGCCGACCGTCAAGCTGGACGGCACCGCCATCGAGAACCCGCAGTCCATGACGGCCGACCAGTTCGAGGCCGCGATCAAGGCGCAGCTCGCCAAGTAGCGGGAGCCGCGGGCCAGAGCAGGCCCATCGGCATCCAACGCAGGCCATCGCTGGTCCCCGGCCGTCGTCCGGCCGGGGACCAGCGGGCGAAGTCCCGCCGAACACTTCGGAACACCCTTCGCACGGGGGTTACTGGCGCGTAACTACGCGAGAATAATCTTCGCCCGTGACCTCATCGACCACATCCGTTCCCAACGTTCCCTCCGTTCCCTCCCGCCGCACAGTTGTCAAAGCCGCTGCCGCCGGGGCCGCCCTGATACCCCTGACCGCGGCCACCGCCGCCCACGCGGACACCGCCGCCCCCGCCTTCCTGCACGGCGTGGCGTCCGGTGACCCCTTGCCCGACGGGATCCTGCTGTGGACCCGGGTGACGCCGACCGCCGAGGCGGTCCCCGGCTCGGGGCTGGGCCCTGACACCGAGGTCGGCTGGACGGTCGCCACCGACAAGGCCTTCAAGTCCGTTGTCGCGAGCGGCTCGACGACCGCCACGGCCGCCTCGGACCACACCGTCAAGGCGGACGTCCGCGGCCTGAAGCCGGCCACGGACTACTGGTTCCGCTTCACCGGCGGCGGTACGGTCTCCCCCGCCGCCCGGACCCGCACCGCCCCCGCCGAGGGCGCCACCGTCAGCGGGCTGCGGTTCGGCGTCGTGTCCTGCGCCAACTGGGAGGCGGGCTACTTCTCCGCGTACCGCCACCTCGCCGCCCGCTCGGACCTGGACGCCTGGCTGCACCTCGGCGACTACATCTACGAGTACAAGACGGGCGAGTACGCCGCCCGGGGCACCGTCGTCCGCGAGCACGCACCCGCCAACGAGATCATCACGCTCGCCGACTACCGCACCCGCCACGGCCGTTACAAGACCGACCCGGATCTGCAGGCGCTGCACGCCAAGGCCCCGGTCATCGCGATCTGGGACGACCACGAGTTCGCCAACGACGCCTGGTCCGGGGGCGCCGAGAACCACACCGAGGGCGCCGAGGGCGCCTGGAGCGACCGTCAGGCGGCGGCGAAGCAGGCGTACTTCGAGTGGATGCCGGTCCGCCCCTCCATCGCGGGTACCACCTACCGCAGGCTGCGCTTCGGCAAGCTGGCCGACCTGTCGCTGCTGGACCTGCGCACGTTCCGGTCGCAGCAGGCCACGACCGGAAGCGGGACCGTGGACGACCCGGACCGTACGATCACCGGCCGGGCGCAGCTCGACTGGCTGAAGGCCGGCCTGACCGCCTCCGACACCTCCGGCACCGCCTGGCGGCTGATCGGCAACTCGGTCATGATCAGCCCGGTCGCCTTCGGCTCCCTCCCCGCTTACCTCCTGGAGCCCCTGGACAAGCTGCTGGGCCTGCCCAAGGACGGCCTGGCCATCAACACCGACCAGTGGGACGGCTACACCGACGACCGCCGCGAACTGCTCGCGCACCTCCACGACAACGGCATCCGCAACACCGTCTTCCTCACCGGCGACATCCACATGGCCTGGGCCAACGACGTCCCTGTGAAGGCGGCCACCTATCCGCTCTCACCCTCCGCCGCCACGGAGTTCGTCGTGACCTCGGTGACCTCCGACAACCTCGACGACATCCTCAAGGTCGCCCCCGGCACGGTCTCCGTCATCGCCGCGGCCGCGATCCAGGCGGCCAACCGCCATGTCAGGTGGCTCGATACCGACTCCCACGGCTACGGCGTCCTCGACATCACCGCGGCCCGCGCGCAAATGGACTACTACGTGCTCTCCGACCGCACGGACCCCGCGGCCACTTCCACCTGGAAGCGCTCCTACCGCACCACAGCCGGCACACAGAAAGTCGAGCGGGTGTACACAGCTGTCAGCTGACCCGCCCATGCCATCGATTTTCAGCCATACCCAGCGTTAACCGAAGATCACGCGGGGCGGGCAACAGGGCCTTACGAGGCCTTGATTTCAGACATTTCGCCCGCCCCGTGTGTCAAAGCCATTGCATACCTAGGGATTACCCTCCCTTTGCCAATGGGCCGGTTCGGACCTGCACCGGTTCTGGCATGGACACATAACCTCCGGCGATGGGGAGGAAAAACCTCTCCGTCAGCCAGCGAGGAGTGTCCCCCACATGTTCCGCACTGCCCGCACCACCCCCCACGCCTCGGTCCGCTCCCGACGCCTCGTCGGCCTCGCCGCCATGGCCGGAACCCTTGCCCTGATGCCGCTCTCCGGCGCCACGGCCACCGTCAGCAGCGCGTCCGCGCAGACCAGAGTCACTGAGGCGGCCGCCTCCGCGGACTGTGCCACCGACGCCGACGCCGGCGCCCGCAAGGCCAAGGGCTCCACCGCCCACGAGCCCGGCGAGCTGACGGCGAAGCAGGTCACGGCGATGAACGCCGACCTGGCCAAGCGCGTCGCCCAGGCCAAGGCCCGCGCGGCCCTCACCGCCGGCGCCAAGAAGTCCGCCATCACCGCTGCCGCCACCACGACCATCCCGGTCTACTGGCACGTCATCACCAGCGGCACCACCGGCTCGCTCACCGCCAGCCAGATAGCCGGCCAGATCTCCGTCCTCAACGCCGCCTACGCGGGCTCCGGCACCGGCAACGTCGACTCCGGCTTCCAGTTCAGCCTCGCCGGCACCGACTACACCAGCAACTCCACCTGGTACAACCTCACCGACGGCTCCTCCGCCGAGACCACCATGAAGTCCACCCTGCGCAAGGGCGGCGCCGGAGCCCTCAACATCTACTCCGCCAACCTCCAGGACGACCTCCTCGGCTGGGCCACCTTCCCCAGCTCGTACGCGTCCAACAAGACCTACGACGGCGTCGTCATCCTCAACACCTCCATCCCCGGCGGCTCCGCCACCAACTACAACGAGGGCGACACCGCCACCCACGAGGTCGGCCACTGGATGGGCCTTTACCACACCTTCCAGGGCGCCTGCGGCTCCACCGGTGACTCCGTCTCCGACACCCCGCGCGAGCAGTCCGCCGCCTACGAGTGCCCGACCAGCCGTGACACCTGCACCGCGTACAGCGGTGTCGACCCGATCCACAACTTCATGGACTACACGTACGACTCCTGCATGTACCAGTTCACCGCAGGCCAGGTGACCCGCATGACGAGCCAGTGGAGCGCCTACCGCGCCAGCTGACCGGGCACTGACTGCCGCTCTCCCGCGTTCTCGTCCCATGGAGAAGACCAAGGGACGGGGACGCGGGAGCCGCATGCGCAAAGCCGTACTGACCATCACCCTGGTCGGCGGCCTCGTCCTCGCCGCCGCCGCCTGGCCGACCCTGCGTGCCCAGGTCCGCGCCGCAAGCTGGGAAAAGGAAGACCCCCAGGGCCCCGACCACATAACCCCCCGCATGCAGACCGTCCGCGACGCCGTCGTCAAGGAGTTCGGCCTCAAAGGCACCCCCGGCTGCTACCGCGAAGAAGGCGGCATACCCGGCGGCGGCGAGCATCCCCTCGGCCGCGCCTGCGACTTCATGCTCGGCCCCACCGGCAAACGAGCCACCGGCGACGCACACGCCCTCGGCGAGAAAATCGTCGCCTGGGTCCGCGACCACGCCGGCGAGTACGGCATCTGGTACGTCATCTACGAGCAGCACATCTGGTCCAGCCGACTCCCGCAGCAGGGCTGGAAGCTCATGGAGGACCGAGGCTCGATAACCCTGAACCACTACGACCACGTGCACATATCCGTCTACTGAGCGTCAGCTTCCACGTCCGCCAGGAAGTCCAGCGCGATCGCCCAGGTCCGCTCGGCCGCGTCCGCGTCGTAGTCGTGGAGGTCCGGGTCGGTGTAGAGGTGGCCGGCGCCCCGGTAGCGGTGGATCTCGACGTCGGCGCCCGCCTTGCGCATGCGCAGGTACCAGGCGTTGAGCCAGTCGTCGGACTCGAAGGGGTCGGGGTCGGCCACATGGAGCTGGACGGGGATGTCGGTGGTGACGTCGTAGGCGATGTCCGAGGTGCCGTGGAGGAGGAGCAGGCCGCGTGCGTTGGCGTCGGCGAGGGCGAGGTTCTGGGCGATGGAGCCGCCGAGTGAGAAGCCCGCGTAGACGAGTCCCTGGTCGGAGAGGGGGCCGGAGACGGTGACGGCGCGCATGAGGAGTTCGTCGCGGCCGATCTCGTCCTTGATGGCCATGCCCGCCTCCACGGTCTCGGTGGTGCGGCCCTCGTAGAGATCGGGCACGTGCACCACGTGACCGGCCGCGCGCAGCCGGTCGGCGGCGGCGTGCACGGCGGGGCGCAGACCGTAGGCCGAGTGGAAAAGGACGATGTTCACAGGGCTGCCTCCGGCAGGGTTCGGGTACGCGACCATGGTGCCAGCTACCGTCATAGCCATGGAAAACGTCATCCGCCCGCTCGCGGTGGCCGGTGGCGCCGTCGTCATCACGCTGGTCGTCGGCTGGGCGGTCGACCAGGCGGTGCGCCGCATAGGCCGACGGCACCCGGAGTCACCGCTGTGGGGCCCGCTGCGGCGCTGCCGTGTCCCCTTCCAGCTCGCGCTGTGCGCGGCGCTGCTGCGGGGCGCCTACGGCTACGCGCACATCGCCCGCGACCACCGGGCGGCCGTCGGGCAGGCCCTGGTCCTCTTCCTGATCGCGGCCTGCGCATGGCTGGCGGTCCGGGTCGCCGCGGCGGTGGTGGAGGCTTCGTACGCCCGCTTCGCGTCCGCGACGCAGGACGCGGCGCGGGTCCGCCGGGTCCGTACGCAGGTGACGCTGATCCAGCGGGTCGTGTCGGTGACCGTCGGGGTGGTGGCGGTGGCGGCGATGCTGCTCACCTTCCCCGCGATGCGCACCATCGGCGCCTCGCTGCTGGCCTCGGCCGGCATCATCGGGATCGTCGCCGGTGTCGCCGCGCAGTCGACGCTGGCCAATGTCTTCGCCGGTCTGCAGATCGCCTTCGGCGACATCGTGCGGATCGGAGACGTGGGGGTCTTCGAGGGCGAGTGGGGCACGGTGGAGGAGATCACGCTCACCTATCTCGTGGTGCGCACCTGGGACGAGCGGCGGATCACGATGCCCGTCTCCTACTTCACCAGCAAGCCGTTCGAGAACTGGTCACGCAACAACCCCCGCATGACCGGCACCGTCTTCTTCCACCTCGACCACGCCACCCCGATCGACCTCATGCGCGAGCATCTCCACGACATCCTCAAGGACTGCGCCGAGTGGGACGGCCGCGCCTGGGGTCTCGTCATCACCGACACCACCCCCACCACCATCCAGGTCCGCGCCCTCGCCACCGCCAAGGACGCCGACGACATCTGGAACCTCCGCTGCATCCTCCGCGAGCAACTCATCGCCTGGCTCCGCCACGAACACCCCTACGCCCTCCCCCGCATCAACACCGCCCCTGCCCCGGGCCTCGCCGAGGCCCCCGACCGCGAAGCCGCCGCGCCGCGAAGCAATGACATGGGCCCAGGCCCCGGCAACCGCTGAACGCGGGGCCCGGGGCGGCGGGCCCTACGCCTGCCGGGGGGCCGATCTGAGGCTGCGCAGGTCGAGCTGGCGCAGGACGCGGTCGACGACCTCGGGGTCGTATCCCGGTTCGCTGCGGGCGGCCAGCACTTCGTGGCGTGCGGCGGAGAGCATCTCGTTCTGGATCCGCTGCATGGTCCTGGTGCGCCCGATGCGCTGCTTGTGGGATTCGCGGCGCTCGTCGTCGAGGATGTCGGGGCAGATCCTCACCCCGACATCGACGGCGCGCCGTTGGAGCAGCTCCTCGACCTCCTCCGGGAGGTGCTCGGCGTCGCCGATCTCGCGGAGCCGGTGTTTGGCCGCCAGCATGGCGCGCAGGGCGAGCATGCGCTCCAGGTCGTGCTCGGCCTCGATGTCGCCGCTGACGCCGAGCCGCTTGACGAGGATGGGCAGGGTGAGCCCCTGCAGGACGAGGGTGGTCAGGACGACCACGAAGGCGATGAACAGGACTTCGCCGCGCGCGGGGAAGGAGCCGCCGGCGTCGGTGTGCAGGGGGATGGCCAGGGCGAGGGCGATGGAGGCCACCCCGCGCATGCCGGCCCACCACATCACGACGGTCTCGCGCCAGGTCATGGGGATGTCCTCGTCGAGGTCCCGTTTGCGGTGCAGCCGTTTGGTGACGTACGAGGCCGGCAGCAGCCACAGCAGCCGTACGCCGATGACCACCGCGACCACTGCGCCAGCGTGAGCGGCCATGGTGCCCCAGCGGCCGGAGCCGACCTCGAAGACGTTGTGGAGCTCAAGCCCGATGAGGCCGAAGGCAAGGCCGGTGACGAGGGTGTCGACGATCTCCCAGAAGGTGCTGCCCGCGAGCCGCCCGGAGACGTCGTCGGCGTCGGAGGCGTACTCGCTCAGGAAGAGGGCCGTGGTGAGGACGGCGAGCACCCCGGAGCCGCTGGCCTCGTCGGCGATGGCGTAGGAGGCGAAGGGGACGAGGAGGGTGAGCCCGATCTGGAGGGTCGGGTCGTCGACCATCCCCATGAGCTTGCCGGCGCCCCAGCCCAGCGCGAGCCCGACGGCCACGGCGACGACCGCGGAGAGCACCAGCTCGCCGATGGCGTGCGGCCAGGAGAAGCTGCCGGTGACGGCGGCGGCGATCGCCACGTTGTAGAGCACGATCGCCGTGACGTCGTTGAACAGCCCCTCGCCCTCCAGGATCGACACCATCCGGCGCGGCAGCCCGAGCTTGCCCGCGACCGCCGTGGCCGCGACCGGGTCGGGCGGCGCGACCAGCGCGCCGAGCGCGACGGCCGCGGCGAGCGTGATGCCGGGTACGACGGAGTGGGCCACGGCCGCGACACCGGCCGTAGTGATGAAGACCAGGGCCACGGCCAGCAGGAAGATCGGCCGTTTGTTGGCGGCGAACTGCCGCCAGGACGTGCGCTGTACGGAGGCGTAGAGGAGCGGCGGCAGCACCAGCGGAAGGATGAGCTCAGGGTTGATCTCGACGTTCGGGACGAACGGCAGCAGCGCCATCGCGATCCCCAGCAAGGTCATCAGCACCGGCGCCGGCAGTCCCAGCCGGTCCCCCAGGGGCACCATCACGATCGCCGCCAGCATCAGGGCGAAGAAGAGCGCTAGTTGATCCACGCCCTCAGCCTCGCATGCGCATGCGGCTCAATGGCCGCGACCTCCTACAACGCGCAGCTCATCGACCGGTGCGCGATGCCCGCTTCCTCGTACTCGGAGCCGTACGCCACGTACCCGAGCCGCTCGTAGAAGCCCAGCGCATGCGTCTGCGCATGCAGTTCGACGACCGACAGCCCGAGCCGCCGCGCCTCGTCCTCGATCGCGCGCACCAGCGCCACGCCGATACCGAGGCCGCGCGCGGCACGCGCCACGGCGAGGCGGCCGAGAATGCCGGTCCCCCCGGCCCCCGCATCGCCCGGAATCAGCCGTCCGGCCCCGAGCGGCCCGTCCGGGCCGACGGCCAGGACGTGCACGGCCTTCGCGTCGGGTTCGTCGTGCTCGTCGTACTCCAGCTCGGCCGGGACCCTCTGCTCGACGACGAAGACCTGGCGCCGTACCGCGAAGCAGGCCTTCAGGTCCGCCGGGGCCGTCGCGACCCGGATGTCGTACGCGTCAGGCACTGTCCGCCCGCACCGTGTCGAGGGCCTGCTGCAGGTCGTCCGGGTACTCGCTCGCGAACTCGACCCAGCGGCCGTCCCCGGGGTGCTCGAAGCCGAGCCGGACGGCGTGCAGCCACTGCCGGGTGAGCCCGAGCCGCTTGGCGAGCGTCGGATCGGCGCCGTAGGTGAGGTCACCGACGCAGGGGTGGCGGTGGGCGGACATGTGGACGCGGATCTGGTGGGTGCGTCCCGTCTCCAGCTTGATGTCGAGCAGGGAGGCGGAACGGAAGGCCTCGACCAGGTCGTAGTGGGTGATGCTGGGCTTGCCCTCGGCGGTGACGGCCCACTTGTAGTCGTGGTTGGGGTGCCGCCCGATCGGCGCGTCGATGGTGCCGCTCATCGGGTCCGGGTGGCCCTGGACGAGCGCGTGGTAGCGCTTGTCGACGGTCCGCTCGCGGAACTGCTGCTTGAGCAGGGTGTACGCGATCTCCGACTTGGCCACGACCATCAGCCCGGAGGTGCCGACGTCCAGCCGGTGCACGATGCCCTGGCGCTCGGCGGCGCCGGAGGTGGAGATGCGGTAGCCGGCGGCGGCCAGGCCGCCGATGACCGTGGTGCCGGTCCAGCCGGGGCTGGGGTGGGCGGCGACGCCGACCGGCTTGTCGATGACGACGACATGGTCGTCCTCGTACACGATCTTCATGCCGGGGACGGGTTCGGCGACGATCTCGACCGGCCGCGGTGGGGCCGGCATCTCGACCTCCAGCCAGGCGCCGCCGCTGACGCGGTCGGACTTGCCGGCGGCGCTGCCGTCGATGGTGACCTTCCCGGTGGCGGCCAGCTCGGCCGCCTTGGTCCGCGAGAATCCGAACATGCGCGCGATGGCGGCGTCCACCCGCTCGCCTTCGAGGCCATCGGGTACGGGCAGGGTGCGGATCTCGGGGCTGCTCTGGGGAAGGGTGCTCACCTGAACGAGTATGCCGGACTCCGGATACGGTTCAGCCCTTGTGGACGGTCCCGTCAGGGTCCAGGCCCTTGAAGGACAGCAGCACGATCAGGATGCCGCCGCAGACGATCGCCGAGTCGGCCAGGTTGAAGACGGCGAAGTGGGTGGGCGCGATGAAGTCCACCACATGCCCCTCCAGGAAGCCCGGCGCCCGGAACACGCGGTCCGTGAGGTTGCCGAAGGCCCCGCCCAGCAGCAGGCCCAGCGCGATCGCCCACGGCAGGCTGTAGAGCTTGCGGGAGATCCGCGCGATCACGCCGATCACGGTCAGCGCGATGAGCGTGAACACGATCGTCATGCCCTGGCCGAACCCGAAGGCCGCGCCCGCGTTGCGCACCGCTTCCAGGCGCAGGTACGACCCGATCACATCGATCGGCTCGTGCCCTTCGAGGCGGGTCACCACCCAGATCTTGCTGAGCAGGTCCAGGGCGTACGCGAGCGCCGCCACGCCCAGCAGCACGGCGATCCGCCGCGAACGGGAACCCTGGCGGGCGGGCTCGGTCGCCTCGTCCTGAGTGCTTATGGTGTGCTCCGCGTTCGCCATGTGCGTACGTCCCTTCCTGACCAGGACGAGGTTACGGCACAGCGTCGCGCACCGGACCGGCGGTCAGCGGCGTTCCTGCTTCTGCTTGCACTCCATGCACAGGGTTGCCCGCGGAAAGGCCTGCATCCGGGCCTTTCCGATCGGATTGCCACAGGATTCGCACGTCCCGTACGTACCGGCGTCCAGCCGCTCCATGGCGTGCGCGGTCTGGGCGAGCATCTCGCGGGCGTTGGCGGCCAGCGCCATCTCGTGCTCGCGCGTGATGTTCTTCGTACCGGTGTCCGCCTGGTCGTCGCCCGCCCCGTCGCCCGAGTCGCGCATCAGCCCCGCGACCGCCGCCTGCGAGGCCGCGATCTCCGACTTCAGCCTGGCTCCCTCGACCTGGAGCTCCTCACGGGCCTCCGCCACCTCCGCCGCCGTCCAGGGGTCCTCCCCCGGCCGTACGGGCAGTTCCCCCGGCACCGCGGCGCGGGGCGTGGGCACGGCTGTCGCCTCGGGCGCGGCCGTCCGCGCCGCGGTCTTCTTAGCAACCACCTTGTGGGCTCCCGTCTTCTTCGCGGTCGTCTTCGCGTTCGTCGTCTTCTTGGCGGTCGTCGTCTTGGAGGCGGTCGTCTTCGCCTTCTTCGCGACCGCCTTCTTGGCGGTCGTCGCCTTGCTCACAGCGGGCGCCGTCTTCTTCGCGGACGCGGCCCTCTTGGCCGGGGTTGCCTTTCTGGCGGAAGCCGTCTTCTTCGCGGCGGCAGCCTTCTTGACCGCACCG
>Ga0307517_10009523_pt1 | contig 13756 bp, 9 predicted proteins | sample 23_EM_MG_FD_194515 | JGI IMG/M metagenome (GOLD analysis project Ga0307517, IMG submission 194515) | Populus trichocarpa ectomycorrhiza microbial communities from riparian zone in the Pacific Northwest, United States - 23_EM | ecosystem: Host-associated > Plants > Roots > Unclassified | place...
AAAACCCTAAACCCCATTACAATAATCCATCATTTGCAATCTTGGGGTGAATCTCAATACATCCATAAACAGTCACCTATTAATTAAAATAATGATGACAACATGTATTAATTAACTACGTTAACTATATAAATTTGCAAAAATATTGGTTTAGCTCAAGCTTATTCAATCTATTTTAATACTTCTCTTAATTCATTAACAATTATCTACATAAATGCAAATTTCTACACATTTACTGGAAATTACAACTCGGCAATAAAATTGACAAAATATAAAACTGACTAGTTAAATAAGCCATTATTTATTTCATCACAAAACACTTAAGTCGGTAATTCGACATAAGTTTCAACAATTTACAGACAAATATAATTTTACAAAATCTAAAACAAACTATAACATGTACAAATCATAAATTCATACAATAAGTTTGTTTGAGAAAAAAACTATAAAACAAGTAAACACCCAAACAAAATACATACTACAAAAATATGCAAAAAAAAAATTAACATTTTAAAATTGTGTTCAAATTAAAAAAAAAAAGGTAGATTTGCTTACTTAAGGTGGAGAATCCTCAATAAAATTTGAATCAGAACACAGATGCTGACAAATCGAGTGTTGTGGTGGTTGAAAAAGTTATGGAAGGTTTAGTTGTGTTGAGATTGAGTGAGGGTGGTTGTTTAGTTGCAGAGAAAAATTTTACAAGGAAGAAGTAGAAATGGGAGAGGGAGAGAGGAGGGTTGAGCGTCAGGTCATAAATTAAATATTACTGATGGATTAACCGACAAAATTATTCTGATGGCAATTCCATCAGTATAAATATCACGTCACCGTATGATTTTCCTTTTAAAATCCCACTTAATATCGTCCTTAATGTCATCGGTATATACCGACGGAATTTTTTCATCGGAATAGTCACGGACAAATTGTATTGTCGGTTTACTTCTGTCAGTAACTTCGTCTGTAAAAACTTATATGTCATCTTACTAGTTGACTTGTTTTTTATTCCTTCTATTCTCACTGTGATTCTCTCGGTATATACCGCCAACATATTCTCATTGGTGTTTACCGACAAATTTAGCGATTGAAAAATTTGATCGATAAATGTCACTGTAATATATATACTGACAAAAACATTTTGTCAGTGTTTCGTATTTGTCAATTTTCTAATAGTAATTCTTATATTCTACCTCTCAACTGCTACCTCTCAACTGCTTTTTTACAACCTTATATTTCATTTCTCAATCCTAAATTTCTAATTTTTAATACCAAACCCAACATAACCTTAGACGCTTAAGATTATTTGACGTGGTATTAAACAATCCATTCCTTTCAAATAAAACACGAGAGGAATTAAAAGAAAGAAAATGATACTATTTTATTTATTGATAATTATAAAATTTTGATACATGTGCAGCTTGATGAGTTTGAATGCATGTATTTTTTTTATTGAAAGGTCTATAATAAAAGATTGTGATCAATTAAAAACCTTGGTTAATCTTCATATAAACATCAACAATTAACACGTCTATTAAATAGACAATTGGCACCAAAAAGTAGATTACATCTTCTTCTTTTTTAATTGTATCTCACTTACATTTTGAAATAGAAGAATGCAAAATTTATTCAAACTATGGACAAAGAGGTGTTGTTTAACAAATTAAGAAGAGTTAGAGAGGTGAATGGGAGCAAGAAAAGTAAATTATTATTAGAACATCATCTAACAGCTTAGGCTTTTGAGTGTGATGGTTTTTAATATGGTATCAAAACTTTATTAACCAAGTGTTCACAAGTTCAAATATCACCACCCCATTCTAATTAATAAAAATTAAACATAAGTTAGTGTGAGTCTGTACAAATTTCAAGTTTAAAGAACTTTCATTTAAGGAAGTGTGTTAAAAAATAATATGAACTATTATTAAAACGCTTAAGATTTTAGGTGAGATAATTATTTGATATGATGTGTTAATTTCAATTTCATCCCCGTAGTAAATGGATAAAAATAAAAAAGGAAAATAAATATAAAAGATATAGGGTATGAACACATCATCAAATTTCAAGAGAGATTTCAGAAAGTTACTTAATTAATCACAATAATATGATATTAATACAATCTTTCTTTCAATAGAAAAGAAATAATACACAAATAGAAAAACCCATCCAATACATTGCACCAACTTTGTAGTTATAATTAATCTCTATTTATCTACTATCGTGTATATAATCCAAATGTGCCTGCTAATAAATAAAAACAATAGCAATAATTTCAGCACGCAGAGTACTTGTCATAAAGAGATTGAGAATGGAAGGAGGTTATCTCTCTTGTGTAGCCTAAAAATCCAGCAGAAATTCTTTCAAAAAACCAAAAACTAAGCTTCGAGCAAACTGGGATCCGGCCAATGAATATTTCCTTCCTTTTGTGTTTGTTTCTGATAATTCTTTTATCAAAATGAAAGTGGAATATTTGATGGAGACAATGCGGAAACATGCTTGACTAATTAGCACAGTGAACCATGCTGGGTGAGAAGAAACAGTTGACTTTATTTTTGCCAAGAAAGTCAAAGGAACAGTGTGACATTATAGACATTATAGGACTTTGGTGATTTTGGAAACCACAGTTGAAAGGGATTCATCTCTACACGGCATTAGAAAATGTCGAAATATATATATATATATATATATAATGGAATTCACAAGTGTCATATTTTCTTTGATTCATTGGAGATATGATTACTACTGCATTTTGGCTGTACATCTCTATTATTTTGATTCACAAGTGCACATGTCAGTTGAAAGGGATTCATCTCTACACGGCATTAATGTTAGAAACTCTTAGTGTGCATCTCTATTATTGTTTTGAAAAAAAAAATACAGATTTATTATTGTTTTTCAATCAAATATGTTTAAATTTTTTCTATATTTGAATTTCTTATCTTAAGACACTAACTAAATACAACCTGAAAACTTAGTTTAGATTAGATTATTAACTCGCGCTACATTATGGATCGAATGAATTTTTTAAAAACATAAAAAATATGTCCATGCCTTGCTAATATTTTTTCTAGTAAAAATAAATAAATCATGAGAGGCTTAACTCAAGAAAAATTCAAGATAATATTTTTATTGAAATATTGAAACGACAACATATTGAATCAACTTGAGATTAACATGTCAGATCCACAATCAAGGTCATGAGATCATAATAACCTCCAAAAGCAAATTGAAACAAATTATAAAGCCTAGTCTCTAATCAATTCAATGTTGAAGTATGAAATTGAAAAAGAAATCAATTAAAAAAATCTAAAAAAACAACCTAAGTCAATGGATTAACCTGCTAGACCCACGGACCAGTTTATAAGATTGAAATAACCTTATATAAAACAAAAAAAAAAATTATGAAACTCAATTCTCAAACAACCCAATATTAAATGATGAAATTGGAAAAAAAATATCTATCAAGGAACCAATTCAACTCAATAGCTTAAACAGTTAGGTAAAATCTAAATATATGATTTATATTATTCTCTAACAATATCAGTTTTATAAAAGGACTAAAAAAACTAGTTAACCTGCCAAATTTTTTAATGGTGGGATAACTATGAATGCCAACCCCCAACAAATCAAATGTTGAATGATAAAATTAAAAAAAAAATCGAGCTAATATATCAAACTCTCGACCCGAATCATAAGAGTGGGATAACCACATGTAAGGAAAGCCAAATCATAAAATCTAATCCCTATCAAACAAACTAAATATTAAAGATTGAGATTAAAATTAAAAAAAAATAAAAATAAAAAGCACCACTACTTTTTAGTGTTTCGATAATTAATTGTAAGGGGGTTTGATTTCCATATAATTATTCAAGTTTCAGATCTTATGATAAAGGGTGATAAAACGATTTCTATGTCTTTTAACAGACTTGATCCTAATGTTGAAAGCTAATTTGAAAACAATGTAAGAAATATGACTAAATTTCATGTTAGAAACATGCTACTTTACAATCTGGGCTAATAGTTACCTTAATTCATCTGTGTTTATCGAACCCTTCATAGCACATTATTCATTGCAAATTCCTTGTTACAAAGCTTACATGCATCACACACTATTTATCAAGGGAAGAAACATGGAGTTTATTGGCAAGCTAAAACATGATCATGCTCTCATGTTCAACCACACATGGAAGCAATTCAACATGATGCAATACTGTGTTTCTGAAAGAGCAGCCCACAGGAAATCTGAGGTGAGGATTAAGGTTTCTGTGACTTGTAGACATCTACATGACTCTCACACGATTCAAAATACACAAAAACAATGATGCCCTCGGAAAGTCTTCCTTAGTGAATCCAAAGTGAAATGCTGACAGAATTCTCGCCTCAACAGTCATGGACACTTTTGTCGGTCCTATGGTATTGAGTCAAGGGTGTCACAAAACTCGACACTACAATAACTTAGGACAGATTTCATGTGGACAAGTCTGATTGCATGATTTCATGGGTGCACTCAATTTATGGCAGTCTATCAAACATGGCTTGTGATGCCTCCCGTTGTGGTGCAAGTTCTTGTGTTCCTGCTTTGAAATGACAAGATTCTCCCACTGTACAACAACTCCTTTTGTGGGCAATCAACAAGTAATTTTCATAGCACTAGATAGAATTATAATTATAATGCAAACAAGATCAAATCTTCAACATGGATCGCCACAATACCTCTGATTAAGTGGCCAAGTTGAGGGTGCACTTGTTTATTGAGGATACCATCTATCTTGAATTTCTTCTGGTTGCTGATGAGTAGTGGATACCAGACTCTTATCCATTTCTTGTATTGCATGTGCAAAATGACCCAGGCCCATACGTGATCAAACTTGTACTTTTCAGTACAAATTCAGCCCCACTTCATACCAAGTCAACCATGGATGTGCCATTGCAATGTGCTACCAGTTGTCTGTAATGGAGCCTAGAAGGTGCAAGGGTACTCGAGACTTGTTGGCGTTTGTGTCAAAACTCGGGACCTAGCACACGCACGGGTCGTCTGCAATGGATTAAGGATAAATATTGAGCTGTAAAGCTTGTTGATGCCTTTTCTGAAGAGATCATATCAATCCATTCAAGATCTACTTGAATCATTTAGAAGAAAGCTAGCTTTTTGGTATACATCCACAACAGAGCTCGAAGTACTGAAGAGACAACCAATAATCACATCACTCCTGGTCACCAAACCATCTGAATCTAAATTGGTTCTGATGCATGTCATTGAAGGATGGAACCGCAGCAGGAATTACATGGATTTCCAACAGATTTCTCTTCCTGATAAGATTTTAATGATTTCGATTGTAGAAAATATTTGATTGTCGATTTTAAAGAATAAATATCCTGTCTTCTCTAATCAGAAGTTAACAATTTGCATTAGCCAGCCAAAATTGCACCTCCACTCACGTATCCCCAAGATAATGTCACAGCTAAAACAATCGCTGTGCATCCTGTCCTGCTGACAGGTCTATCTGCCAGTTGTAGTTAAGAAACCTTCCTCTCTTTTTTCCCAATAATTATTATTGCTAAGACACTATATGACAAATCCTGATACAAAATGGGCAAATCAAAGTCGGTGCTCGGTAATGGTAAGCGACTTGCTGAGCACTGTTGTTGGAGGAACTTTGTGGAGCATTAGTATTTGTGGACACCTTGCTGGGCAGTCATGGAGTTGGGGCTTTGCTGTGCCCTCATATTTGAATAGGGGCTCTGCCGGGCATTCATGTCCCGGTACGTGTTCTGCTGAGCATGGACGTTTAGTTAGGTGATCTGCTGACTGTTCATGCTTTGGTAGGGGTCCGGCTGGGCACTCATGCTTTGATAGGCATCTTGCTGGTGAGCATTCATGCTTTGGTATGAACTTTGCTGGGAAGTTACGCTGGTTTGGTAGGAACCCTGGTGGGAATTCATGTTCTGTCCACCAGAAGACATGAAAGCTCGATAAAGACATTGTGCAGCAGTCAAATGCTCAGAAGATCCGTGATTCTCAACTTCATAACTACCATAATGGGATGTAAAAGCTTCAACCTTGTTCCAACAACCTGCATTTTGTATAAAGAAATTTAAGAATCTTTTGCAAAAATAAAATTTATGAAATAAAATATTACAAATGATTGATACAAATGTACAGAGCAAAACAAAATACTACAAAAATCCCTTCAACTGTAAAGGTTAATTTCATCAAATGTTTCAGTTTTACTGCTTTGAAAGCACCGGAATAGAGACATTATTCACAATGCTTTATGCTAGTTACGTATAGTACTGGCAGTGTAAATTCCTTCAGGGAAGGAATATTGCCAATGGCAAGGCCAGCTCCATGACCAGTGCTACAATCAACATATACCCACATGATCAAGCATGGATGATGAGTCCAAGGAAAACCATGATAGTCAAACCATGAATCAATTGAGCAACATAAATAGAAGCAGGATGTCGTTGAAGAGAGACACAGCAGGAAGCGGGTCATGTATGAGAATACTCAGATATTAGTTTTCTTTAAGTAGTGGTTACGTGTTTAGATCAAGAAGAGTTCAGGGATGAGTTTAGCTTAAAGAGACCAGGAGAAAGGCGAGACTGTCAGAGAACTCATACAACTGGGAAGTTCCAACTCAATCTGCAGTTGTAACTCTAGACTGGTGCAGAAGGCAGAAGGCAGAAGGCAGTTTTATTTGCTAACTGTATCAAGGAATTTTAGTTGGTTTCCTAATGTGTCTCTTGAGAACTCTACAAAACTCGCTCTCCTCTAGATGATTTATTTGAATTCAGAGACATGTGGCATTTCTCAGATTTCACAACTCAATAATTTTATCAGTGCCATCAGTGCATCATAATGATGGTAAATGGAAACATTTACTGGTATCTAAACAAATATAAAGGAGATTTGGAAAATGATGCCTTTCTTTTTATCTGTGGAAATTGTGCTAAAGAACTTATGCCTGGCAATACTATTTTAATTTTTTGAAAAATATTTGGTTTTGAGACTCCAAGGCACCAGAAGGAGGAGATGGATGGTACCATGAGCTGTGTGTTTGGGGAAAGAAAAGGCCATTATATGAAGGGAGAAACAACCAATCAAAGGTAGAAAGAACGAGAATTCTGATAGAATTGTAGGAGCTCTTAGAATGGTTTTTGTCCACATAATGACCATAAGTGTTACTTTTTCATTAATCAGGAATTATAACTCAGCAAATTGAGTTGTGATTTCTGAATTCTCGAAACACATCGAGGCATGGACTAGTTGCCAGTGTCACTTGTTGATATGTCAAACGATATATATTTATGTTGATCTGGTATGCCATGTCCCCAGCTAATGGAACCACTTATTAGCAGCATCATCAATCATCTAGCAGACTCTAGCAGACGATCATTGATGAACTTTACAAAAACCTGAAAGCTCAAAAACTCAATGGCACTATTTGAAATCATGGGTGATATTTTTGTGGTTGTCCCATGCTCATGATATGAACGCAAAAAAAACCAAGACTTGTATCAGAAAATAAGTCCAAATCCTCACAAATTTTATATGCTTCTGCTAAACCACAAGGCCATGTCAAGAACATACCTCGTCAATACTTGAAACATCACACCCTCCAGATCTAATGACAGAATTCATTCCATTATGTGAGTTATTGGCCTCCAAAACATGGTTCATATTAGGCGAGTTATTAGCCTCCAAAACATGGTTTCATATTTGGGTATCTGAAATTTGGAGAATAACAAAGAACTCAATCACATTATTATTCAAATGCTAACTTGTACTTGCAAAAATAGAAACATCATCAATACCCCATAGCAGCTGGACTTGCACCTGTGTTTCGTCCACATTACACACACAAACACAGCATGTGCTGGACTTGCAGCAGAAGAAAGAAGAGTTTTGTTTAACAGTTCAAGCACCCTTAACTGTGGGATATAAATCAATTTATTGTCTTGGTTCAGACATTCCTAAATACATTATGGAACTGTGGGCTATGTTCAATCAAGATATTGTCTCAATTCAATTAAATCACTACAGAAAAACAGATTTAAAAGTACAAGTTACTGCCCAGAGTGTGGTAGAAATACAATAATTCCCAATAAGAACAATCTATAACCCTCGTCACTGAATTTATCACAAAAAACTTAAACAGGTAGTCACATAGTCAGCATATAAAGTACACAAAGATGGAAAAAGAAACAAAATTACCTCGAGAGGTTCGTATCCACCAGAATTGCTAGCTCCCATCATAACAGATGGTGGGGGTCCTATTCCTGGCAAGTTGTGTGCCAGCCCAAGGCCCGGGACAGGTCCAGCACGCTCAGGTTCTGCTCCAGCATTTTCATCATGCAAAGTTCTTGCTCCGAGTCAGATGCAATATCTACCAAAACATCTTTAGCAACACCATAATTTCCAGATATCTGAGAAAACCAGTATGAAGTTTGCCTCAAATAATAGCCAAGCTCCAAGGAAAAGGGGGGAAAAATCAGAGCATCATCAGTTAAAACATCAAAATCAGCAAAAGATATTGATTGTGAAGTGCTGCATTCAACCTCATTACCTGTACAAGCTCCTCATCTTCAGATGCACATTTAGGCTTTTCATTCTTGGGGTATACACGAATTTCTGCCTGCAACCTCCTCATTTCATTGATATCCTGACTTCCTTGTCCAAGAATGCAGCCAACCTTGCTTGACGGAACCAGAAGTCTGCCCTTTTCAGAAAATTCACTAGTTTTATTCTGAAGCTGAAGAATTGCTTCAATGGTTTGTGATCTTGGATTCCACAGACCCTGAAACACTTGGAGATTTGTCCTTGCACAGATTCTGATGCAATAGAGCAGGTATTTCATAAAGAGCCCTCTTTGCCACAGCTGGTTTTCCAGAGATCTGAAATTTACCTTTTGAAATTACACACCGTAGGGAGTTGCAAGAAAATTCCACCTTTTCCATAGATTAATGAAGAGGGGAAAATCCACATGCAACATTTCATAAACATGAATTTGGAATGTTACAAAAAGTAATATGCAAGGCACGCACACTGCTATGATTCCATAATAAAACATCATAACATAATTATGCAGCAATCAAGTTTGTACTCATGTCCCTGTGCACACCAGTGCAAATGATGATGCTTCTGCATCCAAATGCTCAAAAGCAGTGAGCTCACACAATCATCAAATACTTGACAACATGCAATGAGGCATGATCAGTCACCTTATGGATAGAAAAAGTTTGTTTCTTGTAATGTATATGCTGAACAAACCCTCCTAGACTTCTGTTCCAGAGTCACCTTATCCTTATGGATAGAAAAAGTTCGCTTCTTGTAATGTGCACGCTGAACAAACCCTCCTAGACTTCTGTTTCAGTGCAGTTTCTTGCATGCAATACACACACGCCATACCACCACATTCTTTCAACTTAGCAGCAGTTTAAAGGTCCAGGAAGTACTATGGCACTTTTGTATGTGATATACATCAATCCAACTCAGGATAGATGTTAACTTCTAAAGCCCTCATAATAACAACCTGTTAGATAGTCTTGCCAACTTAAAGCTCAGCGAAAGGTACCACATATACTACCCCAACCAGATACTCATTAAGCATTGAGAAATATTACAATGTCTCTAGGGAAAAAACATGAAAATATACAACAGTAATGGAAATTGGTCAGGTTATAAAGCCTTTCGAAAAGCAACGACCACCAATCCTATCAAAGCAATCCACCATCTTAAACTCCAGAGAGAGAAAATCTTTGTCGTCAAATTCAACCAGAATGAAACCACCAAGAGCAGGATGCAATCAAACTAACAATTTAATGAATCTAAGAACTAGATGTCATTATCATTATGGCCAAGCCTATTGAACTGTTTCTTCCTACATAAAGGACAAATTTGTAGAATAAACCAGTTAAAAAGAGAAAAAGAACCAGTTCACTTGTGCTCCCATATATATATGCAGGGCTATCCACCAAAATTCTGCCAGGATTAGATATAGTATCAAAAAATAGCTTCAAAATTATCAAACAGGGACAAAAGAAATCTCCCCAACCTGCATAATGCAATGGGGGTAAGGGTGTAACCCAATCACAGAGAAAAATCATAAGAAAATATGTAGTTATTAAGTAAATAGTCAAATCATATGATAATAGAAGGCTATATGACAGGATCATGGCATAGCTCTGTCCTACTCCATTCTTAAAAGCTCCCCGTATGTAACTCTTCCTTTTCAAGGGGGGGGAGGTACCACTCATAATCTGGCTGGAGGTTGCTCAATGGAGAAAGTGAACTTCAAATTATGAATAGTGTATCTACTAATGCCAGGGAAAACCCCATCTATCTTCTATTGAAGACATGGTAAAGAATATGAAACAACTCAGACTACACATAAAATAATATAACAAAGAAAACAGGGAAAGAGGTCAAAATAGAAAAATAAATGTCCTTCATAAATGCTATTAATTCCGTAGTTATGCCAGTCTTCCTGCACTAGATATAACAATAAGGTGAGAAAGGTCTGTCCACCCACCTCTTCTGCATGTTTGGCCTCATCCTTTGCAACTGTCATGACTTAACCAGCGTACACTAAGATCTTGCAGGGGTATACTCATTTCTGGATGTATCTCTCAAACTCAAACTCGAAACTACAACCTTCCTTCCAATACAAAGAACATAATCAAGCAGATCACTTGAGCTCTATCGGGGAAATAATTATCACATCTTTGAGGACAGTTCATGGCGAGCGCCTATGTCAACTGCTCATGAGATGCGTACAAACAGCCAAAGAAGACCCATCTTATTGAGAAGACCTGCATTCCACTATGCTGATTCACAAGGCAGAACTCAAGTAAGAAATCTAGAAGTGAAATCAGTAGAAAGCATAAAGATGTCAATGCCAAAAGTCTTTAGCCAAAAAAACCTTAACATATCCACTTAGGTATTGAGTCAACTACACTACAATCCACTGGACGATATGGTCATATCAAAATTCAATTGGTAACTTTCAGATCATTTATGTGACTTCAATCAACCCAACAATCTTCCACATGAGGCACTCATCTACTTTATCTAGTGATACTACTTTATTCAACTATTGGCATACGCATTAAAAGAATTCCAAGAATCCTAATGGCCTTCCGGTGAAGATTTTGCTAAGTCCTTGGGTTGTTGGGCATCTCAATTAACTTTGCTCATGTAGAAAAAAGCACTGAGAATCAGCCTCTCAGAAGCCAGTGAAAGACTATTTCCATATCCTGTCTCACATAATTGACTATAAACTTCAAATAAGTGTTTGATGCCACTTCTTAAATCCATTATGCTGCAGTTACCATCAAAGGTTGAAGAGGAAAAGGACAATTTGCAAACCAAGGTATTTCTTCTCAGATGTCATTTTATACTCAAAAAATTATTAGAAAGATCAGACTGCAATTGCAAGAGCTACATTAATTTTGTATCAAAAAATCACAAACTTGAGGTATAATGCAGTAAAAAAAAGTTAAAGCTGCACACTGCATTCTTACCTAAAAAGAGTAGGTTTTACATTCGTTCCTAATGATGCTAAAACTGCAACTTGATATGGGTGGGCTCAGTGCATTGCAAGCCCAAAACTAATTACATGTTCTCATTATCCAGAACCAAACCACTGGCAAGTAGTCTCCAGAAGGCACAGCCAAAAACCTTAACGGGACAAAAAAAATAGGCGCTACCTAACGGGTCTTCAACTTAGCAATTATTTTTCTGTAGTGGTGATAATCAAGTGATAGAGCAGACTATACAGAATAGGACTCTAAGCCTTTTTTTTCTTGTATGCAAGATACAAATGCAAATGAGATTCCTGAATCCTCCTACTTAACAACTAGTTATCCTGCCTCACAACTACAGGAACTCATTACGACCAAGAGCCCAAAAAACAACAGCGCTTATTGGAAAAAAGGAATAAAAGAATTAGCGCACCTTCCCCTGGTGAGCAATCCACGCACAATAACAACATACCTTCTCCAACATGCATATAACGGAGTTCTACCTTGGGAACAAACAAGAATGCAATACCATCAATCTCCAGACATGCCTTTAATGTGATCTCATGATGAAAGTTGAATCGATATTTTCTTTGAAAAGGTTCAAGAAAGATTTACAATTCTCAAGACAGGCTAATTAAAGAGAGAGCTAGCATGATTCATATTCATTCACGATCAATACTCATATGCCAAAATCTGTACTACTACATAATACCAACACACAGCTTCGGTAATTTGTCAAATGTTAACATCAACTATCATCCACTTCTAATACAAATTATAGTCGGCCAAAAAGCCTACATATTAACTATAATTCAGTTACTAGGGAAAAAGAATTGGAATAAAAGAAAAAACAATGCGGTGCCAGTATCATGTCCAATAAAAACCCGATGAAGCAAAAGAGAGACCAACATCATATATTACCTGGACCAATTCATCAGCGTCCGTAGCACAGCAAGAACACGTATGTTTGCACCAGTCTCACTTCTTAACCTCTGAGTAACATCTCCCCGTTTTCCTAAAACACAACCTACCATATTATTCTGAACAAGAAGCCTTGCCGTGACAAAATTATTCTCCTTATCATCATAATCCACAATCCGGTCATGAACTTTCAAAAGCGCGTCCAGCCAGCACAATGTGGCTCCAATTCCTCCTCATCGTCATTTTTTATCGGAGGTTTAACAGAAGAACTATAAAAAATAATAACTCTCTCGTCCAAACCCTGAATTGAATCAGCAACAGTAATTTTGGACTGCCTTTCTTCCCTTAAGGCTTTCAGCCTTTCACTATATTCCCGCCCTTTCCAATAACACTCCAAATCTCTTTGGACGGTCACAGTATCCTATAAACAGTACCATCATCAAGATAATTTTCTGATAATTCTTCGTATTTTCCTTTCCTACAACTAATACTCACCCCTTTCCTTTTAAATTGAGTATTTACCGGTTTCTTGAAAAGTTTCCACCTATTCCCATCTATTCTTCAACAAAATTATATATATAAAAATATTAATTATACTCAAAATTTAGAACTATAAACTCGTGATTGATCTCTTTGTAAGAAAATAAAGTAAAGAATCAAAAACTTAGGGTTTTGTAAAATGTGATAAAGAGGAGGAGAGAGGCGCATACCTAAGAGAGAGGTGTTGAGAGAGAGAGTTGAAGCAAATTGCCGCTAGCTAGAGATGGCAGCGGTGGAACTCTCAATGGAGAACCCCCTTCTTTGAGTTTATTTGTTATTTTGTAGTTTTTTAGTGTGGTTTGGGCTAGTCCAATGACAAATCACGAGGATTTGTAAGGAGTGATTGTTTTTATCTTCTAACTATTTTTTTCAATTGTTTTTTAAGTATTTATGATTATTTTAACTGAAATTAAAAAAATATTTAATTTCAATCGAAAATATTTTAAAAAATTACATTTCTATTTTTCTTAATTATATAATGGATCAACATTCTTTTAATTAAAATGGTATTATTTTAATAAAAAAATAATTTAAAATAAAATTTAACAGAGAAAAAAATAAACTACGCATAAGTATTAGAAATACTCACAACTTCATACTTTATTTATTTAAATTGAATCTTACATACATAACAATTACATTTAATTAATATATATATATATATATATATATATATATATATATAAACCACATAAAATATATGTTTAGCCAGGTCATGATGCACTCTTCGCAAAACAAATCTCATTTGTGACTGTAGCTTTGAAGACTGTTTGGTTTA
>Ga0307517_10009524_pt1 | contig 13756 bp, 16 predicted proteins | sample 23_EM_MG_FD_194515 | JGI IMG/M metagenome (GOLD analysis project Ga0307517, IMG submission 194515) | Populus trichocarpa ectomycorrhiza microbial communities from riparian zone in the Pacific Northwest, United States - 23_EM | ecosystem: Host-associated > Plants > Roots > Unclassified | place...
CTCAATGCCGACTATTCGGTGTTGCCATTTGGGCGAGGCGGTGCCAATACTATCTATCCTATATCAGCCTTTGTCACAGACCTTGTCTACAGCAAGGAAACGGCGATCCCTATCGATGAAACGAAGATAACGGTAGGTTAGAATCATTGGTGACGCGTATGGAGCTGATTTGCACCCAGAGTATGGGAGTGAGATGCAGGGAGATTGAAACCTTCGGGGGCAACCGATTCAATACAGATACAGTTAGGTTTGCCATGAGGCAGGCCTGGCTTGACAGATTATAGCTGCTCATTCCCACGATTGGCTGTTGGAGAACTATGCCTTTCAATCCTTTTCTTTTCGGATCCCTCAGAGTCCCAAGCTATATTTCCCTTTTTTTTAATCGATTCCGCTAGTCCATCACCATGATGTCAATTTCTACCGACCCTTCAAATAGACGCCCATACGAAACGCATGACTCTCGTATGTTCCCCGCACATTATTGCGTTCCGTCTTCCTAACTCTGACATCAGTCTTATCTAACGTCAACATTGGTCAGTTTCCGTCGAGTCCGAATACACCTCTTTGTGAAGAATCGGACACGATGGTTGACAAGGATGTCGAAGGCAATGAAGACAGTTCCATTTCTTCCGAAGCGGGTGGTCCTGGAGAAGAGTCGCAGCTGGGTTTGCCTTTAGAGGGTTCTACAAGTACTTTGCGGGTTCGGTTTTGTCCTCGAGTCCGTATTACCTCTGGTTTGAATCGTAATCGGCAAAGACAACCTACATCAGAAAACCATCAGGATTACTTTACATTCACGTCCCATTCATCAAAGTCTGGGTCTCCTTCGTCGTCTATATCCGCTCCGCTCCACACTCCATTTGATGACGAAGTTGGGAAACCTGGGTGGGGAACTCTCGGCCAACGAGTTGCGCTTTTTGCCAACCGTCAATACCCTGGAAAGATGACTAGACATCACCCTGAAGGGGGCCTAATAGCAAAGGGCAATGACACTATTGACCCTGAACAAACACCATTGTTGGACCCTTCCCTCCACTTCTTACTACGCCGTGATTCAGGCATTCGCTACATTTATCACAACAGTAGCGATGAAGAAACCTCCAGATGGGTCGACCAAGCATTTGGACTATGGCCTGCACGTCTTTTGAATCAACATGTTCGTGCACCCTGCCGTCGTCTGAATCGTTATATCAAACTGATAAATATATTCTAGTGGTGGCAATGGAAATTAGAGCCACTGATGGCTTGCGGCCGGTGTCCCTGTGACGACGAAAGGTGCTCGTGAAGGTTTCTTTCATTTCTGGTGCATTGCTAAATTATTGACTTGATTTCTAAGTACACACGTAATGCACATTCTTCTTTTAATTCAATTTAAGCCCTCTTAGGCATGACCATCGCTGCTGGTAAAGTGGTGATGGGAGGAAGAAGACCGGCAGCTGTTTTCCGCGAATTCTGAATGAGAAGCTGATCCATGACGACGATAGCAGCCATGGCCTCCACAATAGGAACTGCACGAGGCACAACACAAGGATCATGACGACCTCTCGCAGCCAAAGAACCTGGAGTTCCATCGTACTGCGCCGTCTCCTGAGCTTGAGAGATGGTGGCAGGTGATTTGAAACCAATCCTGGAGAAGATCCATGAGTATGCCAGTAAAATAATAAGAATGTTCCATACCTGAAGTATACGCTCTCACCATTAGTGATACCTCCTTGAATTCCACCACTCCAATTTGTAACTGTGCGAAGCCGACCACTCTCTCCGCGAACGAACGGATCGTTGTGTTGACTTCCTGGAACTTCAGTGCCCCTGAAGCCGGATCCAATCTCGAAGGCTTTCGTTGCAGGTATGGACAACATTGCATGTGCAAGGGCCGCTTCGAACTTGTCGAAAACGGGTTCGCCCAATCCTGAGGGAGCACCTCTGATGACGCAGGTGATGGTCCCCCCAATAGAATCCTGAGCTTCTTTGGCCCGGAGAATGCGCTGAAAGATGGAAGTCAGTGGAAAAGGCATCGAAGATTACATTGTGGACAGTGACCTTTGTCATCCTTTCAGCAGTTTCCAGATGTGGACACCGAGTGGGGTGCTTGTCAACGTCGTCTCGTGTGATCGAGGCAAGGAGCGTTATAAACTCGGGAGACAGAGCATCGTGTGCCGTATCGTCTTCTTCGTCCGGATTAATCGGAGCCAGAGAAGGCGGGGCGAGCAAGGCGGGCAGGTGTACTTTTCCAACAGAACTCACGAAAGCGACAATTTCCACACCATATGCGATTTTGAGATATTTCTCTGCAATCGCTCCTGCAGCAACACGACCTGATGGGAATGAGAAGGGCTACGCGGCACTGATTCGGATGGGACAGATACCTATGGTTTCTCTGGCACTGCTGCGGCCGCCCCCACTACTTGCCTTTATTCCGTATTTCTCAAGGTAGGTATAGTCCGCATGGCTCGGCCGAGGATACAAGTCAGTCTCGGAATAATCGTGAGGCCGTTGATCTTCATTTTTCACAAGGAGCCCGATCGGTGTACCTAGCGTGACACCCATTTCTGTGCCGGACTGGAGGTGGACAGCGTCCTTCTCATTTCTCTACAAGATGTCAGTATAGAAAAAAAGGCCTAAAAGTTTGGATGGTACCGGAGTGGTGAGATTAGTTTGACCAGGTCGGCGTCGACTAAGTTGCACCTGGAGATCTGCGGCAGTGAGAGACAGCCCCTACATCGTGGTTAATACCTCCGAAGTGAAGAACAAAGGGTCGTACAGGTGGGCACCCATCGACGATTGCACCAACAGACGCGCCATGGCTTTCACCATAGGTGGTGACCCGAAAGAGAGTCCCGTAGGTGGACATGGTATGTGATAGATCGAACTTGAACGTGAACGTGGGCTTAAATACTACGGCCGTGAGCTAAAAATAGTCAATATGTCTGCCTCGATACCACAACCGTCTTCTTCTCGTGCGAGAACACAAACTCGCAAAAAGCTCAACGACGACGCGGCCTACTTTGGGCCATCTGGCTCTGGGGCTTCGAAACGACAGGCAGTAGACAAAGCAGAGGGCGAGCCACGAACGAAGAGGAAGAGGATCGACACAGCACACGGAAACGCCTCTCTCAACAACAAGAGGGATCATGAAATAGAAGCTAGAAAGTCACTTGTAGGTGTCTGTTCCGTCATACAAAGCAGCCGTGTGCAGATGAGCCCTTTGGTTAGGTGGAATTCCATAGGATGCCAATGCATGTTCTCCAACGCTACCTCCTACAATTTCATATCGAACCGACGGTCTATCCTTCTCCTCTTTCGCCAGAAGACCCCCCTGCGCCCTCATCACTTGCCGGTCCTCACCGCCAGCCATCTCGTCCTCCCAGCCCACCAGCACCAGCACCAGCGCTCACACCCGCCAATCGTCCAAGACGCGAACCGAAAGACCTCCACATCCGCAGACGAAGCTCGCGTCTGCTTGAAGAGGAAACAAGAACGCGTGCACCTATCCTGGCTGACAGGGTGGAGCTGCATCGTGTGCTCTCGTCCGTTGTCGAGAGGCATTTTCGAGAAACTACTTCCATTAATGGCCGAGAGGAGATCGACATGCTTGCTGCTTTCATGTGTGCTGTCGAGAAAGCGAAGGCATCCGAGAACCGATGCTAATGGGTCTAGTGAGTTTGATTTGTCGGTCATCCAATCTTCTTCTCAACGCATTCGAAAGAGATCTATATGTTTGCAAATCTTTTGATTCCAATTCGTTGAGTTACTATCGCCGTCGGTAGCCTTCAGTTTGGTGATTAAATCTGGATCAACTACAGTTCCTAGCGAGTAACAAAGTTATGGACGGGTCGTACTAGTAACAATCTTCTGATGCTTTTGGATGCAGAGGATGGTAGTATCGAAAAAGGGGAACCAATTTACCCCTACTTGTCTTCAAACCACAATCTTGATTAGCTCCGGAGACGTGGACAATGGCTGAGCGCTGAGGTGCAATGTACACGGGCACACTTTTTTTGTTGACTTGCCATGTGCCTGACCTTCAAGTAGGATTCAGGGTGCCTCGAAACCTATCGCTTATAATAATAATAGACAGTCCATTTTTGTGCAATACCAATCAGCAAACCTTTGTGTTTTCATGGGAACCAACGCTATTTCAGCCCCTTTCCCACATCATTCGGTTTTTTCTGATACAAGGGACCAATGACTGTGCAGGTTCAAAACTCCCCTCCTAGACACGAAATGGCTTTTAGGCATTGACGTGGTCCTGGGGAATTGGGTAGACCACCCAACTGACATGGTCAGCATAATGAGACTGTAAGGCGTTGAACATCCTTGGATTTACGATCTGTTGCCATCCATCAGCTGGATTCACGACTACCTTTCGTTTGATTGTCTGCAAGGTGCTATACATAGCGCATCTAAATTTAGCACGGCGAGAGCAGAGCCGCAGTGGATGAGCTGCCAGCTTTCAAAACACCAGCGCTCAGCGCTCATCTCCCAGTAGGCTGAAATGCGATTTCTGAAGTGGTGGATACACTGTCGATTTGATAGAAGGAAATCTCCTTTTTTTTTCTGTTTCCATATGGGGAACCGGACCTGAAAGTTTCCGTGGTAACGAGATCGGCAAAAGAATATAAGGACGGCCATCGCGAAAAATGCACTCAGTTTCTCTCCCTTCGTTCCTTTCCTTGTTGCTCTTGGTTGCAGCAGTGCTGCTTGGCTTTCTGTGAGTTCATGTCCCCTCAGCTTTTCGTCCCGCTCATTATCGGGTAGCAGTCCTTTCGTTACCCCTCACATTCTCTGCTTTCGACTTCAGGAAGTCTTTTGTTGACTGCGTCGCCATGAGGTTTTCAACTGCTTTGTCTTTGGCTCTCATTCTTCCGGCTTTGCACCTTGTCTCTGCTGGCCCTCACCACCGCCACCGACAGGCTGATGGTAAAGGTGGCAGGTCCAGGCCGAAACCTTCGTCCGTCTCCACCCCTGTCCCTTCACCCGCTACCAGTCCAGCAGCTGCAGTTAAATCTCCGGTCGTCCTTGCAAATGGCGATAACAACGGTGGTGGTAATAATGGCGGCAATAACAACGGCGGCAATAATAACAACGGCAATAACAACGGCGGCGATATTGTCGGAGATCTATGTAATTGATTTTCTCATCTTCGTTGCTATCATATTCTAATTATCAAATAGGTGTTAGTCCCACTGTCATTGGCCCAGCGTTGGCTGAAACTGGCCAGGATCCGAATAATTTAACCCCTGGTATCGCGCTATCTGTTTCTTGTTTATTTCCCAGGACTCACATTATTCCAAGGCCAGGTCGAGTCTTTGACCTCGACGAATAACTATATCGACTTCTGCTTAGATAAGACTATCACCAATGGACAACAGATTCAGGCCGGTTCTTGCAACCCAGTCCCTATGGGGGATATTCCCAGCGTCGACAATATGCCATCCTGCAAATTTGTAAACCCCCCAAATGGTGGCCAAGTCACTGCAAACAAAGTATTTACCGTAAAGCTTGCCGTCCAAAACTTGAAAACAGGGCAGTTCACCAACCCCAATAAGAATTACTTTGCTGCCCCTCAGCAATTGGAAGGCGGTATTATTAAAGGCCACTCTCATGTCACTATACAGAAGTTGGGTCAGGATCAAACTTCCCCGCTCAACTCCAAGTCGTTCGATTTCTTCAAGGTGACTTTTGATAACAGCTTGCAGAGGCTTCCTGTATCTGACGAATTTTTTTCAGGGCCTCAATGACCCTGCCGTAGGGAACATCCTTCAAACTGATGTTACTAATGGATTACCTGCTGGTGTATATCGCATGTGCTCCATAAACGCTGCGGCAAACCATCAAGGGGTCCTTGGTCCTGTAGCCCAACGCGGATCACTTGATGATTGTGTACAGGTTTGTTTTTATTTTATTTTAATTCTGGAGCTGTGATTCACCCAAAAACTTAACTAGTTCGAATCAGTTGACAACGGCGGGAACAACAACGGTGGCAACGCGCCAGCTCCTGCTAGCGGTGCTGTTAACAACGGCGGCAACAACGGCGGTAACAAGACAACTCCTGCTAACGGTGGCGGCAACAACGGTGGCGGCAATGGGGGTAATGGCAAGCCTCCTGCTAACAATGCTACCAATACCGGTGGCAACAATGGTGGTAACGACAAGCCTCCTGCCAACGGTGGTGGTAATGACAAGCCTCCTGCCAACGGTGGTGGTAAAGACAAGCCTCCTGCCAACGGTGGTGGTAAAGACAAGCCTCCTGCCAACGGTGGTGGTAACAACGGTGGTAACAACAAGCCTTCTCCGAGTCCTGCTAACCGTGCTGCCAACCCTTCCCCAACACCCTCGTCCTCACCTTCCCCCAGTCCGAGTCCTTCCAACGGTGGTGGCGGCGGCGGTAAGAAGAATGATGGAGGTCGCAGGGACGAGAAATATGAAGGTCGCAGGGATGTTAAATGATCTTTACTCAGCCGTTGCCAAAATTCTTACTTAATGAGGATTCCTTTTTACTTCCATCACTCGGAGCTTCTGGCGAAGTATTTATCCCTTTTTATTTCGATATATTGTTGTATTCCTACTTTTCTCGATAGCCAAGCGCTCAGCCCAGATATATTAGTAAACATTACTTAGGGAGAATAAGAAATCAGCGGGATTAAAATCGGTCCGCTGTCTTTGCACCACCATCATATCGGTTAAGTCTGCTTTTGACATGTCTTCTGAGGATATTGCAGAGGAAATAAGGACAAGCCTTCAAGGAACCGAAGAGGTGATCGTCCAGTATGTTGCTGGCTACCTAGTTGACGATGCGGGTGAAGAAGAGGATGTCCTTCAGGTTGCACAAAACATTCTGGGATCGGTTGCTGGGAACCGCATAGAGAGCCTTGAAAAACTCATGGGCAGGCTCACGGACATGCTAGAAGAACAACTGGACACCCGCTTGAAAAATAAATCTCGTCCTAAACTACAGAAACTGGACAAAGTGATGGACATGAGCAAATCTCACCTGTCGACAACCATTGCCTTATCAGAAGGTGTTGACCTCGAATCTATCAACAAGGGGAAGTGAGCTACGCGTCTACTATGCTCCTGGAATATTGTTGACCGCAAACGTTGCGTAGAGCCTCTAAAGTTGATGTCAAGAAACTTGAGAAGCAGGAAGCGAAACTCAAAGTAAAGACACCGCTCCATCTCTAATCCTCCCCGTACTGATAATCCCTCCTAGGCGAAGATCGAGAAGCGTGCTCGACGAGATCTCTATGAAGGTTCAAAACTTCTAGATTCTCACCGTAAACAGGTATTCTGGATATCCTGTCTTTGAAAGAATGCGCAATGATTTTTCGGCACAGCAAGCATATGAGGAGATGTTCATGAAAGTGGGGGTCTTCGTATTCGTTCAAGATCTCCAATACTGATGGCCCGCTACTAGATAAATCCCTTGGAAGCAAGCGGTGCTGCCAAAAACAAGAGTAAGGATATTCATCTTCCTTCTATCGATGTCAATTTTGGATCCAATCGCATCTTGTGGGTTTTCAAATTCTAGATCTTTTTGTCTGTCTCAACCTCAACGTTTCATTAGATCTGGTGCATCGCTAACACTTGCACATGGTCGTCGGTATGGCTTGATTGGGCGCAATGGTAAGATATAATCTTTATTTGGGGTGTAACTGACATTCCTTAGGTGTCGGTAAATCTACGTTATTACGACATATCGCTATGCGGGAACTTGCCATCCCCGCTCATATTACCATCCTTTTCGTCGAGCAAGAGGTGAGAGATTCGTTTAATCGGAATCACAGAATACTCAAATGAAGGATTCAAGGTTGTTGGCGATGAAACCAAAGCCATTGACTCGGTTCTGAAAGCCGACGTCTGGAGAGATCACCTTCTGAAAGAGCAAGCCACGCTGGATGCCAAACTCTCTGAACTCGAAAAAGAGGGAGATGATAAGCGATTCGAGGATGCCAGAGAAGAGCTCTCTTCGAGACTTGCAGAAGTCCACTCGAGGCTCTCTGAAATGGATGCAGAAAGTGGGCCAGCGCGAGCTGCTTCATTGCTTGCTGGTATGTATTCTTCGCTCCCTTTTCTTCTCACTCAAATGGTTAATATTTTATAGGACTCGGATTTGACGAGACAGACCAACAAAAGCCCACCAAATCCTTCAGTGGTGGTTGGAGGTACAGTGCTTGACCTGTGAATTCGTGTCTATCTAAACTATCACAGAATGCGACTGGCTTTGGCTCGTGCTCTTTTCGTGAAGGTTCGTTCAACCCTTCAAAATTCCACGAAAATAATATCTAGCGAACCGTAGCCAACTCTCCTCCTTCTGGATGAGCCCACCAATCACAGTTAGTGGATTACTGGTAGAAAGTGCATAATCTCATTGCATCTGTAGTTGATCTCAATGCACTGGCATGGCTAGAAGATTACCTTCAGACATGGGCAGGAACATTACTAGTCGTGTGAGTAATAAAGTGCCTGTTCTACTCGACCCACTACTAACCATGACTTTCAGGTCCCACGATCGAGCTTTCCTGTATGTTTTGAGTCCTCTGCACTGAGCCCGTTTTGAACCTATCTTGCTTTTTGAAGAGATGCAGTGGCGACGGATATCATCCATCAGCATTCCCAACGGCTGGACTATTACAAAGGGTAGGTATCTTTGAAATATTTCGCCCTTCTCATTTAGACGAACTGCTTGGCTAGGAATTTCATACAGTTCTACTCTACAAAGAGCGAGCGCGACAAAAACCTGCGAAAAGAATATGATAATCAAATGGAGTATAGAAAACATCTACAAGCCTTTATTGACCGGTGGAGGTATAATGCTAATCGAGGTTGGTCAATAACATTGTCTGGTGCAATAGAGTCTCATTTTACTTCAGCTGCACAGGCTCAGTCCAAAATCAAGATCTTAGAAAAGGTGAGATATGATGTTCTGCTTACCTGGAATCCCGTTGATTCGTCAAAGTTGCCGGATCTCCAGCCTCCGGAGCAAGAAGAAATAGAAACCTTCAAGTAGGTGTGCGTTAACTATCTCAGACGATATTTATTCGTCCAAGGTTTCCAGAAACCGACAAAATATCACCACCGCTGCTCCAAGCTAACGAGATTGCTTTCGGTTACACACCTGACAAAATTCTTTTGAAAGGGATGAATTTCGATGTTGGCCTTGATTCAAGGATAGCAATGGTTGGGGCTAACGGAGCAGGAAAATCAACCGTGTAACGCTTGAACCTTATCCCTTTCGCCGGTTGTCTGACTTCTCTCTAGAATAAAGCTTCTGACCGGGGACTTGAATCCTCTGTCAGGTCATGTAACAAGAAATGGCCGACTCCGAATGTGTGCTCAGTTATCTACATCCATTGCAATATTTTTTAACCTTAATCTACAGCGGTTACTTTGCACAGCATCATCTCGACTTGCTTGATCCGAGTATGAGTCCTGTGCAGTTCCTTGCCTCAAAATTCCCTGGAAAAAACGAGCAAGAATATAGGTCTCACCTTGGTAACTTCCAGATTAGCGGGATGACTGGGTACAATCATCTTTCACAATCAAACGACAAATGAATTGCTGACCTCACTTAAGACTGCAACCTATTGCAACCCTGAGTGGTGGGCAGAAATCTCGAGTGGCTTTTGCATTACTTTCCTTACAGAAACCACATGTCCTACTTCTCGATGAGGTGCGTACTTTTCTCTCTGCGTGGCATCCTTATTCACATCACGAAAGCCTACCAATCACTTGGATATCGAGGTAATTGATTTTCTGCATAATGTGGACGACGCAATTTTGACTGTTATCGTTGCAGGGTCTTGATGCTCTGACAGTGGCACTACAATTGTGGAACGGAGGTGTTATCATTATATCCCACGACGAGAGATTTATCACTTCTGTAGCGAAAGAGGTATATCACTCTTGATGCTCGAGTACACCAGCTCACGAAATTCTTAGCTTTGGGTTTGTGGAAGTGGCTCGGTCAAGAAATTCATGGGTGATGTTCAGAGCTACAAGGTGAGCTTTTAAATGCCAAGTTCATCTCCTACTGACCATTTCCTCAAGAATCTCATTGTGCATAACACCAAAGCAAAACCGTGATTGAGCCGTGAAGATGTAGTCGGAATACTGGGTGGTGAAATAGAGTACTACATGGAAAATATCTTGATACTAGTTGCGTAAATCAATGCAAAAAAAAGACCGAAACCTTGCAGTTAGTCCACTGCCTCAGAAATATCTGAGAGGAGACTGGCTGCCTCTGCAGAGCGAGCTCTCAACCTCAATTTGAATGGCTCTGGGAATCTGTTTGTGAAATGGAAAATCTGTGAGGTTACGATATTTGGCAATATATATCGGCAACCTACGTGATGACGCCGGGGGTGTAGGCAACTTTGGGCAATACTTCATTGCCATTTCCATCGAGACCAGGAAGGATATCACATGTCGCGAGGGTTGTGGCTATCAAGGCAAAAGTAGTCCCTCCACTGAAATACCTCCCAGGACAGAAACGACGACCAAATCCGAAGATAACGTCTTTTACCTTCTCCATTTCTGCATCGTCCCCACCATAGCGTTCTGGGTTGAATTCCATAGGTTCTGGATATATTTCCGGGTCGTGGAGCATTTGCCTGGGAGATATTATGGCTACCTGAATTAGAAAACATATGGAAACAGCTCACCACATGTTTGGCATTATCCAGGTACCCTTTGGGATGAAGTATCCTTCGTATACATCATCTTGTGAAAGAGCGTGTGGTACACCTAATTTCACAGAGAGGTTATTAATCAGTGCAAAGCTAAATGAACAACTTGCCAAGGGGAACAGCCGGACAAAAACGATAAACTTCGGCTACTATCGCTCGCAAGTACGGCAGGTGTGCACGATCTCGTATCATCGGAAGTCTACTGGTACCAACAACCGAGTCTAATTCTTCCTGTGCCTTCTTTTGGATAGATGGGTTCAGAATCATACACATGAAGAATGTCAGGGCGGTGGATATGCTCTTCGAGTAATTCGTCACAAGCTTTAGCAATGAAGTTTTTTCGTAAGGCTTACTGTGTTTAATCCTCCTTCGAGTGTGGTAAGGCTGCTCCATACAAGGCGATCCTGATCCGCTTCCGTCAAAACATCGTGGTCCTGTAAATATGAACCACACAGGTTGGGCGTAAGTACCCTTGGGGTGTTCTGTGGCAATAGTTTAAGTTTCAGAGGTTTGTTGAAGGGTGCTCGAAGAATCACAGACCAGATTTTCTTTGCACCACATATATGGATCCCAAGCGGCATGCCATTGATGCCGGTACAAATTGTCAGCAATCTTGAAGAACCCGGTACCAGGCATCCAGCGGGGTAAGTACTTCACTGAGTAAATTTGTGTGAGAGTTTTCATAAAAAGTGTACTAGAACTGACATGCAGGAATTAGGTCAACCATAAATGAACCTGGAGTTGTCAGCCTGCTGAAGTTCTTGAGAGCAGTAATGCCGCCATTGAGGAAGGGGTCATCCTCCTTCTCGACGTGATAACCGTAGGTGAGACGAAGGATGACTGCGCCAATTCGTCTAAGGAACAATCAAGCTCGCGGATTGAGGTGGGGTGAAAATATTAGTCACCTACAGGTTGACCTGAGACGTCAGTTTGGTTGGATCATTGAGAATGTTGCGGACAAGGATGCGCATCTGCTTTTCCTGGAGAGGAAAATACTTCACTACACCAGTTTGCGAAAACTCTTGGGCCATGATACGCCGCTGTTTTCTCCAGTCCTCGCCATACGGCAAAAGAACAAATTGATTGTAAAGTCCGCAACTGTTATTTGGATCATATCGGGATTATTGCACATGCAAAAAGCTTACGCACAGATTAGCCATTTCCTGTCGAAAGATGAGAACAAGATTGAGAGTAGATCGTGCTAACATACCATAAATGGTCTGTCTGAATATATGGTGGACCGTTTATCCATAAGATCGTTGGCAACCTTTTTCGAGTTGACCAAAAGGGCTGGCTGACCCATGATATCGAGGTAGATAAAATCGCCTGCGAGACAGTAAGTAAGGCACACACAGAGACTGACAACATATCGATATTTACCATAGATTTTGGACCATTCACCAAATGTTACCCATGGTGACTGGACGGGAAGCTGGTGGACATTACCAATGATAGGCAGTCGTCTTGGACCTGGCGGCAGGTTTTTCCTGCGGATAAGTGACAATCCAAAGAAAAATGCACAGATGGCGACAATAGTTGGAACCAGATAAGCGCGTGAGAGCAGTGATTCATCCATGAGATCTCGCCAAAACATATTCCTTCCTTGGGCAGGGGAAGAGAAGAAGACTACTAGACACGAGCTTAAGTTGCGGCACTCGTATTTATGTCTGTCAAAGTCGTGGAGATAGGGTTTAATAATGTCCTTTAATCCAGGGTCAGGCGCTTAATATCCCAGCAGCTATGAATTTGTACTGTTTTGGTCCATGAAATACAGCATCAGAGCGGTGTGGACAGCAAGCTGCGGACCTGTCGCAGTAACGAGTTTACCATGTGTTCGTAAATGCGCTTACAAGCTGTTGTCTTAAGCTTCCAAATACTTGGGTGTGTCATTTCCTTATGCACAAAATGTTCGAGGAATAAAGAACTGACTTGTATTTAGGACGTGGGTTCAATCGTCCACCGATAGAAGCCACGTGGTGGTCGCCCTGTGTTCTGAAACATGCAACATATCCGATCTGTTATATATTGATCAGAGTCGGGGAATAAAAACAAGAAAGAACAAAGAATTTGGATCCGCAAACGACAGGGCATAGCATCTGCGAGGGTGAAAAAGAAACTTGCGATATATTTCAATATTTTAATTTCATAAGTACTGGAGTAGCAGTCGAGTTGGAAGTTAGGCTGCGTTCCGGCTCCAATTAGCTGTCACAAAAGAACTGCATCATCGACGTACCCCTATGCACAAGTGCCGGAAGCAGTGGCAAGCGGAGCTTTCTTGAGCTCTGACTCATTGGCAGTCCACTGCCGGGACAAGGACAGGCAGGGTTCTCCTCGAATTCGCAACAGGAGTGATCGTCATCGAACCTAAATACAGTAAATATTTGTGGTGGACGTTTTAGTAGCATTTGAAAATTGATCGAACCTTCGTCTTTTATTAAATTGGACTCCAGAGTATGGACTTCGGGCATACTAGAAGTAGTTTTGCTTCCTCCACTATGACCCTGACTTGGACGGCACACAGTGGGACTCCGGGTTGGATAGGATCCGTTTTTCCCTGATCAAATATGATTGCTCAGCTAGAGCTTTCAGTCCCACTTAACGACACACACTTTGGTACGATGGATGGAAAAAGCTGGCACCAACGGAGATCAACCTGTTAGAGGCCTGATTACCACTCGAGGACGAGGAGGCAGTCGCTGGCAAATCGAATAATGACACTGGTGATCCTCCCCTTCTGAGGGGGTTGGCCTTTTGGGACTCTCCTGCAATGGCCGATGATTGGACTAGCGATCCTTGGTTTTTTGAATTGGAATTAAAAATATCTTCGTCATCCAATATCTGCGTCCGAGTCTCTGTGGAATTGAGGTCAGCACGACGGTAATGGATGATCAAAGTTAACTAACCATCATCACCATCTTGTTTCTCCAAATTGGGTGCTCCATATAGTTCCGCAGGAGCTCTAACGTACACCCTCATTATGTACGCCATTCTTTTCTTTTTTGAATCTAAAATTCTGATTCAGCTTGAGCCTACGGTAAAAAAAAACCAGCACGTACCTTCGTTCAGGT
>Ga0307517_10009525_pt1 | contig 13754 bp, 5 predicted proteins | sample 23_EM_MG_FD_194515 | JGI IMG/M metagenome (GOLD analysis project Ga0307517, IMG submission 194515) | Populus trichocarpa ectomycorrhiza microbial communities from riparian zone in the Pacific Northwest, United States - 23_EM | ecosystem: Host-associated > Plants > Roots > Unclassified | place...
AAATGACTCAATCTTGATCAAACTTTAAGACATAATTGATCTTCAAGTAATCTTCATAAAACACTAAACAACTTTATATTGTCTAATAAGATCTAGAGGACTCTAATTTTTTTTAAAAAAATATTATTTCTGCAACATTCATATTCATAGGACTTGTCTAATAGGTATTTGGACAAAAACAATGCTCGATTGACTCTGTCTTAGCTCATTCTATATTTGATTTAGTTTATTGTCTATGGCTTAGATTGTCTTGTTAACTATCACAACATTATTATGATAAATCATATTGGCTATACTCTTCATCTCTAACTAGAAAGCCTTTAAATTAACATTAGACAAGTTTAAATACACACACACACACACACACACACACACCCCTTTAAGAGTAGCCACTATTGGTTGATTACAATTTGATCAAACTGATTGTGACCATCTGATCATACCTTTTAGGTCCCTAAAAAAAGATAAACATGAGGTTGTGTTAGATATATAAAAACACCAACTTATCTATCAGACATTGGTAGAGGCAATGTTGTCAGGAAAGGTGAAATCATTATAGATTGAATATGGACATTATGATTATGTCCAAGTGCAATTCTTTATTAATATGAAGAATTAGATGATCAAAAGTCATGCTATGGAATGTTTGATGGAGGCTTCTATATTAGACTTTGTGTTTGTGAGTTGATTTCAAACTCCTCGTGTTCATAAGGATTGCCTCTATAAGATGCGTGAATTAACTAATCATTAGTCATTATAACTATATTTTTTTCTAGTTTAATTTTCTAGCATTATAACTAGGTGTGCCAATCTGTTTGTGATTACTAAAGTAATTTTTTAAAATACTAATTTTTTTTATACCAGGTGTGTCGATCTGTTGATGACCACTAAAGTAATTTGTTAAAATAATAAGTTTTTCCTACCTAGCATGCCAATATATTGATTTATCAAATAATCAATTTCATCGATCATCGTCAATATATTTATTGACATCATCAACATATTGATCGATCATTAATTATATGATCAATATGCCACATTTTCTTCCTTTCAACGAGGAGAAAATAAAATTAACAAACTTAATCTCAAGCAAAAGCAAATAACAATCTTGCTAATAGAAGTGGAGTGTGGAGTCCTAAATATAAAATTAACAAACTTAATCTCAAGCAAAAGAAAATAACAATCTTGCTAATCGAAGTGGAGTGTGGAGTCCTAAATATAAAATTAACAAACTTAATCTCAAGCAAAAAAGCAAATAACAATCTTGCTAATCGAAGTGGAGTGTGGAGTCCTAAATTTGACCTTAACATATTAAGAATAAAAAAAGGTAATGTCAAAAACTAAACTAGAGAAAAATACAAAGCTGATAAATAAAGTTGTAAATAAAAAAAAAAAATTATGATAAGTAAAAGAAAGCAATAGATAGCAAAAAGTTATGAATAAATTATGTATATGGGTCTTACCATCATTTTCAACTACTGGATAACCTATTTATAATGTTATAGAGATAAAATTTCATGCAAGCATAAAATCCTAACCTTATATAAAATGTCTATGGAAGATAAGGATAATTCAATTTTAACCCTAGTACAATTACATTTAATAAAATAAATAAAATAAAAAATAAAACTAATTAAATAATAAGATGGGAAGCTACCTTTCCTAACAAAAACAAAAGCTTTATTGGGTTTGCTCAACTGGTCAGGTCTTGGGTTTGCTCCCTAATGGTCATGAGTTTGAGTTCGCTCAGGGCAACTGGATGCTTACATAGTCGTTAACTTCAGGGCCCGTGGAATTAGTCGAGATGCGCGCAAGCTGGCCCGGACACCCACGTTAATAAAAAAAAGCAAAAGATTGATGTAAACACAAATGTTTGACACCAGCTATCCATTTTATTATAGAAAAATTATATTTAGCATATTGTAGTTTGATCCATATTGCTATTGCTCGTTATAGTTTGAAAAATTATCATTTACATCCTATTTTAAATATGACAAATTGACCAAACTACTCATGTATATAATATATTCAATAGTACAACTTTACCATAAAATTAAAAAAAAAAATTGGAGAAATTGATTATGAAACCTTAATCAAACTCAAAAATCAAATCTACATTAACATGGAAACCTAAAAATCTTCATCAAACAATAGTTCTACCACAAAAAACAACAAGCAACCATAAATCGAACAAAAACTCACAAAAACACCCTAACTTAATTGACCTTAAATCCTTAATACCTAAGTTTCTAAGCCATCATGTCTTGCTTGTGCGTTGCTTCTTTAATTTTCCAAAAGCAACACTAATTCTTTGATTTGAAAAGTGATAATCTCACGTGGGAAATTCCTGTGAGATAGTCCTATTGACATCTCTAAGGATTTTGAATATTTCCAACAATGTTAATTATGGGAATTTCCCTAAAAAAATACTCTTAGCATGATACACCTTAAAAGGTAATAGGCTTTCAAGCAAAGTACCTTTAAGCTTGTCTAAGTTAAAGAATCTTAAGAGCTTTTACATTGGGTACTTTAACCATTATAGGAGGTATTCCACCTTAATTTAAATCATTGAGTAATCTTGAACCTCTTGACATAGGTTATTATAATCTTAGTTGTCATAACCTAATTTTCAGGTTTTTTTTTTCAAAATTATCATTTTCTTTTAAAAAAAAAAACAAAAGACTGGCAACTTAAAGAGTACGTCGAGAATGGTTTCAAATGTATGGAGGAACTAAGGTGGAGTTTTGGACAAAATTATAAGTCTAATTGTACCCCATTGTACCCAAGACTAAAAAGACAATGCATATTCAAGGTCAAATTAAATGATTATTGGACGAATTTATATAAAAATTAAGTCTGAGGCTTAATTAGATTTTTAATAGGCCAATTTGATTTAATCATGTACCCAATTAAATATTTAATTAAGTTTAAGAATTATTTTAGGTCAAATTAAAAGATTTAATTAGGTGCAATGACTTAATTATATTTTTAATGGGTCAAATTAATTTTATTATGGACTTAATTGGTGGAAAAAAATAAGTTTGGAAGTTTAATTTGAGTTTAATTGATAAGATTAGAATTTTAGATGACCAGATTTAATTTTTCCAAACTCAATTAGATGAAATCAGGGACAAAATTAAAAAAAAAATCAAAGTTTGAGAGTCAATTAAGGCCAAATTGAAGAAATTCAAAATTAAAGACCTTTTTTCAAAATGTGAGTGAAATTAGGGATCTAATTCAGTTGAAAACACGAGCGAAATTGAAGAAATTAGAAGTTTGAAGGTTAATTAGGGACGAAATTGAAAACACTTAAGATCAAGGACCATGTTGAAAAACACTATTAAATCATGGGGTATTTTTGAAGCTTTATAAGGGTGAAATTGAATTGATTCTAATCAAAATTCAATTAAGGTCCTAATTGAATAAATTAGAATATTAGGGGTTGAAATTAAAAAAGGGATTAATGACCAAATTCAAGCCAAAACACTGAAATTGTGTCATTGTATTTAAATGAAATAGTGTGTTTTGGCTATATTTTGACCAAAACGACGTGTTTTGGTTCAAAACGACGTCGTTTTGGTCAACACCAAGTTAAAAAAAATATAAAAGTCAGGCGACATGTCGTCTGGCTACTGTTCATTATTTTCTTCCCAAAATAGGCAAGAATAGCCTATATAAAAGGGGTTTTGGGCGCCGTTTTTCCTCTTCAGTTTGATCCCAATGTCCGAAAATACTTGCTCTCCCTGCTTTTCTAACAAAGAAGGATCCTGTCAACCTTGTTTCAGTCCTACCCCTACCCTAATATGTCTACAAAGCTGGTCTAAAGACATCTACAAAAGCAGCCTTTTTAACAAAGTTTTTGAGTCTTGGTTTTGCATCAATGGGTGATGAGGTTTGAGAATGATGAATAGTCATGATGCATCTCCACTTGATGCCACCCACCCCCTATAAATACCAACTCCATAACAGCTATAAAGGGGGAGAAACAATAGTGAGAGAAAAAATGAAGAAAACCAAAGAGAGAGAAAGAAAAAAGCACCCCGTATAATGAGACAAAATGGTTTGACCTAAAAACCAGACCCACTAACCTTCCCCAATTCCAACCAAAAGCAACCACCATCCTCTCCTTACAATTGCAGCCAACTCCATTGTTTTTTCATTACTCCAACAGCAGCACAACAACTTCTCCTTCAACCTTTGGTTATTCCTCCACATTCAAACAACCACCAGCGACAAGAGCACCACCGCAAAAAACTAAGCCACCAACTAGTGACTAACAACACCACATCCAACCCAAATAACTTTCCTTCTCTCCTGCATTTTAATCTCCTTTTTTGTTTTGTTAAAAGCATGGAGAATGTGAATTAATTTATGTTTTGCAAGCTTTACATAACTTGGTGACTAAGTTGGGCAAATGACCAAGTTACATGGGCTGGATTAAGCCCAACCTGTATGGTTAGGTTGGGTCTAGCCCAAGTCATAAAAAAAAAAGGCATGTTGGGCTATCTTTCGCCCCAATAAATTGGGTTGGGTTAGGCCTAAGCCCAACTTAGACTAAAGGGCATATTTGGCATGTCATTTATTTCCTTATGACATAAGGTCTTGTTTAGCTACTTAGGACGTGTTTTCCAAACATGCCCTTAAGGTATTTTTAATGCCTCTGATTTTAGACTAAGGGCATGTTTAGTAAACATGTCATAAGCCTTTTCTTTTAGTTTTAATTTATCCTTATTTTAGAGTCTAGCCAAACAAGCCCTTAAGAACTTTAAAAATTTCTAAGAAAATTCAAGGATCATTTTGAAAATATTTGCGGGTCCCTCACGTGTTTTTCCAATAGTTTTTGCCTAATATGAGACTGTAGATTTACACTTTAAGATACGGATCCGGTATTAAAAATATCTTATTTTTCTCAAAAAAAAAATAAAATTCAAAATTAAAAAAATTCCTTTATTTTAGAAAACAAAAAAAAATATATTTTTCAAGAATTTCATTTAATATTTTGCTGTAAACTTGAACTGTAAGATACGGACCCGGTATTAAAAATACTTGGTTTTCTCCAAAATTTCAAAAATTATAAAAATTCAAAAAAGTTTCTCATTACAAAAACACAAAAGAAAATATGTTTTATTTTCGTGCATACGGCCAAATTCTAAAGGTTTTTCATGCATATTTTCTAAAAAAACAAAATTACATTTTTATCAATATTTTTAAAATATAAAATGGATATCATAACTAGTTTATGATTGTCCATTAGGATTTGGCTAAAATACCAAAAATCCCACAACAATTAATTTGTTTAATTAATATTTATAATATTAGGATTTAGTTGTAGACTTTAATATTTGAGGGTATAAAATTACAATGTAAAGTATATCTCCAGGTATTATAGATATAAAAATAGAAAATAAATGCTTTGCTAAAAAATAGGCTTTAGAATGGTTAGGATTTAACCCAATAAAGTAGAGACTTTCTCATGAAGAGAAATCTATCTTGAACCTTAGATGAAACCAACAAATACAAACATGTCTTAGATTAACAGTCAATCAACAATATAACTTACTATACATAAGGTGCACTAAGGTGATGTGTCTTTTCTTTACATAACTAGTTCTTTTACCTAAATTTTCACAGACCATTATGTTTTCTAGTAACCATAATACTAGGTGGCAATTCTTGAACACTCTAATTATAATTTTATAATTAAATCTAAATATTTTTTGATTTCAAGAGACAATTTCATTATTCGATATTGTGGGCATCAGAACATTAGTGATGAGATGCCTAATTAGCTTGAAATCACTTTATCTTTCAATCAATAACCTCACTAAGGAGATACCACAAAGTTTTTTACATTTGAAAAATATAGAGCAAATCAATCTATTTCAACACAAGTTGGAAAGCCCAGTCCCAGAATTTGGTGGTGATTTTCCAAAGCTTGAGGTACTTTGTTTGGGTAAACAACTTCACGTTTGAATAAAAAATTTCTCGAGAATACTATTCTTTCCTGACACATTGAAAACCTAAAAGGAAGCTTCATCGTGCTGGATTAAGAAGGAATTAAGGGTTTCAAGCAGGAACGGGATTTGCCAAGACCAACACTTTTAAATTGGACTACAGGTTAGGTGTTTTAGATGTTATTCTCATCATTCGGTTAGAGCTTCTAGGAAGCTGAAAGAGCCGATTGCAAGGGAAGGCTGCAAGAGTTAACAAGAAAATCAACGATGGCTATGGAGTTTGGTTGGATTGTGGGTTTATAATTAAAGATGGTGGCTGGTGAGGTATCAAAGGGAAGGGAAGGTGGTAGTTAGGTTTGGTTTATAAGGGAATAAGATAAGTGGAAGGGTTATGCAAGAGAAGAAAGATTTTTTTTTTTTTAATTCAATGAAAACTTATAATATTTAATATAAAGGCTTTTTAATCATAAAATGAAAAATAATGGCACTCTAGTAAGTAATTAGATATTTTTTATTAATTTTTATTTTTATAAGGATATTAAATATTATCATCATATAAAATTCATGATGTAAATAATAATTTTTTTAAACTATAACAAGTAATTACAATACAGACCAAACTATGTTAAGAGTAATTTTTTTATTATTTTACATGATTTTACTTATTTTATATTAGAGGTTAATTCTTATTTTTAATAACAAATGATTTTGATTTTTGTTTTATAAGATCCCAATGGAAATTCAACCCATTCATATAAAATATAAGAGGAAAGAAATTATAAACAAATTATGATAACAATGAAATTATCCTAAAATCACTTTAAAAAATTAAATGAATAATTTTTTTTAGAACACATATATACTTTTTCGGTTATGTTTATAGAAAAATAACACCTTCATGAATTTATAGGCACAAATATCAATATTTTTAGTAATTGAAATGTGGCCATTCAAGAACTTCCCCTTTCCTCAATATTTTTTTTTGGTTGACTTTCATTCTTCTCTCTCAATATACAAGGATTGAAATATAAATAAATAATATTTTGTACCACAACATCAATTGATAAAACAATAAGGACCAAATGATAAATAAATCATAACTTCAAAGATTAAACTAATTTTTTCGTGACAAAATAGCAATGGGGTCTGTATATTAGTTTTTTTTTTTTGTTAAAGTTGATCCTTCTTTTTAATTGCTATATTTAACTAAAACTAAAGTCTGATCTCACCGAATTGATGCCAAATTAATCTTCGGATATTTTTTTCAAAACGTTGGATCCGTGAGATAATACAAACTGAAAGAAATTTAAACAAAAAAAAAATATTAATACAAATTGAGAGGATGAAACTGCAAAGATAAAAAGTTAGATGGTAAAAAAGAAGAAGTTGATTTCATGTATACTGATTTTCTTCTCTGTTTTAGTTTATTATTTAAAATATATAAATAATCAATATTGGAAGGCATTAATTTTTCAATCTAATTCTTTACCATAACTATTTAGGACATTTGAACATAACACCTCTTCTTCTCTTTTATGAAACACACTTCTCAGCAAGGGATAACCATCTAGTAGGTGATCTAGTAATAAAAATTTGAGATTAAGAGATTTGTTCCCCTTGTAGTTTCAAGTTCGAGCCATGTGGTTGTTAATATGATGGTCACTGGAGGCTTATATGGTCATTAACTTCAGAGCTCGTGAGATTAGTTAAGGCGCGCGCATGCTAACCCGGACACCCAAGTTAATCAAAAAAAAAAAAAACAAGGGATGATTTCAAATATCTTTTAATCCATAGTTTAAAAGAGGTTTAAAAATGTGATAATAATTATATTTTAAAATATTTTTGTTTGAAAAAATATTAAAATAATAATTTTTTATTTTTAAAAAATTATTTATTTTTAACATATCACATTAAAATAATTTGAAAATAATAAAAAAATAAAAACATATAACAAATTTATTTTTAAAAAAATATATTTTTAAAATATAAAAACAAACTGTAACCGGAAATTCTCTTTCCATATCTAAACGTTTCCTTTCTTTGCTCTCACAAGCATCCAATCAAGAATTAACAACTCAAGAATATTCACTCAACTTTTATAATATTTTACGACAAAACATAACTTTTTAAAGGCTGGCATTGTTTCACTTTTCTTTCTCTCCAATATTTTTAATTATTCTTATTAAAAATATGAATGTTACTTTTCTAATATATATATATATATATATATATATATATATATATATATATAAAAGAAACAAAAAAAAGAAAACAAAAGAACCTACATACCTAGCGCGGGCACATGGTGAAGACAGTGCAATTCTAGTATCAGTTTGTGACCAGATTATAAGCGCTTCTATTTAAGGCGGCGTCGACAAAGCGCGCGAGAAAAGAAAAATGCTGGTTTGGCGCTGCAAACCTCCTGCTGTTCCATTCCCGCTTTCGCTTGGGACTTTTGTCAAACACTTTTCCGTCATAGAACCAAAAGCATTTCCTCTTCACAGAATCAAGGCAAAATCGCTAACTACCGCCGCCGCCATTGGAACTCATAATTCTTCTTGTTTCGATTCCTTCAGTTGCCGCCAAAAAAAACAAATCCGCCTGTATGTTGATACTCTTCTTCAGTGGAACCAGGTGGGGCCATACGCAAACAAGAACATAAAAGTTAGCTAAAACTAAGATTTTAGTGTTTGGTTTCTTTTTGGGTTTTGAATTCTGATAATGTTGCAGAAAATGAACCTGACTGCGGTTACTGATGTGGATGAAGTAATGGAGAGGCATATTGAGGATTCACTTGCAATACTACCACCTATACAGGACTCTTATGTTTCACACTGCAATGCTTCAATTGACAGTATCAAGCTTGTTGATGTTGGTACCGGTGCCGGTCTTCCTGGTTTGGTTTTGGCTATTGCTTGTCCTGGTTAGCCTCTCTTTTTTTTTCCTTTTTCTTTTGTTTTCCTTTCTTTTTGTTTGTTCCTTGAAGTGGGCTTTGTTTTATGTGATGCCATTGGTATTGTAATTTCCATGTAGCATGGAAAGTAACGCTTTTGGAGTCGATGAACAAGCGATGTGATTTCTTGGAACATGCAATTAGTGTTACTGGTTTGTCAAATGTTGAAGTTGTGAGGGGAAGAGCAGAGGTATTGCTTGTTGTTTTCTGAGTTTGAATCTTGATATGCTTTCTTGTCTGAATAATCACATTTTTAGTGTAACTGCACACACATTTTAGCTGTCAAGTTTTGTATTTGACTTTATTTTCTTAGGTGTTTTGCTCATTATTTATTCTTGTTATAGGACAGAATTTAGGGCAGAATGTTTCCTTCAGAGAGAAATTTGATGTTGCAGTAGCCAGAGCAGTGGCAGAAATGAGAATTTTAGGTAATTAAAAAAATTTCTACCTTTAATGTCTTCCGCCTCCTGTATCCTGTTGCAGTAGCCTTTTGTTTCCTAAGGAAGCTTACTGTTAAACCTAAAAGTGCTTGTTTCTTTTGATTTTCAGCGGAGTATTGTCTTCCTTTGGTTCGCGTTGGTGGGTTGTTCATAGCTGCAAAAGGCCATGATCCTCAGGTACGTATCTTTTTTAGACTGTGATCGTCAACCCACTTTTATATTTTACTTTAAATTAATTTATTATGTACAGTATGTTGACAAATTGATATTCTATATTGTATTGACATGGAAAAGAAACTAAACGGTTTACTTATAAAGAGGAAGCCCATGTGTATTGTGAATAGTTGTTTTCTAGAATTTGAAGTTCTGAACGTAAGTTTCTTCAGCAAGATATTTTTAGTTCATATCCTTGTCTTTCTGTTTGTTAGTTGGTACCTTCGAATCTGTGATTTCATATTTCACTCACCATAGAAGCCAAAGATTGGGTTTTATAAATCCTAGAAGGACTCTGCTTAATGATACACTAGTGCAATAATAAAAAGCTTGCTGATAGACTGACAAAAAAGTTGATTGAGTTCAAAACTTTTACATGATATTGCATAGTGATTATTACAATAATCTGATTTCCAATACCTTCAAGTACTTTTGTGCTTTTTAATGGTTCTAATCTCAGTAAGAATCGCCCATTGTATATTTCTGTTTTTCATAAACACTAGCAATCAATAATCTTTCGAAATGTACCTTTCCAGGAGGAAGTAAGAAATGCAGAAAGGTCACTCAAATTGATGGGCTCATCAACATTGCAACTGTGCTCAGGTACTCTTGCTGCATTATCAGATACATATTCTACTTGGTAAAAATATTCCTTTTTTTATATTTCATTATGCTAAATACAGGCTACCAGTTGTATTAGGAAATGAATCTGATAGGTTATCTTTATTATAATTTTGATCAAGTAAGGGCATGAAGCTGCTGCCTTGATCAGATTGTACTGACCAGTAGCTTAATTGAGTAGCTTTGGATGTCTTTATTATAATTTTGATCACTGACTTTAACACTGTATAAAGGTCATCAGTTTTGCTTTGTCTTGGCCAGAATTGATGCCTCTTACCTGAGAAGTGGAGTCGCTTGCACTACACAGTGAACACATAATTTTTTATTAAGTTTGACGATCCAACATGCTGTCTGCAAAAGGATTGTCAACCTTTTTTTGTAGAATTTAAGGCCAAATTTTCCCTTTTATTAAGATTTCAATTTTGATAACTGCCTTTGTGTTGTGAATGTACGCTTCCTCACTGAGCTGATATTAACACACCTTTGCTGCTGTATCCAGTTGAATCACGCAGCCCATATGGACAGAGAACTGCCATCATATGTTCAAAAGATCGTCCCACACCAAGGAAATACCCTCGTGATCCGGGTACCCCAGCAAAATTACCACTGTGATGCCCATTCTATTTTGCTTCTTGCATTCCACACACACTGCATATGTGGTAACCTGTACTTTCAGATGATCTTTTCTGCTATTTCAATAAGTAGGCAGCAGTGTTGTAGTAGCTCGATATTTGATAAGTGAAGCAATTTGTGCTTATTAAACAATGTTCATTCAATTATTTAATTAATCCTTTGATATGTATATATGACAAGTTGTACTTCTGCTTGATATTGTACAATGTTTATTTAAGGCATTGACTAAAGCTTGTAATATTTGCTCATATGAACAGAGTAACTTGGCTTTCATTTTGGAGTTTTTTTATGTAGTTTTGATTGAGAAATAATGTCTCCAAAGTTGAGGAACTATATGTCTGATGTAAATCGTGTGAAAACTGAAAATTAAGACAAAAGCGATGCTCCCTTTCTGTGGTTACCTTGAGAGCTGTTTTCTTGTTGAACAAGCCTGAATCATGAACTAAAATGTTTCAGTACGAGTTCAAGCAGCTGAAAAGAACTGCACAGCAAGGACGAAAGGAGAATCTCTTTGGGTGCGTAAAACTCTTTAGGTGTCTTGCAATTTAGAATCAATTTTTCTCATTAGGCAAGGCATTAATGAATATTTCCTGCGTGCATATTAATGAACCTTTTCTTGCTGCTTGTTGCTCATCAAATCCTCTGTTTGCACGATGCAAATATGCACATGCGCATGCATCAGGTAAATCTTATGTTTTGCGAAATAAGTTGGAAATGGTCATTTCTATTTTACTCTAACTATACCTAATAAACTAAAAGGAACATTTTAAGCAAAACTAACTTGTAAGAAGCAGTGTTAATTTTCAGTTTGCATGTGGTTTTTACTTTCAACATGACGTACAAGAAAAGGTAAACATCAACGAAATATCCCACATAGGATAGCTCCGAGGATAATCCTTCACTGCGATTCAATGATGCACTGATATGGTAGTTTCTCTCTGATTTGCGTAATGGTGGGGTGACACATGATGCCATGTCCAATATGTTTCAACTATGACATCTTCCATGCCAGATGTCAGGGCATTACATGATGCAGCCGTATTGATTTCAGCATTAAAATGTTTTTGAGACTTTTTAATGTTCTTTTTTTTAAAAAAAAAAACTGTGGTTATCGAGAATATAAAGTTACCGACTAGATAAATTTTTAATGATTCTGAAATTTGTAAAACTTGAATTGGTAATCTCTAATGAGCAAATTCAGAACCTGATCAGATGAACTATACCATTCAGGATTGAAATTTTTTTGAATTTTTTTTATTAACGCAGATATCTGGATCAGCTTACGCGCATCTCAATTAATTTCACAGATCATGAAGTTAATAACCAGTCTCTAGTAACCCTAAGATTTATAAAACTTAAATCGAATATTATTTTCAAAAAAAAATTAAATTTTTTTTTGGAATACTGATATAGTCAGGTAGATGCCATCGTTTGTGGGCATAAGTTGACTGCTTGCATGTATTTATTTCGTAGTTAGGATAAAAGTATTTTCGCATTTCGTTTGATGATCTTGCGCTTCCACGTGGTGAGATTGCATATGTAGACACGATATCCAAGTCTAGGGAGGTAGAAATTTACAGGAGATTGAGTAGAAGGATAATGTTATATTTTTTTTTATTTTTTTTATTATGTTTCAGGGATTTATCATTTATCAGATGAAAGTTAGATCTCCAGATCCCACTAATATCCTATGCCTAATAAAGGGATGGCTTTTAAAAGCAGCCTACCAGGAGGAAGAGCAGGTCAGAATAGTGACCATATAGGAAAAACGACTTTTACCTAATCTCTCCTCCGATCCACATGTAACTTGTTAAGGAGGCCAAACCTTAAACTGAAGAAAATCTATGCCTTATCTTGTTAAGTTAATTACATGAGAAAAAAGCAACTTGTGCATCTAATGCTTAATCTTTTTGTCGTTTTCATTCAGAATAGTGTAAGGTCCAAAATGTTTGTTTGTTTGTTTGGAATGTTTCTCATCTTTCATTTTCTACCATTTTCTTTCTGGCTTCCTTGTAAGAAAGGGACTGGTTTCTTAAATGGGAGTGATGGCATTTGCTGTGCTTACTTTTTCTGCTATTGGTTCTTTCTTTTATGGCAGCTAGCTAGATGCCATGGACAAAACACCTTCGCTTGAATTATATACAGTCTTCGTTTTCCTTTTTTACTTTATCTTTCAATTTCCATATTTGGGTTCCTGGGATGGATAACTACTGTTGCAAAGCGCAAAGAAAAAAAAAAAAAACCCAGCTGCCTAAAAGATTTCTTGTGTGTGTTATATTACTCCTTTGGACAATAGCGTATGGAGTCGACGTTAACGACTATCTTTTAACTTCTGCTTTCCGGTTGTTTTGAGCATGAAATCTGCTTTTGCCTCTCCACTCATGCAGAAATCTTCTTATTGAGTGGGCTAGAGGAGTTCGCGATGTTGAATGTTTTGGCAGTTTTGGGAAATGGATAGAAAATTTAGTGTCAGCAATCTATAATTTGAAGTATTAATCTACGATCTTTTTGTTCTCTGTCTCATTGAGTCCCACAAGCCAATTATAATTCTCTGCATAAATTATAGAACACACCATTCAAAGAATTTGTGATACAGCTAGCTAGGCTTATATGTGCTCAGAAAGTAGGCAAGCTGGAAGGGGTAAACCTTGCTCCCTTTCTCATGCTGGGAGGCTTCCCATGGCAGCAGTGGCGGAATTAGAGGGGGGCAAGCAGGGGCCCGGCCCCTGCAAAATATTTGATTTGTTTCATTTCCTGGACACTAAACGTGAGAAGAAGGAATGAGTTTTGTTTTAAATAGGTGGGCCCTCCTGATAGTAAATATATTAGTAACAGTGTAGTTATGCTTTGTTTTAACCCCTACATGAAAGAATATAAAGTGCTGTCACTTTTTAAAACCCTAATATAAAATAAAAGATAGATATAAGAATATAAACGGCA
>Ga0307517_10009526_pt1 | contig 13754 bp, 5 predicted proteins | sample 23_EM_MG_FD_194515 | JGI IMG/M metagenome (GOLD analysis project Ga0307517, IMG submission 194515) | Populus trichocarpa ectomycorrhiza microbial communities from riparian zone in the Pacific Northwest, United States - 23_EM | ecosystem: Host-associated > Plants > Roots > Unclassified | place...
TTTTACTTCAAATTAATATTATGTTTTATATTTTTATATTATTTGATTTGCTAATATCAAAAATAATTTTTTTAAAATAAAAAACTTTATTTTTATGCATTTTTAAACGAAAAAACACTTTAAAAAACAATCACTATCATATTTTCAAACACCCAACTCATCATCATTTTTATACTAATATTTTATGCGCATGCGTGTATGTGTGTATATATATAATCAATAATTTATGCACAAATAAAATTTGAATAGAACCAATCATGAATCTTACTCACACACAACATACATGCAAATGCTAAACAAATATAAAAAGATAGACAAAAATACAAATTTTATAATTTATATATAAATAAAATTTGAATATATATAATCAATAATTTATGTATAAATAAAATTTGAATATAACCAATCATGAATCTCACTCACGCACAACATATATGCAAATGCGAAACAAATATAAAAAGATAGACAAAAATACAAATTTTATATAATCAATAATTTATTTATAAATAAAATTTGAATATATATAATCAATAATTTATGTATAAATAAAATTTGAATAGAACCAATCATGAATCTCACTCACACACAACATATATACAAATGCGAAACAAATATAAAAAGATAGACAAAAATACAAATTTTATAATTTATATATAAATAAAATTTGAATATATATAATCAATAATTTATGTATAAATAAATTTGAATAGAACCGAACATGAATCTCACTCACACACAACAAACATGCAAATGCGAAACAAATATAAAAAAATAGATAAGAATATAAATTTTATAATTTGAACATAATCAATTATGAATCGCTCTCATACACACACAAGATACATGCAAATATAAGATAAATATAAAAAGATAGACAAGAATATAAATTTTTATTTTATCTTCTAATTAAAATGTCATTTTTTTATATCCATAGAGGTTGTCAAAATATATGAATTCTTTTCTACGTGGAATCAAAGATAATATAGGAAAGTCACCAAGAATCCCCTATAAAAAAAAAACAGCAAAGATCAAATTTAATAATTTGTTGAATTTTAATATAATTATTTTAATTTTAGTTGTATGTAGTATTTATATAGATTAAAAATATGGGCATGAGAAAAAAATTAAATAGTAAAAATAATATAAAACCATAACAAAGAGTCTCAAACACACGCACATGGATCTAATTTAATATAATTTTGATATGTTTTTTTAACTGTTTTCAGATTTTAATTATAGACTCCGTAGACCTATTTTCAAGTAATTTTAGAATTTGAATGATGAATATTAATATTTTGATATGATATTTTTAATTTTACATTTTACATACAATTATGAATTATTGATCATGTAAAATTTATTTTCATTTTGTCCGATAAATATTAGATGAAATGAGATAACTCAACAATATATTATGATAATGTATACTATTGTAGCAGCGGTCGAGTTTTAAAATGTTTTTACTTGAAAGTATTTTAATATAATTTTTTTTATTTTTAAAAATTTATTTTCAATATTATTACATTAAAATAATAATAAAAACAAAAAAATTATTATAAATAAAAAAATTTAATTTTTTTAAAAAATACATTGACACCGCAAAAACAAATATTATTATATAACTTGACAAATGTTGCTGTTGGTTAGCATCTCCATGTGGCAATGTCATTAGCCAGAAATTATTTTTAGGTAAAAAATAGAAAAAAAAATTAGGAGGATGAAAAGTTTAAGTTTAACTATTTTTAACCTTAAAATTTAAATTTTACTAATTTTATGAACATATATTATTATTATTATTATTTTCAGGATCTGGGGCGCCACTAACATTTTCCCTGCCACTGTGATTAAGTTTCATAATAGCAAATAAATGAGATAATCAATCTTAAATTGGTGTTTGAAAGTTTGATAATTGTTATTTTTTATTTTAAAATATATTAAAATAATATTTTTTTTATTTTTTAAAAATTATTTTTAATATTATTACATTAAAATAATCTAAAAAAATTAAAAACATTAATTTAAAATTAAAAAAAATTAATTTTTTTCAAAAACGCTTCCGAAACGCAATGTTAAACATTATCTCTAGAGTTTAGGTTGTTTTTGTGTTTTAAAAATATTTTTGAAACAAAATTTTATTTTTTTATTTCAAATTAATATTTTTTGATTATTTTAATATGTTAATATCAAAAATAATTTTTTAAAAATATAAAACTATTTTTTTAATAAAAAAAACTTAAAAAAACAATTCCTGTCAAGCTTAACAGTAAAGATTTTCTTCGGGGGTGGGACCAGCGCCAGGAATTGGAAGTAAGCTACAGCCGAGCTATCTTGAATTTTTTTTTAAGAAAAAAAACAGTAAATGCCATCATTTTGACCCATATTCTTCCCTCAAACTCAAAGTATATGATATCAGCAGCCTACCTTGCAATCAATCCACTCAACCGTATGAAGAGAGGAATTATCCACAACAACTTGAAGTCACCATGACTTCATCACTGAATATGAAATAACAATAATGAATTTTACGTAAAAGTCTTCTCATTCCCGTAACAAAAGTTACTGGAGCATGAGCACTGTTTATCTTTCAGTAACAAAAAATGAGCTCACCTAATCACAGTGGAAAGAAAGAAAAACCCAATCATCATTACGCACCTCCTACTCCATTTGTCCACTCCTCCTCCTCCTCCTCATCTGCTCTCTCTGTTGACCGTGTGAGTTATCATGAAATCATATCTACTGCTTCTCTTCACAATCTGTACGTTTCTGCTGTATTCATCAGCTGAATTGGATGACAATCTCACCTATGTGTGGCCTTTGCCGGCGAAATTCAGTTCTGGAAATAACACTCTCTCCGTTGACCCGGAACTGTCGCTAGTTCTTGGTGGCAAAGGAGGGGATTCGAGTATTATTAAAGATGGGTTTGGCAGATATAAAAAGATTATATTCAAGCATAGTAGTAAGAGTTACTCTGTTAATAAAAGACTGGTTTTTGATATTGGGGTTTTGAAGATTGTTGTTCTTTCTGATAATGAGGAGGTAAGTTTGAGACTTTTTGATGTCTGGGACTGTTTGGGAAATGGGTTTTGGGTATATGAAAGATCGAGTGATAAAACTGAGATTTTCTCTCTTTTTTATGATGATGATGATCATCATCATGGGGACTGATTAATAATCTGGGTTTTTTTTTTGTTGTTTTGGGTTTGTTGCAGCTTCAACTTGGAGTGGACGAGAGTTACTTGTTGCTTGTGGAAAAGAGAAATGGGCAGTCTATTATCGGGGAAGCGTATATTGAGGTAAAGTTTCAATTTTGAGATTTCAGAGAAGTTGTTTTTGTGAGTCGTTGGAGATCCAGATGAATTCTTCGATTGTTTCCTGAAGAATAGGACACTGTTTTGTTTTACTGTAGTTTGGTAGAATGTAATGAAAAGAAAGGAGATGACTTTTTTCTACCAAATGTAGTGTACATGTGGTATGGGGATTAATTCTCAAGTCCAGCTACTTTATTACTGAATGTAAAGTTACTAATGTACGATCATATTTTCTGGATGGTTATGTCTTTGTTCTAGTGATGTTGATATTCTTGTTATTGTTGTTGCAGGCAAATACTGTGTATGGTGCATTGCGAGGGTTGGAGGTATGTGTGATTACTTTGTTCTAGTGATTCGTTAAATCTAAATTATTGAATTCAAATTGAATGAACATGATTTAGTGCATGATAAAAAATGATAAGAACTTAATTTCTTACTGTTTTGTTTTTTTCATCTAATCCAAATCATTGAATTCAAAACCAATGGTTAGTTTTGGAACATGAGAGCATCCAAATTTAAGCAGGTAGAGATTAACTACATTTTTTACTTCAATTCATCCACACACACAGTAAATGCATGGTCATTAAGAATAAACACCACAAATAGGTCAAATTCTCTGTTTACTTTTACTCTCTTGTTGTGCTCACCTTGACCTCTGAAAACCTCTTTGCCATTACTAAAAAAATCCAGCGTTGAATTTTTGCCATCATGAGTTCATCTTTATTGCATGGCTATTTGTGATAGTCTATGAAGCTGCATGCTTGTGATTTCATTGAATGTAAATATTGAACTAACTGCTAGAAAAGAATGATGAGTGTATGAGTGGTTGGAGTTGTGTATGATAATCATCCCTTTCATTTTCTTTGCTGTGATCTTTCAGACGTTCAGCCAACTTTGTGCATTTGATTATGAAACTAAAGCAGTGCAAATATACAGAGCCCCATGGTACATTCTAGACAAACCAAGATTTGCATACCGTGGGCTTTTGCTTGGTGAGACACATTTCTTTTGTTGAGGGAGATAGCAATTTGCAAACTCTTTACCTAAAATAATTTTTTTATTAAAATGTTTCTTAGTTCCCTTCTTAAATACACTCTTGCAGACACATCAAGGCACTACCTACCAATTGGTGTCATTAAGCAGATAATCGAATCAATGTCATATGCTAAACTTGTAAGTAATGTTGTTGTTTGAGAGCTTTGTATTCCACAACTGGAATTCATTCAGGCACGCACTTCTACATTACCATTCTTTTCTCCTTTTATTATTTTGTCATTATCTGATATTGGATATTACATTCAGTAGAATGTCCTCCATTGGCACATTATAGATGAGGAGTCATTTCCTTTAGAAGTACCTTCCTATCCAAATTTATGGAAAGGTTCATATACAAAATGGGAACGATACACATTTGAAGATGCATATGAAATTGTGGAGTAAGATTCCTTTGCTCATTCAATAACTTTCTTATTTACGTAAGTTTCATATATCTTATATAAATGGCGAGGGACTCAACTTTAATGGAATCCATAGAATGAATGGTCTAAGCAAACTAGACTTTTATGACTTGAAAATTTTGGTTTTGAACAAAATAATGCATATTTGTCTTTTTTTCTTTCCTAGAAAAATAAATAAATTCCCCAGCCTATGTCAGGGTCTTTATCATGTCTATTGAATGTTATGCTTCCTCAATCTGCCTGGACTAACAATTAATTCTTTTTTTTTCTTTGTTTGTGTTTCCATGGAATAACATGAAGCTTTGCCAAAATGAGAGGTGAGTCTCGTCATTTTATCTGTTGAAACTTTAGAGAGAAAATTTTTAGTTCACGTTTCAAAATGAGCAATTTTTTTTTCTTTTGTGATTGAATGTAATTACCAGAAAGCGTGACACTCTGAGTTTGATGGGAAAAACAAAGCGCAATTATTTCCTCAATAGGCCAATTCAGAATTTTTAGCTATAGCTTCTTGTGTGCATGCTTTTCTTACTATCTATGCATGGTTTATGGCAGGTATCAATGTCATGGCTGAAATAGACGTTCCTGGGCATGCAGAATCATGGTAAGGCAGTTCTTATCAAATTTTGTTTTTGACTTTCTCCTTGAAAGAAATTTTCTTGGTTTAGCTCAGATTTGGCAAACATTTCTTAATCATATTTAATATGAGGGATGTGATTCTTTCATCACACCAATCTTTAATATAGTGATGTGTTTTTTTCTTATCCCTTGTAAAAGGAGAATGAAGAAAATGCTTAAGCTTTCAATTTCCCTTAGAATTTAATTGACTGGTTGTATTTTCTTGCTCTATCAAGTTCTCCATTTTAAAACTCTAAACTTGTGGTCTTTTTTTGTAGGGGAACTGGATATCCTGACCTTTGGCCTTCTCCTTCCTGTAGAGAGCCACTTGATGTTTCAAAAAATTTTACTTTTGACGTGATCTCTGGCATCATGACAGGTTAAGCTCCTTTTATTCCTTTCTTTGCTAGTCGTCAAGTTCACTTTTTGCATCCCTGCAATTTTTTATGTTTACATGAATCTTTAGCACCTTTTTTATTTGAGGAACACAGTCAGGACATGGATATCTATGCTTGAAGATTCTGTATAAAGCAAATTAACTGGGTTTTAGCTCAGTTATATTTTCAGCAATCCAGTTCGTGGCCGTTATAGTAATCTCTGTTGGATTTTCTTGGCTTTGAGCTGAACCAGTAAAATGTTTTATGTTTAGTTGAAAATGAAATTAGTTAATCGTTTGAGCATGCATTCCTTCTCTTTTAATTGTTGACCCATGCTTCTTCTTTTTTACAGACTTGAGAAAAATTTTCCCCTTTGGGCTCTTTCACTTGGGCGGTGATGAGGTTAACACAGGTCAGTACAAGTGGTTTTCTTATTGAAAGCCAAGATTTTGCAACCATTTAATTGATTAAAAAAACTAGCTCTCATGCACAAAGCTTTCATAACTAGAGCAACAGGGCTTTCAGTTTTCAAGAGGTGTTTGCTGCTGCCTCACCAGCAAGCAGATTACACAGCCTTTTCTGACTTTCTGATGTGTCATTTTAGGTCGCATAGTTTTATGGAATTCTAATAGAAACAAGGTGGTTGTGTATGTGACTGATCTGGTCATGCTTAGGCACTTGATACTGAAGTGGACAAAAGAAAGATACAGAGGGAGGGGAAAGAAGAGGAATTGAAACTTAAATGGAACAAAAAACTCTAAAGTCCATTAGATATTATTCATATGCTATCCCTATGAAGTGACTAAATTGACATCAGATAATAATCTTGATATAGAAACCCCTCCTGTGACATTCAAATGAAAACTTGCAATCTCAAATGTCATTGGAAATCGCATAATAACTGATTTGTCCGAAACTCTCATTTTTCATTTTTAGTGTTAGAGTTCTCCTACTTTGATAAAGAAGCAGCCATTAACTTGACTGGCCAGAGCTTGAGAGAGTTGTGCACAAGATATTATTCAGCTCATTACCAATAAGCTTCAATTTCAAAAACCCATTTATTACCGATATAAATCGCTTATATTTGCTTTAGAAATATGCCAAATTTGGCTTCTAACTGCTCACACTGTGTGCACGTCTCAATTTTCATGCTTATGGTGTTTAGTGAATGCTAAATGGTTCAATGTCTGACAGATTGCTGGAACTCTACATCGCATGTGAAACAATGGTACATTCTTGAACTCATTTGCGTTATCATCTTCTTCACTTTTTATGTGACTATGTATAGTTCCAAACTAACCTGCTAAACTGAGCATGTAAATATCTTGCTAGAGTATAGCTTGAAGAACATGGATGGAAAACCTTTAGAATTTACCTTCTCATGCAAACTTATTAGTTAAATTTCTGCTGTGAGCACATATTACTTCATTTATCTCTGGTGTAGGAAGTTTGTAGGCAAAAATATTTGTACTTTCCATTTTTGCAGTCTGATGTCTCTCCAGCATTTTGCCTACAGCTTATACTTTAGGGGAGTGTCATACAGTCTCTGTGGCTCATTGTCGTTAAAAATAAATGGAAAGTACAAAAATTTAAACAAACAAGATGATGGGAGTTGTAAACGATCAGTTGAAGTCCAATACAGTGAGTCCTCGACATTCTCTACTTGTTAGTTCTCTACTGTACACGAAAAGTTTCTCAAATAAGGCAAAAATGCTTGTTCTGGAAGTTGGTTTGTTATCATGTTGCATCATGCCTGACAGGCCTTTATAGCATATTTGTTTCCAAAGTCTGGGGTTTCTTTCTTTCTTTCTTTCTTTCTTTCTTTTCAGTGTTCGATATCCATCTATTCCAGAAACTTGAAGTCGCAGGGTCTCCAGCTTAACTGATTTACATGAAAGATGAAAATAATAAACAAAGTGATTGGTTCTGCTCAGCATTTTAAATATTTTATGTTTAATTGTATCCTATAAATGTGCTTTGATGCGTACTTAGTTTCTGGGTGATCTTAATAGATCATGATTGTCATGTTTACATATTGGAATCACCCAAGTGCCAGGTATTCAGGCAGGGGACCTGTCAGTAATTTTCATATAGGTATATAATATGGTTGTTCCTCCATTTATCTGTTATCTGATTGAATGTTTCCTGCCCTTAATTAAGTGTGAAAATTATTTGGCTTCTAAGTTATATATTTATTCAAATGTTCATCAATCCAACTGTAGGCTTCTTGATCACAACATGACAACCAAGGAAGCATATCAATATTTTGTATTGAGAGCTCAAGAAATAGCAATTTCAAAAGGTTGGACCCCGGTCAACTGGTATGTTTGTATCTGCATCATATTAAATTATTCCAACACTTCAAAATCGATTTTGCTCTTGGATTTTCCTGTCTTCAGACATATCGTGACAAGATGACCTGTTGAAATAGACTTCCTATCCATTTTGTTTGTTCCTCAAATTAGAGATTTTTAGCCCTATAGACATTTGACAGATCTTTATTTTATTATCACAGGGAAGAAACATTCAATACATTTGCATCAAACCTTAATCCAAAGACTATAGTGCATAACTGGTGCGTTTCTGTTCCCACATACTTCCATTTTAGTATCATTCCAGGATAACAATATCGATCTTTCAATAATGAACTTTTCTTTCTGCTGCTGCAGGTTGGGTGGTGGGGTTTGTGCAAAGGCTGTTGCAAAAGGTTTCAGATGCATTTTCAGCAATCAGGGATTTTGGTATCTGGACCATCTAGATGTCCCTTGGTATGAAGTTTACAAAGCTGAGCCACTTGAAGGAATAAATGATACTTCTATGCAAGAGCTAGTGCTTGGAGGAGAAGTTTGCATGTGGTCCGAGACAGCTGATACCTCAGTTGTTCAGCAAACAATATGGCCTCGGGCAGCAGCAGCAGCAGGTATGCCTATAGTCAAATACATCATCATTAAGAGTGGTTGCAAAAAAATGAAGTTAATTTTGGAGTTTTTCAACATATTTTCACGAGCTTCTAATTAAGATGCAGACAATTCAGCCTGCATTTAAAATTTACAGTAGATGTCCTCTTGTCGATGTGAAAGAATGGGAGGTGCTTATTTGTCAACTGAAAAGCCTTTTCCCCACCCTTAAGATCACATTAATGGACGGCTACTTCAGAGTTTTAATAAATTAGTGATCTTTCAGAGATCATTTAAAGTTTCTGGACAATTGAATCACTTCATTGTGGCTATATGCAGTTTTTGACATGAGTTAATGGTTTGATAACAAGCCTCAGTTTGTTGCTTGTACGGGATCAGTATTTTTGTAGGATGATCTGTAATGACATTTGTGTCCGAGAGAAACGACTTGGTTTTGCATGGATTTGAATTATAATTTTGCAGAAATATATCTTATATTCGTGTTTTGTGCTCTTACACGGTGTTGTTGTCTATTTTATCTTATCTATAGAGCGCTTGTGGAGCAACAGAGAGACCATATCCTCAGGAAATATTACCTTAACTGCATTACCTCGCTTGCATTACTTCAGATGCCTATTGAATAGACGTGGAGTTCAGGCCGCTCCTGTCACAAACTACTATGCGAGACAACCTCCAAGTGGTCCAGGGTCATGCTATGAGCAATAATTATATTCTTCTCAGATTAGGTAATTTCACATGTCTTGAAGCTGCATTTCTGAGTTTTTGTACATAAACACAATCATTTCAGCTGTCTGGTTTCTTCTAGTGTTTGCATAATAAGTTACAGGGGTTAATTTGATGCGGTATGTTGATGGGTTGCATGAAAAAGTTCAAATCATTTAAGTTTGTGAGATGAAACGAATCTCTTGTTCAGGCCATCATACTGTGGCCATGTTGTTGTAGTTTACCATTTGGATTTATGAATTTGATCTAGTTCCTGCAGTTTTTTTACATTCCATTTGTTCCTGAGCATGTCTATCTGAAGCGAATAAGCTTCCTCAGACCTCTATATTCATATTCATCTTCAATGATTATGGATTTTCCTGCAAATATTGCCTAGAATTTGGTTGGCGTTTTACAGGGACAGCCCATCCCCTCTGCAAGTATTGTGGGTCGTTGTTATTTGCAATTGATTTCTTGCTTAGTCTTGGAGCAAGTTTTTCATATGAAAGGAATATTTTTTCCCCTTCGATTCCCACTGATACTTGCAGAAATTTCAACTGAAACTAGGTTTGAGCTACTGCTAGTTTCCTTGCCCTAGTCAGTGAAAAATAAAAATGAAGAGAAACTTTGAAAAGAAGATATCATGGTCAATCGAATTCTCAGCTAACTGGTCAAAATGCTCCATGAAAATTGAAAGATTCGCAACAGCTCTTCTTACAAAAATGAACGATCTCTATCATTCAATTTGTCATTGATTCTTAGTTTGATTTCCACCCACTGACATCAAATTCTTGCTTACATTTTGTTGACCAAGGCTCTAAAACTGTGAGGTTCTGAAGTAAAATCCAAGTTTATGGATCTCCTCCTAGATTAGAAATCAAAGCACAGGGCTTTGAGAACAACTTGATTCAGCTAAACCACAAGTGATGAACATGATGTATCACTATTGCCTAAACCGAACCGCACGTCTCTAGCTTTCATCCTTGTCCATGTTCAACAGCCATCTTCCCTGCTGCACGGGGAAATGATTGAACTTCCCAAGTTGCTTGCATGATCTTGAAACAAGACTACCGGGGTCCTACCATTTTGTTAAATGATGATTTCAGGAGAAACCCCACAAGTGAGATATTTTTCTCCTCTAATGTGTGACCCATGAGTCTCTTCTTTCCACATATTTTACCAGGTGTTGTTTTCACGTAACAGTGGAAAAATATGCTCATGAGTTGGTAAAGCTGATCTCATTTACCAAATTTTCCTTTTTTCATGTGTGTTCGGTTTCCTTTTATTCCCAATTCTCCACCGAGGCCTTGCACTCCTCTTCTGATTGGCCCTTTGTGAGCTGGTTCTTATTCGATTATCTGGCTCCAAGATTTGAGTACTTTTCTAGTCAAGAATTATGAGAGTGCTGCCTTTTTAAAGTAGTTTTACATCCCCAAGTCATTGCAGTATATAGAAATAATGCAGCTGAGCATATGCTGAAATATTTGGTCTCTTGCTTACTCTCTCTGGGAAAGTATAAAGGGCTCCGAAAACATACCACTCCCAGATAAGTAACAGCTTATGAGGTCAGTAAATTTGCTTTCCACGCCACACCGTTTGTTTTTGTATTTAAAATTGTATTTTAGTGCATTTTAAAAATATATTTAACTTGAAAAAATATTAAATTGATATTTTTTTATAATTTTAATATATTTTCAGGTAAAAAAACATTTTATACCATAATTCCAAGCACACTACAAAACATCAGAGAAAGAGATTTCTTGTAAAAGTATCCAAAAGAATCTTCATGACCCATTTGACCCGTCTAGGAAAAGTCTTGATAGTTTAGTTATGAATTGATTTAAATGCTTATCTAGAGAATTAATGTGCAGAAGAAACAAGTGAATGATATAATAAATAAGAAAAATATAAGAAAGAAAATAAAATTGAGAGGAGCATATTATAAACAATAATTTGGAAAGATAATATAAATCAAATGGGTTGTTGTGACGGGTGATGAAGTCTGTTTTCTTCCTCGACTTTCCAAGTTGAAAACCTTCAAGTTAATTAAATTTCTCAAAACTATATACTATAAATGTTGTGTAATTAATATCGTTTGAAAAAAAATCGTTTACCAGGTAGGTAAGAAATTAGGCTTCTTCTGTTAGCTTATGTTTTTCAGACTATTTTTTATTTAGAAAAGCATTAAATTATTTTTTTTACATGTTCTTTTAATAATTTTAATATATTTAGTGATTAAAATAAAAAAATATTAATTTAAAATATTCTCAATTATAAAACACATTGAAAAATACCAGACACCGTCGACCGCAACAACTTCTGAAACATCTCCTCCTCGTGACATTCATTACTTCCCTTCTGTCCATGCATTGATAAGGCACATTTATTCTGTATGCATATTTTGTTTTTCTAACCACTCTACTTTTTCCCCAGGTCGTAGCCATTGTCGTGGCTAAATTAAGTGGTCAAACTAACTCTTAAAACCCGTAGACTATCTGTCACAAGGAAGAAAGTTGGGCTTCGTGACGGATTAAGAGTAGGTATGGAATTATCAGAGGTGTTATTTAATTGATCAGGTTTTAAATTTGTATTTTAGAAATTATCAGTTTGAGTGTCACAAATCTTAGATTTACTAAAGACTTACATGGTCGTTAACTTCAAGATCTCGGGGAATTAGTCGAAGTGTACATAAGCTACTCCGAACACCCACGATTACTAAAAAAAAAAAAAAATAGGTCCGGTAATGAGATTCAAATTACGTTCCTCTAAAATTTCTCTAAAAAATTTTAAAAAAATTATTTTTTATAATTTTTAATTGTTTTGATGGGTTGATATTAAAAATAATTTTAAAAAATAAAAAATATATTATTTTAATATATTTATATGTAAAAATCATTTTGAATCCAATTTTACCACTTTTCTAAATACACCTTGATAATGACAAAAATAAAAATGTTGAATAGTGAATAGGGTGTGACTATCACTGCTCATCTCAGCTCACACTGACTTGCTGTACAATCACAAGATTTGGCAAGTGCCACTCCTCTATGCTTTTCACTGGCTTTGATGTTGCTACTATGTTCCTGTGATAGTATTAAGAGCCGAGATCAATTTAATTAATAATTTAATTTTATGATTTTTTTTACAGTTTTTATAGTTAAAGAATAATATAAATTATATTTTAAGATTTTATTTAATAATTTAATTTTTTTGATTGAAATAATTTTTTTATATAATATCAAAATCTAAATAACTAAACAATCATGAATTAAAATATTATTATCTTTTTTTTTTTTTTTAATAACATAAAGCAGTGTGAATTTATGCAAATACAATAAGCTGGAAAGGGTTTTGTCTGTTTGCATAGAAAACTAGTAAATTCCTATTGGTTTTCTATTTTTACTGTTTTTCTTTTTTTAAAATAAAAAAAAACTAATTTCTATCTTTATTATTAAATTGAAATGAAAGTACCGTAAATGATACCAGAAAAAAAATTATACTCGTAAATTCTGTGTGCCAACATTTTCCACCATTCAAAGGAAATGAATAAATAAAAGAGAGTGGATAAATTGTTCATTCAGACAATCTATGTGATCACTATTCAATGGCTGAGATTTCATGGACCACTCCTCTGTTGACCTGGAAAGAGAATTTCAGTTTCACACATCTTGTGGATGTATTGCCAGAAAAAAACAAATACGGGGACTGGGTTGGAATTTTGTTTGTAGTGAAATTAGGTTTGGATTTCATACTTTTTAAGATTTCTTTTTCTCGAATTTTATACATGGAAACGATCTAAGAACAGTTTTTTATATATTAAATTTACATACAAATTTATATCTCAGTAAATGAGTAAAAAAAAACGTGGCATATGTTTGTATGAAAATTTTATATTAAATCTTTGTTTGCATGGCATTGCTTGTAAATATATTACATGCATGATTATCTGATGATAGATGGTTTAAGTGGTTTAACGCTTGTTTTTTTTTAAATAAGATTTTGAGTTTGAATTTTATGTACGGAGCACATCATCTCTTAGAGAGCTTTATTTTTTAGTGAGCTGACCCGACTCGACTGAATTTATCAGCATCTAGTGAGTTTTTGGATACCGGTGTTTAGAAGAAAAAAATTACATGCTCATTTTTTTTCTGTAACCATAAATGTCCGGTTCAGCTTACGCGCACCTCGACTAATCCTCCGAGACCCTGAAGTTAACGACCGAGTAAGCCTTCAGTGGCCTCGAGATTTGTGGCACTCGAACTAGTGATCTCTGCGGAACAAACTCAAAGTCTAATCGGTTGAGCTATACTCCTCAGAGTTAGATGCACATTCTAATTTTTTTTATTAATATAGATATTTGAGTCAGTTTGCATATAT
>Ga0307517_10009527_pt1 | contig 13753 bp, 5 predicted proteins | sample 23_EM_MG_FD_194515 | JGI IMG/M metagenome (GOLD analysis project Ga0307517, IMG submission 194515) | Populus trichocarpa ectomycorrhiza microbial communities from riparian zone in the Pacific Northwest, United States - 23_EM | ecosystem: Host-associated > Plants > Roots > Unclassified | place...
CATGAAATATCCTACAAGATTCCCTTTTCATTTCTCTCTCTACATATATTTTTGTCAAATTAAAAAATAAAAAATATTCCACCTTGTCATCCTTTGAATTTTTGATGTTTTTGTTGTGTTCTGAAAATGTATTATTTCTATCAACCTCCATAGATTACATTGCAAATAACACTTCTCTCTTACTTCCATAAACATTTTCTATCCCCAAATCAACAATTCCCAAAACATTTTTTATTCATCTAACCATGTATCTTTCATTTTTACCCAATCAATCATATTGCTTTGTTATTTCAAGTTAATTCTAATTCTTTCCATATATACTGGTGGCAATAGATAAAAATAAACGGTTTCATTTACCCATCAAGAATCATAACTATTAAATTCGATTTATAAACTAACTTGGCGTAAGATTCGAGTTATTAATCCAATAAAAAATTATTTTTAAAAATCTATTTTTAAATTAAAAGATTTTAACTAGATCAAAACTAAAATTTTTTATTTAAATACACCGGGTTAAATTAAAAAAAAAAACATCAACCTAGAGGCCGTTGTAATATCGATGACTAGCGAGTAACCATTCCAAGAACACATGTTGTCAAACAACATCATGATGATGGTGACGGCACCATGGTATATAGCTTTATTAAAATCGGTATCATTTTTCAATAATTGCTACCATGTCGACTTTACCAAGTTGGAGAAAATAATTATGGGTATTTTAGTATTTTCAGATCGTAATTAAGCTGTGTAATCAAAAGTAGAGGTTCCCCAATTGACTTATTAATTCAACCCTAAAGAAAAGATAATGCTATTATAAGTCCAAAACTATAAAGAAGGAAAAAACAAATTCAAGAATTCATTGGTGGGATGAGCTGTCCCACTGCATTAGATGCTCTGGGCTCTGGATTCATATCATAGCTGGTGGAGGAGACATGGAAAATGGTATGTATTGGGATTAATTTGCAAGTTATTAAATCAATTTCAGTTAATTATCTTTATTTTATTAAATTAGTGTTGTTTTTTTTTAAAAAAAATAAATGAAATCTTGAGGTTGGTCTGAATAGGTTACACGATTAACCTATTAAAATCTACTTGGATCGACGGGGTTTTGCATAATTAATGTTTTTTTTTCTATTTTAACTTGAAATCTGATTAGGATTAGGTTTCGAGTTATAAATTTTTCGGTTCAACCTGTCATGTCAGGCTAGATTTAACGAGTAGATTCAAATACAAAATATGACCCTACCAGTGGACTTATGCTATATTTTCTTCGTCCAAAGGTCCCCCAGCCCACCTGCTTCATTTTGGACAACCTCTTCTGAAGTCTTTAACCTAAGCTCTCTCAGGCAAAGACAAGAATCAAGCAGAACCCCCACAGACTCTTAGTCTTACTTAGGAGGTCCAGGGATCCCTGCAAGATTTTTGAACTCTCTTACCTTTTCTCTTCACTTCAAAGATAGATGAGAGAGAGAGAAAAGAGATGGGCTTGATCAATCCAACAAGAAATTAATATATTTTTGTTTTTTTTTTTTTGTGTATATATATATATATATAACAATAAAAAAAAGATAAAAATAAAAGGAGAAACCAGGCCATCAAATTCCTCCACTGCCCCACAAATGGAACTCTCAAATTCGCAAAGCAACAAAGAAAATAATACAACTCAAGAGCCCCACCAATCTCACCACCACCACCGTCACCACCTCCAACAACAACTATCTTTTGATCATGGCAGATCATCATCATCAGGAGGAGGAGGAGGAGGAGGAGGAGGAGGACCATCTCAAGGTCCTTTCATGGGCTCCATCTCCATCCAAGCTGGCCTCCACCATCACCATAATCTCGGTGCATCGTCAACTCCAACCACAGCTAATACTGGGTCTGTACCTTCACCATCATCTTCACCTCTATCTTCTTCCTCCTCCTCCACCTCCGCATCCACCTCATCCACAACCCCACCACGCCTGGTCGACGCCTCTCTCGCCATCGCCACCAGTTATGACCCTTCTCTCGTAGACTCCACGAAGAAGAAGCAACAAAATCTATCCATTGCTCCAGCTGCCACAAACAGTACTAGTGCAGCCACAACAGCAGCAGTAACACCCGCAAAGCGGTCCACAAAGGACCGACACACAAAAGTAGATGGTCGAGGGAGGAGAATTAGAATGCCAGCAACGTGTGCAGCAAGGGTTTTTCAATTGACAAGAGAACTGGGTCACAAATCTGATGGAGAAACAATTGAGTGGTTGTTACAGCAAGCAGAATCAACAATTATAGCAGCCACTGGGACTGGTACTATTCCAGCAAATTTCTCAACGCTCAATGTTTCTTTAAGGAGCAGTGGCTCCACTCTCTCAGCTCCTCCGTCTAAATCTGCTCCTCATTCTTTCCATAGCGCTCTTGGTTTGTCTCATCATCCTCATTATGAAGAAGGGTTTGCGCACTCAGCCTTTTTAGGGTTCCAGCAGCAGCATCAGCAGCAGCATCATCTAATGACAGCAGATCAAATAGCGCAAGCACTGCCAATTGGTGCTGATGTCGGTGGCGGTGGCGGTGAGAGTCGTGGTGGTGGAGAAGAGAATTATATGAGGAAACGCTTTAGAGAAGATTTATTCAAGGAGGATAATCCACAAGAACAAGGAGAAAGTGGTGGTGGTCGCGGTGGTGGTGGTGATGGAGGAGAAGAGCCTCCCATTAAAGCATTTAAAAGTGATTTACAGCTGCCAAAACCACAGCAACAAGAGACAGGATCTTCAGGGTTGCTTAGGCCATCAAATATCTTGCCTACCACTGCCATGTGGGCAATGGCACCAGCTCCGCCGAGCAGTGGTGCTGGCAACACATTTTGGATGCTACCAATGACTGCTGGTGCCGGTGGCGGTCCTCCTTTGGCCACTGCCACATCTGTGGCTTGTCCTAGTTCAGAACCCCAGATTTGGCCTTTCGCTACAGCAACACCAGCAAGTGGAAACCCATTGCAAGCTCCACTACATTTCGTGCCAAGATTTAATCTCCCCACTACTAGTCTTGAATTTCAACGTGGAAGAGGGAGTCCTCTACAGTTGGGATCCATGAGTCCTTTACAGTTGGGGTCTATGTTAATGCAGCAGCAGCACCAACAACAGCAACAGCAACAGCAACAGCAACATCAACAGCAACAACCTTCTCAGTATCTGGGGTTAGGCATGCCAGAGTCTAATTTGGGAATGTTGGCTGCTCTCAATGCATATTCAAGAGGTGATTTGAACATGAATTCCCAGCAAAATAATCCATTGGATCACCACCACCAACACCACCACCAACACCACCACCACCAGACTCAGGGTACTCCTGATAGTGGAGATGAAGATCCGAATACTTCTCAGTGACAGAATATCACATAACAAGTTGGTTGCTCTTGCTCTTAATTCATCCCTAAATTTTAATTTTTCATTTTAATGATCCATTGGATCAGCAAGAAAGCTAGAGATTTTTGGTTTCTTCTTGCAGATTTGGGAGTAGAACTATTATTGCTAAGTACTAATAAGTAGTACCATGGATGTTGATGCTCAAGTCAAGAGTAGAGGAGAGAGTCCTGGCTAGTTTCTAGTTTCCATTTTAGTGTGGTTTGTTAATTTTAATTTATGAAAAAAAATTCTAGATTGATGTCGAGAATTAAGTTAATTAATTTGCATATGTAATTTGTTAGTTTGGTCCAAAGGGGACAAGAAAAGGAATATATATATATATATATAAATAAATATATATATATATATAGAGAGAGAGAGAGAGAGAGTTTGTATAGGAGGATATTAATTTGTTTGTATTTAGTAGTATAAAATTTATTTATTTTTGCTTTGTTTTGAATGAGTAAAATTAATGAGAAGCGAAAAGAATTTACAATTGAGATTTGTTTGCTCTCTAAATTTTCACCTTCCCCTTCTTTTTATGTGAAACCCGTCTTGGTGGTCGGCTGATCTACTATATCCAAAACGCGGAATCTCATCAAGTTTCTTACAAAAGTAGATAAGATATTGACCTGAAAAAAAATTAATTTATCAATTTTGATTTTTAATTATTGGTTTGATCTTATCAAACATAATTAAGCTAATTTTAATTTTTTTTATAAAATAATTTTTTTAATAAAAATAAATAACTCAATAACATGTGTTTTATTTAGAGTGTATTTGAGAGTGAGTTCAAGTGAGTTTGTTTTATTTTTAGAGTTACAACACATTTAAGCACAAATGACATTTCACTAAGACGTGCAACACAGCTAGGCTAAGCTTTTGGAAAATTGAATTTTATTTTTTGTTTTAAATTAATTTTTAATATTTTTAAATCGTTTTAATATGTTGATTTTAAAAATAAATTTTTAAAAAATAAAATAAAAATTATTTTAATATATTTTTAAACGAAAAAAACTTTTAAAATTAATCACTACTATAATATTAAACACTACCTCAAAACTACAAATATACGTGTTTTGGTGTTTTTTATTATAGACCCCACCAAAAAAACCCAAACTCACCTCATTATAAGTCATTTGGAATTGCAAATGACATTTTAGTTAAATTTAAATTTGTTTTACTTAAAATTATTTTTTATATATTTTTAAATTATTTTGATATTTGAAAATTGATTTTCAGAAAACCACTTTTCGGACAAACAAACACCTCCTAAATTGGACTCGATACATATGCGAAAAACTAATTATTATTATTATTATTACTATTATTATAGAAAACGCTAAATGACATGACGTTTTCCTTTATAAAACATTGTTCACGTGGACTTATTGTTAAAGATTTTTTTTTCATTTTGATTCTTAATTTTTTTTAGGTTATTGCATTATTTTTGGACTAAATTAAAGAATAATTAAATTAAATTTATTGACTAAGAATAAAATTAAAAGATAAGGAATCAAAGTTAAAAAGATAACAAATGAGTAATGATTTCAAAGTTCTCACAAAAAATTAACTTTAGACCTCAAACTTCATATATTATACCTATTATGTCTGTCAACACCTTTTCGATTCAGTTTTGGTATAAAAGCTTTTTTTTTAGTTCATGGTTTAAGAGTGGAGAGAAAAAGATTATCGAATTTCACTAGTAGAGAGAGAAAATTAGCTTTGGCACCAATTACAACTACCAAAACAGTTGATTATTGTGTCAAATAATTCTATTTAATGAGAGGAGCTCAACTTAGGTGTTTTTTTTACCTTTAAAATACCTAGAAAAACACATCTAAGCTTGAGAAGGTTTTTTATTTTAGGTTTTGGGACAGTCTTTTTAGTTTTTTAGGCTATGAATGGATTTATCAAGATAACTAAAGTGTTTTGAATAAACAATGGGTTAAAAAATTGTTTTTTTGATAAAAAAAAACCCTTCATCCCTAATGTTATTGTGGTGGTTGGAATTTGGGCAAAATCTGATGATGCTTGATTGTCTCAACAAACGACACATCGTCGAACTTATTTCTTTTTCAAAAACAATTGGGGTGGATCATAAAAAATAAAATAAGGGCTAGGAGTGCGAGCCCTTATTAAATGGGCCAGGTGCGTTGGCCTGGCAGCACCTGGCTTTTTCTTTTATTTTTTTCAAAATATATTTTTTATGTATTTTTTTCAAAATATTTTTAAATTTAGATTTAAATTGATACTCATTCTCTCTTTTATTTTGTTTATTTAGCCTTTTTTACATATTGATTATTTGTTTTACTTATTTTGCATACTTTTAGTTTTTGAAAAGATTATTTTAATTCATTTATAATTTTTTTTTCATATTTCTAATATGTGTAATTTTACATAATATTTTTTTTATTTAATTATTTTTGTATGTGTTTATTTTTATTATTGTTTGATTAAATAAAAAATTATTTTTGATAAATAAAATCATTAATTAAACATGATCAGTTGAGAGTTACTTTTGTTTTGACTTGTACAGCCAATTCAAGATGGCTTTGCTTAATCATTTCCATGTTTTCTTACTGAATTCTCCATGGATTTCCATCTCCCCAAGCACAACTATATAATACTCATGTAATGAGAACATAGAATAGCAACAAAATTGAACTCTTGTGGAAATTAAATTGTTTCTTGCTCTGAACACTGAGATAATCATATTAAAGCAATTAAAATAAGTAGTTCGTGAAAAACACTAAGATGGAGATTTTGTCAAAACACTAAATTTTCATTTATTAATTGTTAGTGTATAATTAATGACGAAGTCTAGCTTTTTCATAGTTAATTATGGGGTTCTGAAGGTTGAAAACAATGTACTTAATAGATGATCCACAAGATTGTTTTTGTACTTCTTTATCAAAATCATTGTTTTTAAATAAAGACTTATTATGATTTTAAAAGCAATTTTCAATAAAAGATAAAAACTACTGAACAATAATTTTTATGCATATGTATAACAAAAAAAAAAAAGAATAATAAATATGATAAAAATGTATAAAATACTTACCATAAAAAATAACAAAATAGATACATTGAATATTAATGAGTAACCTTTTTAAAAGAAATTTATATTAGATTAATATATAATTATTTATAAATTAATTGTTAATATCACCATGAGATTATACATAATTGGATGATTATTTAAATAATTTTTAAAAAATTTTAAAATAATTAAATAAAAAATAAATTAATGGTCATTTTGAAAGAAAAGCTATAAATAATGATGCAAACAAAAATATGTGAGGATAGATAGAATATCAAAAGTGAAAATACCAAATTGTTTAGTTTTATTTAAACAAAAATATGCTAGGATAAATAGAACATGGATAGTGAATTAAAACACCAAATAGTTTAGTTTTATTTATAATTGTAATTATAATATTAATAGAGAAAAATGTCGACAAACCAAAGAATTTCATGCTTAATATTGAACTCATATCTAAAGTCTTACTTCTTAAATGGACAAAACTCAACTTTCACCCACTAATTAAGCAAAGAACATTACTGTATAATATAGTCACTAAAACTATATATTAATTTAAAGCAAAGCAAAGCAACACTTTGTTTTGGGTACCCAACCCAAGACTGCTCCACCATTCCCTAGTTTCCGCAAGAAATAGACTACTTTGGGATTAATTTATATATTTTTCTCCCTAATGAAATGATGATTGCCATGCACAAACTACGCGGAAAGAAACAACATAGAAAAAAATAAAATGAAAAACATGGTACTATAAAATTACATTGAATAGGGACTACACAAGAATATTTATTTAAGTTTTTATTACTAGGTATTTTATTTTCAAGTAATCTATATAAATATAAGCTAAATAATTCTATTTATATTTATATTAGTAAAAACACCATGGATAAACTAAAAAACAATAAAGGAGTTCTTTATCAAATAAAAAAGAGAATCTTAAACCAACTAAAACACCATTGTAAATCTTGAATAATGATGGTTTTTTGATCTTATTTGAAAGCTTTTTTTTATATTTGATTGGGGAAAGATTTCAACACTAAAAAAAAAAAAAGGCTTCATCATTTTTCTTTAAAATTTCAACTCAATTCAATTATTACATAAAAAATCATGCTAAAAAAATTAACTAGACAGAGGCATGAATGTTATACCTGACCCGGTCTAATAGATTAATCTAAGAATTTTAGGATTTAAAACTTAATTCAAGCTAATTTTTTAGTTAATTAAACAAGATTAACCGGTTAAGATTTTATTAACATGATTGAGTTTCGGTAACTTGGCTAACTTGGTTATGGAGTCTATATCTAGAGAATTTTTAAAGAACTCAATTCATTTGTTTTTATTTTTTCTAAATGTCTTTTTCTTTTTATAAAAACAAAGTAATTTTCATTATTTTAAAAAATGTATATGAAGGGTTGATTATTCATTACCGGAACCTTATCTCTTGTCGGTTTATATATCTGTGATCGTGATGAGTATTCCTGATTGATTTGTTTTGGTAATCATGTGATGTGTCGTGCTCCGTCTTGTATTTATAGGACAACCTCGTTGTGCTGAAATTAATTTAAACCCACGCCCTTCACGTGAGTCCTCTGTGTTTGGGGACTTTGCATCCGCCAAATTTTGTAAATCTCACTAATTTCTTGACAACGACATTGACAATTCACACTTGGCATTTTCAACACAATCAAATTACTAAAAATTTAGTTAGAGTAAATATATTTAGTTTAACTAGAAATTCAACTCATGCCAAGCTTTATATTCAAGATTTTTTAAATTAATCTTTCAGGCCAAGTTTAATAATTATGACTAATATTATGTTAAACTACCTAAAGTTTTTTAGTACAATACTAGTCTCATAACTAGCAATTTCCGTGGATAGGATTTCAAGCTAATTTTTAATGCAAGAAAATAAAACATTAATGTTATAGATGTATTTTATATTTACCGTGATTTCTTTTTAATTGGAAAATAAAAATAAATGTTGTTTATACTCGATAAAATAAATTTAAAAATATATAAATAAAAAAAATTGTTAATCCTAATTAAATACTAAAATAAAAGGTTAATCTTATTCCCAGTGAAAAAACAAATTGGCTTTTTATATTATATATTTATATTTATTTTATCCTAAAGCTTAATTACATTTGCTAAAAACAAATAATTTTCATTTCTATAAATACATCTTGCAAATATAATTTATTTATGTACAATAATCAAAAAAGCAAACTTCACTTTTTGCAAATAAATCATTATGCTAGCTTGCTAATTTTTTTATATTGCACGTGTTATTAAAAAAAAACTCCAAAATCTAGGTGAAGGGTACAAATTAATATTCATTCCCATGATAATGGGGGTAGTGTATATATATATATATACTACTCCTGGCGAGTAATTGACGTGGCTGTTCTTAAAATAAGTTACTTTTTTTTAAGTGTTTTTTTATATAATTTTTTTTAATTTTAAAATCATTTTAATATTAATATGTAAATATAAAAATTAAATTTATATTTTAAAATATTTTAAAATAAAAAATAATATGTTACTGTACCAAACTGGCTATCATTAAAGCCACCGTAAGCGTCGTAGCCACCCGGGTGGCAGCAACAGAGTCGCCACGTCCTGAAGTGACAGCTTGCATGTAAGAAACGGTGACTGCTCACACAAAAGCATTTTCCACACGTGGTGGAATGAAGAACCAGTAATTGACGTGGTAATAACCTCCACGCCCTGTAATTAAAAAACAATTTTTAATACTAAAGCGAAAAGTGTAAAAAGACCAAATGTTCAAGTACCAAAGTGAAGTCTTACATGCCAAAATGAAAAAGGCGGTCTGTTTTTTTTTTGTTTAATTTGGTCCTTATTCTTTTAATTTATTTTTTTTATTTGCATGTCAGCTCATAAATTGCTTAAACAACTAGTAAGTTGCTGCTTAATAAATCCTTGTATCTTTAGGAAACAGAGAAATCAAGCCTTCCTTTTAAATTGCTAGCTTCCGAAGTAAACAGGGAAAGATTTCCCTCTCAGTCGTCCCGACCGTTGGTGATTCATTGCTCTATTTATATAGCACAAAGACAAAACAATAGTGTTCTGTCTTAACGGATCTTGCTTTGTAGTCTCTCTAATTCAATCAATGGCAGAGATTGGAACAACTCGAATGCCGAATCACCAGAGGAAGAAGATCCTGAATAGAGACCAAGCAAGCCATGCTATGAGCTTCTCCAAGCGAACGAAAACCTTGAAGAAGAAAGCTCACGAGCTTCAGACACTGTGTGATGTCAAGATTTGCATGGTCTGTTTTGGTCCTGACAGCACCGTCCAGACATGGCCAGAGGGTGCTGTGGAGGTCAAGGATGCAATCATGTCCTACAAAGGACTCGGTGATAGAAAAAAATACGAGAGCAGCCTCTTGGGTTATTTGCATGATAAAAAGATGAAGCTTGAAGTCAAGAAACGGAAGGTGATGAAGAAGAAGGTTAATAAAGAGCTCATTGTCAAGTGGTCCGATCATGTTGATGGGTTATCTGATGATGCTTTGAGGGACACAGTTAACACTTTAGAGTCTAGATTGTTTGATTTTAAAGAGAAAATAAAGTTATGCATGCAGAGGGATAAGGTAGAGGCAATTCAAGATCATGTTGATATGGAATTTGAGATGGATGGATCATCCGTTCCTAGCAGTGCTGCTGGTGCAACTGCATGGCCAGCAGACGTCATGGATACAAACATCAACGTTGTGGAAACTGTTGGTAATAATGACAAGGATGCAGCTTCCACCAGCTTTGAGATGCCACCACTACCAAAAGATTCAAGTGACTGGATGGAGAATTTACGTGACTGGATGGAGAATGATGAAGCCTATCAGCATGGTTTTGAAAATGATGATTGGTTTAATGAGTGGGAAGCATGAGAAGCAAAACAACAATATGATGATTGTCAGCTGTAGTAGTTTTTGGCTTTCTTTTTTAATGTTAAGATGTATATAGATTCTATACTACTAATTCTGCAACTCAAAGGTCTACTGAAAATTCACTGCAAACAACAATTGAGAAGGAAAAAAATGTATGTATGATAGTCAATTAATCATGCCTATTTTACAGAGGAGAAATCGGTAATGAAATAAATAAAGAGAGTTTGACAACTCAGTACAAATACTTCAATTATCAACGAAATATTCTTGAATGTGTACTGTTTACAGTTGCAGTCTTTACAATTTCTGAAAATCGAACATCAAAGTTATACAGGAATTAGAGTAATTAATAATGATCCATGAACTGTACATATTTGCCAACCGGAGTCGATAAAAATGCTATAGATATAGTAACAACAGCTTCCTCCTACCCACAAAAGATATAATATGATCCCTCTTAACTATGATGCCATAAGAGTCCTCCAGTCATTCAGTTGATTTCTGTAAACGTTGATTTACAATATTTCTGTTCCACAAGAACATCATAAATCGTGTTGAATCACACCACTATTCGACATGCTTAAAGGATCTTAAATTTGATAAAATAGAATGAACTTCCTGTTGTCACATCATAGAAGAACTGCCACATTGTGGAAGAATTATGCCAGAACTTCTTAGAGTGCCTTATTGTCTCCCATCTGATCTCGAGTATCCAAGGGCAAGAGAGATAAAACCCGCATCCTACAGAAAAAAGCAGCCTACCAAGATAAGCGGAAATGAAGCCAGTTTTTCATCTGAAAAGGATTATAAAATTTGGAAGAAGAGGCCCAAGACCTAAATCCACAGCAAATGGGGAACGAGATGGGAAAAGGAAATACATAACCAAAATCATAAAGACAAGCAGGAAGACAGAAGTCAATCTCTTGTACTACAACCAGTATGTTATGGTGGATCAATATCCATTTGCAGATTTAAATTTCCTGATCTAAAAGAAGCCCATTAAATTTTATCCATCTCTGGCCATGGGAAGAATGATCCCGAAAACACAACTTCAAGGCTAGTGTAATTTCAAAATCAAGCTTGAGCAGAATATTGATGAGCTGAGTGCTTTGTCACATTCTAACGAGCAGCACTCTTGAAGCTCCCCTCCATTACAGAGGCTCATTCAGCATTGTTCAAGAAAAAATGAGTTAAGTTTACCAATAACTCAAGCCCAGCAATTATAGTAGGCTGATGAAAGAACGAGTCCAAGAGTTCATAATTATGATAATAACAAATGCTGTCAACATTAATACCCTAGACAATGTAAGCACATCCAAATGCCATTTCTTTTCAGTAGGAAAATAACTCAGCAAAGAGGAATCTTACGATAATGTATCCGCTGCATAAAATATTGGAAGCCTTCCCAATCCCACACCTTTCCATTTTCTTCTTTGTGAAAAAATAAGTTGCTCAGCCCCTGAACCTGTCGCAGCCAAAACAAACTGCAGGATATCTCCGTTACTACAGTAAAACCTAGCAAAATGGAAGCATGTGCTTTAGAGGAATTGGAAAATTGAGCAGAAAAAAAGGAATAAAACCATGTACCAGAGGAAACAGAATGGCCATAACACCATAGCTCACAAGAGGAGAGAAGAAGAAAATAGCCAAAACACAAGGGCTTCCTGGAAAGACAAGGAAGAAATCACCACCATTAGGCAAAAGAACATTAACCTGCTATGTATAGAGTGTATTACAGGTTCCACGTAGAACCACGTGTGGATTTTATCAAGCCAGTATCACTTAATAACAAGCAGCAGAGGAGCATGGAATCTCAAAGTTAATACAACCTTAAACATTATAATTTTCCTGGTAAAATAATTGGCTAAACACTAAGTGGCATCAACTCCAGTTGAAATAATATATTACCAAAACCAGCAAAAAAGGCCCAGTTAGATTCAAAGAAATCTAGCCTTCTGTCCAGAGCCACTTCAGATAAATTCCATTTGTACCTAAAAAAGTTAAATGCACAATTAGTAATTACCCAGTCAATAATAAGACAACAAATAGCAGATGTGCATTCCTCACTTACTCGAAACAGTAGTAAGCATACATCCATGAAAGGAGTACAAAATTGAGTGCCTTTCCTATATGTGGTATAAATCCCGTTGCATAAACCTGCATGTAATTTTCAGGTATGAGAATTAAATAAAAAGCGGAGACACAGAAAAGTGAAGCCTTATTAATTCCAAATCAAACACATATCAGCTGATAAATTGCTTAAACAAAAAATAAGTTGCTGCGAGACACTTGAATAGGATAAAAATGGAGGTAAAATATTAACAAAAGAAGAAGAAGGATGCCATAGTATCTATCTATTCATATGCAAAGGCATTGTCTACCTCTAGAAAAAAGAAGGTCAAAAGAAGTATAGAATACACTTGCTCTCCAATTCCAATCATAACCCTGCACAAAAAAATATAAAGCAAAAGTGAGCCATGCATGTTCATTGTCGAATAAGATTGTTTATTTGAGGCACAGAAATGCAAGCAATGAGGAGCAAAGAGTCCATTTTAGAAACAAAATATTTACAGGTTGGAATCCTACCCTCCTAGACCTGCAGGCTTGTCCTTCAAGGCTGTATTTTCTGTGGTCTTGACCTCATTCTGACTTGAGGGTTCCAGTATATCATGCCCGTTTTTTCCCATTGCCGCAAAACCATACTTGGCAATATCATTGTACCTTGATTAAGAAATTAGTTGAAAACATTTGTGGATAAACTTTGAAAATTGTCAGGATATGTACTAAAACACTTGTAATACAATTTTCAAAGTGTATAGTAAATCTGATGCAGACCACATAGGAAGCAAGATTAATGTTTTTCTGTAGACAAGGGTATGTTTGTATTTCCAGATTGTTTAAAGGAAATTCAGATCCAGAAAAACCTCCAAAGCTGTCATGCATCAAAATCATATGATCAAACTTTCTAATTAATTTGATAAGATTTCAACTATTTGTTCATACACTGTTCTCCATTTATATGGGTCGTGCACAGGGCATACAAGAAGATATAGCAAGCAAAGTTAAGGGAGCATGAGAAGTTTAAACTCTACAATAAAATAGAATGGTGAAAAAGAAACATGGATAACAGAAAGAGGCCGTAAATAAAACAAAGAGAGAGGAGAAGAAACTTCAGAGAGAAAGAGATGCTGATTGTATAGTGCAAACTAGATGAAGATAACTCTACTTGTATAAGTATGGAAATTGCAAATTCCATTCTAAACTAATGCATCTTAAGATAGCCTTGGTATTGTAATTGACAAGCCACAGAAGCATAATGTAATCTAGTACCTAAAAAACACAGATACTCATAACCTTATAAAGAAGATGGTGCCAAAAAAACCCCCATCCAACTCACAGACACCATAAACTGGCCAA
>Ga0307517_10009528_pt1 | contig 13753 bp, 17 predicted proteins | sample 23_EM_MG_FD_194515 | JGI IMG/M metagenome (GOLD analysis project Ga0307517, IMG submission 194515) | Populus trichocarpa ectomycorrhiza microbial communities from riparian zone in the Pacific Northwest, United States - 23_EM | ecosystem: Host-associated > Plants > Roots > Unclassified | place...
GTACCATGACTAGCAGACAAGTTAACGGAAGCAGGAGGCGGAAGTTTCATAGCAACTGAGTACGAACAAGACAACCCGCATCCCTCTCCCTACTACCACAACATCTCCCGACTACGTTCTAACCTATAAACCCTTCGTTGTAGACAACAATACCTCACTTCATCCTCCCCATACCTTCGTCTACTGCGTATTTCTCCACCAATCTGCGCATTCTAGTCGAGGAGGGTGATGTGGGGATAAAAGTGACGATATGAGGACGAACGATCACGCCTGGACCTAGATCGAAATTCGAGTTTGTGGATCGACCTGAACCTAGGACCACGGAGCCGAGGATGAACGAGGAAGAGAATGAGGATTCAGAGGGCGAGGATAACGATGGAACGGGAGAAAGAGGTTTGGTGATGACGGTGTTGAGGATGATTGGGCGGATCGCATTCGAATCCTGTACCTGGTCGAGGAAAGAAACCATCATCTTCTCCGCCATTGTCGTCTAAGGTTCTGCCTTTTGCTAAAAGTCGGTCTGGATCTACAATTTCAACTTATATACTTCGTCTTCCGCAACATCGAAATCATCTCTTCAACGCCCAAAAGTCCATGCCACAGCTTTTGGCTACCTTCTCGACCCGTACCTAGTCAACAAACAAGCGATTAAGGACGGGACAGCCATTTCAGGACCAGCCGAGTTGCACCTTCGCAGCATATCGAAATCGCCTAATCAAAGAATGCGGTGTCAAGTACAAAGACACTGTGACCGTACGCAACCCAAATCCAAACATGTCGCCGATTTATTGTGTGGCGGTGGCGACCTAACACTCTTGGCGGCCGACTCATCTCCGCATTCGGCACACCAGAACGTTAGGGCGCAAGGTTAGGGTGCGTAAACATTCAAGTTGGCCAGTAGACTTCCGAATATGGCCCAAAATCAGAATTTACTGATGCAGGGCCGGGTCTGACAGAGTGATGCTGCATGCACAGCCGAGTGCAGTGCATTCGATAGGGCAGATACGTTAGGTTTTCAGGTAGGGTCGCAGATCCAGCTCAGCTGAGTATGGGTTGAGATTACGCAGGGTGGGCAGCTGAGATTTTGGCTCTGGACATAGCAACGTTAAACCAGGTGGGATGAGAAACACGAACTTCCATTCTTCCAGCGGCGGAGCATCCTGGCACTTCTGTAAGAATTCTACAAAACCCGGCTTGATGGAGTGTTTCTGACCAACGGTAAATTGGAGGATATAGAGGATGCCGTTAAGGAGGAGGAAAGCGTCCAAGTGCTTCTTGGTTTTCCGAGACCGGGATATAGAAAACACGTTCACAAAGGAACAGAACGTCATCTGACTTGAATTCTTGAGTTGTCGTAACAGGGAATTGTATCGTATGCGACCGACGAAGTGCTTGCTTGCGCGTGGCCTCCAGAGTTTGGTTGGTCAGGGATATGTGGCTTGTGTACCAACGCGTACGGGTTTTGGCGTCCGGCTTTCGAGGGAGTCGAACCATCGGCAACAGGGTGATTGTGAGCCCTTCCGGAACAGCCCACAATCCTATAGCCTCGAAAAGTGTACCGCACATAATCCTTGTTTGTGGGGACTTCGAGAATAAGTTGTAAAGATCGACCTGTTGATTTTTGGACGCAATTCGTAACTGGCGCGCAAGTCTTGACTTGATAGACTCTGTGATGGGCACTGCACACATTATCACGTTCAATGCGGCTAACGAGGCCGAGTTTGTTTGAGATGCCCTTGCCCTTCTCGCTCTTCTCCAGAGACAACGACCGTGCGTCGCTAACCATTATCTTGAGCTTGTCTCCGAAACAGCTATGTCAACATCTTTCTTGTACTGTTTTAGCCTGTCGGGGTCGGACAAAAGCCGAATGATGCGGGGCGCCGGTCCAAGTTGTTCGAATGTTTCGTTGATTTCGTCGTCCGTCAGCAGTGTGCCCGGTAGGAGAATCGGCAGGCTTTAAATGATATGGTCAGTGGGATGAATATTGTAACGTGTAGCAAACGCACGCTCGAAGCATCTCCCTCCAGGTCCATGAATTCATTACCACTGTAATATCATCCACGGTCTTATGAAGGCGATTCCAACGGTCGACGATTGGAGAGGAAGCGTAAAGAACAAAAAGACGAGTACGACTCGGAACGAGGTCTGCTGGGACGCCGTCCCGGGCTTGGTCCGAGTCGACCAGGGTCCACACGAAGATCTTGAATTCGTTGTCGTGAAAATCCGGGGCCATTTTGTAAACACCATCATCAACAAAAATATAACCTTGACGTCCATCGTACCATATGACCGACCCCACTCACCGGATCCGGGATGCCCGGTGTACACAACTGCTTGAGCCCTACGGTGTTTGTAACAAAGATCATATCTTGACTCTGTGTACTTGTAGACCCGAATATAATCAGCACGGATCCAGATCTTCGAGACGTCCGAAACAGGGTTTGGGCTGATGTCGAGCTCATAACAACCTGGAATGAATTCATCGTCCCCATCCACGTCTGTGTCCTCGTCGTATCCATCGTCCATAATCACATCGTCGTCCGTAGCCGCGGACTGGGTCTTCAAGTTGAGCCATTCTCGCTCCTCATCAACCATGCTCTTCCCCCAAAACCTGGCATGAAACTTGCTGAAGCGGTTACCACCGTCGAGTTTGTTCCATGGTTGCACAGGTGGATCAAATTCGACGACGTCGGCAAGTTTAAGACCTGACTCTGTTTTCTGAGTGAGAGACATTGAGAAGAGGCGGTCCGGGTGTACGAAAGCTTACGCGTGACAATATATACATCTGTCCTTTTGCCTCTACGCGAGAGCGGATTTATATCTGAAGTATCTGCTGCCATGACAAGTTCTGGTTGAAGTTAAAGCTAATGTCAGCCCTTCTATATACTGAGCACCCGATTTTATTGCAGCCTGGGACATATCTGAGTCGTCAATTAGGGTATCGTCGACTCTGAAGAAGTTGCTCGATTTTTTCAGCGAGTTACAATATCAAGTTCTGCGGCCTTCGGCAATTACATCAACATGGTGCTCAGAACCGTAGCAAAATCGCCAAGTTTACTCTGCTTTTATCTGCCAAATCTCTTGATGAGACGACTTATACGTCAATAAACGAACATAAAACCAACATATCCAATTTATTTTAGCACGGAATGAATAATCATGCAAAGGAACACATACGAAGCAAGCAAACAAAATGTGTGATAAATCGAAGCAATTAAATGAAAGCCCTGACAAGCCTACCGAGATGGTCGAATGCCTGCCGCAGAAGCAAGTTATCAAATCATTGATTGCGTTGTAGTTATCAAGCTCGGATGACTCACCCCGATGCCATTATCTGCGTGTGGTGTGTTCTGTGGGGGCCTAGGACGCGTTAGGTCAGTAAGACATCCACGCCATCCGATACAAAAAGAGGCCATCCGTACAGACATGTAGCCCCTTCATGATGGACTACCCATATTCAAAGCAAATAAACACACCATTTACTGTTAACATGATTTGTTGTCGACCCAGATCCCATTTAGACCTCTCAACCAACAACGTGCCAGCTTCTCATGTAACAGTTTCTCGTCGTCTTCCTTTTCGGACTTGAACTGGCAATGGTGAAACTATCATCACTTCAAATTAGCTGAATATGAATTGTGGGCTGATACGAACTCGGCACTTACTTAGGTCCCACGCGTTTGGTTTGTACTATAAAACGACAAATTCTATCAGACGCCCTGCTCAGAAGAATCAGCAACAGAAGGATTCATTTGATAAGTTAGTTTCTTTCAACCCCCTGTCGATGCTGGCCTCTCGCAAATTCTTCTCGTTCCGATGGAACTTGAACGGATAAGCATCCAAAGACTCGATGCGTACTGTACCCTTTACAGATTTGACGAAGATAGTCGTCTGTACACGACCCGCCACAACTCCTTTGGTCAGAGGGCGATCGATAAAATCGATGGGCTCCAAGTTGAGTTGGTACATGTTCTTTCCTTCAATCGAAACCCTCGTCCACGAATGGGTTCGAAGCCCAGTCATCCCGCAGTAGCCACCATCTTGAATTCGCCAGGAACGTATGGCATACAGAAGATCATGATCGAAACTGATTTCTCCAAGCGACGTGAGATGCTTGAGCTTTGCGAGAGTAAGACGATAGCTTCGAGAGGAGAGGCATACCAGGCCAGGACTTGATGACATCCTTATAAGCCTTGAGGATGTAGCCACACTTGACGATCAACTTACATAAATTCAGGTTCCTTGATCAGGTGTCTGGGTCAATCAAAGTGTTGAAACCTCGTGTAAGCTTTTGAGGAAACCTACACAAAACTATAGTCTTTCCAGATGTCATTCGACGTGCTGGGAACGCTCTCTACGGTGACTATTTATATTTGCGTCCGGATTGCTAGAGAACCCGAGAGGTAATAGATGTAGGAAAGGACGCGGCGAGTTGGTGAGAGGGTACGTGGGTGAGGGTTAAACTCGCTACCAGTCCGTTCGAGGATGTTTTCATCTGCGGCCTGATACCCGCTCCTCACCCGGATTATCATAGACCTCGGCGGTGTGGACAAGGTGAAATGATTGTGGAGAAAAGAGAATCAAAGTCGGAGATTTTCCACTCCGGAATGTCGGGATGCAGATGGTGAGTGAAAGTAGGCTGTGTGTTCTTCAGTGAGAATGTGCCCGTAAACACATGGTCCAGTTATCTCGCGAGGAACTTGGGGAACAGGCCTGCGCGTTGTACATGATAAACAAGCCATAGAATAACGCACAGTTCAAGTCGCTCGACGTGGTGTTGGTGGCGGCTGTACCATTTAGGGACATGGCGAAGTAGGTGGTAGAGGAAGTTATTTGTATAGGAGTAGAACTTTAGTACACATGACGCTCGGGAGATTTTTCAAAAGCCATGTTCATGCACATGCTCGGTGGATGCCGTGCAAGAAATTAGCCGTCACGAGGCAGGTATGAATCCCCTTCTACGATGGAAGGTCCCCTAAGATTCGGGAAACCGAAAAGATAACATATGTGTTCCATCATACGGATATTCACTGTATTAACAATTCGATAGGTGATTAGAGGCTTTGCAGCTAATATTTAGAGGGCCTCACGCATGATGCCGAGCGGGCAAGAACCACACAAACCTCCATGCAGATAGTCGAGAACCAAGCATAGCAGTTGACCGGGAACCGCGTTTCGTGTTTTGACCGATCATACCCACGAATCTAATCTAATCGAGAAGCACAATCTCCCCACAATATCAGCCTTTTTGACGGCGTTTGTCCGCTTTGCACACCCCTACGATTAGTTTACGAGAAAGGCCAGCACCAAACCATCGATTTGAAATATTGGACCGAAGGAATACGCAGAAAACTCCAATCAGAAGATCCGTCCATAGAATGGAGGCCATATTTGACAACAAAGGCAACGTTCTCAGCACCAAGATACGCGCCCAACACGATAATTCTGTCATTTATACCGTGAATACGGAGCAAAGCCTTTGGCGAGGTCGGATAGTCACGTATCTGAGGGACAAGAACCCGCTGCTAGGTGGTAGCCAGTCCGTTGTCGTTGGGGCAATAAATTGGAAGAAAAAAACGTTCGAGATCATGGGCGTGAGACATAAGTTGGAGGATGTGAGGAAGAAAGTTGGAGAATTCGGAAAGAAGTAAGTCCATTTACATAAAGGTATTAGTAGATGTCGACAGGGACTCACCAAAAAATGCAGAAAGGCCACCATCTGGAAATGGGCAAACGGGTGTGAAGAATACGAAATTATTCATCGAGAAGGAGGGTGGGAGGTATGTTGACATTCGGGTTCCCAGAGCTAGGTCATTTACACCGAGACTCAACATATAGGCCACAAGCCCGAGAACAGGTGAAATTGAAGGCAAATTACTAGTCCCTTACAGGCCGCACCTTTTTGGAAAGCAACCTCCAGTTACGCTCGAGTTATCAAGGATGGCGTTGTCGAAAGACGAAGTGTTTCTTATCCTTGCCATGATATATTCGGAAGCAAAGAGACAGGAAAAGATGGTCAGCATCGTCGCATATTTGACTCCGGCCAGGTGCTAATCGCCACTTGCAGACTTTGATAGAATAATTCAAGACTGTACTGGCACGTGGACTCGGAGGACATATACATAGTGACGATTTAGAATTTCATCAAACTTTGTTCAACTTTACAGACAATTTCACTACATAGACGCGAGAAACCCTCAAATGCAAGTTCTAGTCACTGCCACTGCCAGGCTGGGAAAATTATATAATTTAAATTTTGGCATCAGTCTGCAATTTGATGGAAATGCCTTGACGGATGGCAGACTACGACGACCGCCGTCTTGTTAAAGTTCAAGCAGAACGAGTGTCCAATGTCTCCAGCACAGATTTTCCAGGGCACTATGTTGGCGAGGACCATTCATGGGATCTTAAAAGGTTTAAGAAGGTGTGTTTCATGTGTTGGACTCGCTTACAGACTAAGTTTTTTCTTGCAAGATTAGAACTTGAAAATAAAAATCCAAAGGTTGTCTCAACACTCTATTGAATTCGACCTTGTTGGCGTTGATGCATCCATTGCGAATGCGTTCAGACGAATTATGATTGCAGAGGTATTCGTTCACAGTTTGTAAAAGTCGATGCCTGTGCCAAAACTCTTTATACAGGTGCCTACAGTGTGCATAGAGAACGTGTATGTCTGGAACAACACGACTGTGCTTGCAGACGAAGTCCTTGCTCATCGAATAGGACTTGTTCCTCTTAACATCGACCCAAGTCAAATCGATATGCGAGGTCCAGCTGACCAACCTACCGATCGCAATACTCTCATCTTCAAAATAAAACATGACTGCACGCGGAATTCAAAAGCTCCCAAAGGTTCCACCGATCCAAACGAGTTATATTTCAATTCAGAACTTAGGTCTTCGCATATCACTTGGGAACCTGCTGGTCTGCAACTTGAAGTTTTCGCAACGAAGCCAGCACCGACAAACAAAGATATCGTTCTGGTAAAATTGAGGCCTGGTCAACAGGTTGAAATGGAGTTGCACGCCGTGAAAGGAGTCGGGAAAGATCATGCCAAGTTCAGTCCTGTTGGTGGGTGGTACAGTCTTACTCTCAAATCTCTCAGGGTTTTATCCGCATACCTCAGCTACTGCCTCCTACCGTCTGCTTCCTCATATCAAAATCACCAAACCGATACCCCCTCATCTTGCCAAAAAGTTTCAGAAATGCTTCTCTCCAGGCGTCATTAAAATTGACCCACAGACGAAAGAAGTAAGCGTCGACACGGATGGCGCAAGAAAAGATTTAGTGAGCAGAGAAGTACTGAGGCATCCTGAATTCGTAGACTCGGTTGAGTTGAGTAGGGTAAAGGATTTCTTTTTATGTGGGTTTTTGATTTTTGAACGCTTTTGTCGACCCACACAACTTCTTCCAGTTAATGTAGAGTCAGAAGGACCCTACGCCCCTGAGCGTCTCCTCACCGAGGCAGTCAAAGTAATGCGAGAGAAAATAGCGGTTATAAAGCTAGCCGCTGAGGCCTTGAGGGACTGGTCGAGCACAAACGCAGTAGTTGACGATGTTATAATGGCTGATACATAGTCACGAGGAACGTCCATTACTAGAAAAGGTTAAGCGCGATCTGCTCTTGTGACATGTAATTTGAGTTCACAGGACAACAATCTTGAACTGTGACTGTCTTCACGGAGGCCCAGAATGCTTCGGCGAAGTTCTCGCAACGTCAAGAATGCAGTTGAAGATGACATTAGAGTTGACAACCCCGTTCCCTCCACCATGAAAGTCGAGGTTGGGACCGCGGAGGAAGACGAGAGTGACATGGAAGACGAATTTTGGCACGAAGACGACGACAAAGACACTGACAAGAACTCAGCGGACGAGGACAGTGACTATGGCCCAAGTAAGCCGCTCACGTATCTTCCTTCCTCCCTCGGACACTGAAAACGAGACGTCCACAGAGCGACAGAACGCGACTAAAGCACCAGCAGAGAAAAGAGCAAAGACGAGTCATTCTAAAGCAGCCTCTCCCTCTAAAAGGAGAACCAGTCTCAGCATGCTGCCCACAATGCCTTTGGATATTCTTTTCGAAGTGGGTCTCTCTTCGACCTTGAGTATTTCAATTATGTGACCAGACATAAGATCTTTAGCCATCTCTCTCCAAAAGATATTCTCCACTTGTCGCGTACTTCAAAAATCTTCCATGAAACCCTGTCGAGCCGAAAATCGATAGTTACCTGGAAAGCTGCCCGCGAGAGACTTTCTATCCCTGCCGGTCCAGATTGGACAAGCGAAGCTGCTTGGGCAGACCTGTTGTTCGCATACAATTGCCAAGTGAATTTACCCCCTGCTGCTAGCGGAGTATTGCTGATTCTTTTATAGTCATGTGGGACAAGAAACATCCACAATGTTGATTTTCTTCTGCTGAAGAGGCTTTGCCTTACTTGCAAAAAAGGGCAGTAAGTCCTTGTATTCCTCAAATCATGGTTACTCGATAACTATGCAACTTAGTTACGTGTTGCGCGCCAAGGTTGAGAAACGCTACCCAGATGCCGATTTCGTGATTCTTGATTTAGTTCCATCCACCAACAGTGAGTCTTGGCGGTTTCTTTAAAGCTAAATCACGAAATTTCCTTCTCCTAGTCTCAGCATGGTCTACCTGGGCTCGCTCGAGTTATTATTATTGGGATCACGACCTGGAGTCCATGATCAGCAAACTCGCCGCCCTTAAGGACGATGTTATTGCTCTGCAAAGTTTCATGCAAGAGCGAAAACGAAGGTGCCAGTTCATACGTGAGGTATGCCCTAATCAAGATATTTCTTTCATTCTCTTATGAGCTACACGATAGAATGCAACCTCCTGGCACAAATGGCATGAAGGGATGCAGTCTGTTCGTTCTCGGGAGGTCAAAGATGCAGATGAAAGACGTTTGCATCAGTAAGTTTTGCACATTTCTTTCATGGAAATTGCTTTACATCAATGGTACAGAGTTGAGGACAAGTTCAAAGAACTAGGATATGTCGAAGAAGATTTGTATGAATTATCTTCTCATAAAGAGTGTCATGGGAGAGCCCAGCTGACAGACAAAAGTCTGTATTTCGAAACACTAATGCTTTGACCGTTAATAATTTTTTTATTTTATTTTTTTCATTTAGTCTGGATCCGCATTCTTCCGATACTGGAGCCTGGTGTACGAAGACGCAAAGTTCAGCGTCTTGAGAGGGAACTAGCAAGACTCAAATGCGATCGGCAACAAATTTTATTTGCCCGCTACAAAGATTTCAAACGCACGCTTCATCCGTCGCAGTGGAAATATTTACCAAGAACCCTGGAAATTGCAGCATTTGAACCTTTCTCCCGGCATATTGAAGCAGATGTTGGAGTAAAGGTCGATCAGACAACGTTCGACGACGCTTTTTTGGAGTTGCCCAATCTCCTTGCTACTGCGGCAGAACAACGCAAGGTCATCCTACGTACTCTGATTGGTGGCACTCATAAAGAGGATGGAGAAATTGGAGTGGATCCCCTTGACCTTGCAACTGCTGTCTTTGAATGTGAGGATCACTGTACGCGATACGTGTTCGGGTGGGACGAGATTGCTTCCCATCACTGCCGAACTGATATAGACGGCACCGTCACGATTTGGACCTACCATCATTTTCCAATCAACCTCAAAACTGCGCCGGTGGAGTTCAAATACAATCCCGAACTCGCGAATGTAGTCAGGAAACTGGCTCAACTAGCAGGATTGGATCCTGCTACTGCCACTGCCACTGATTTCGACAAGAAGAATTTGAGGTTTGGTTGCGATTATTGCACAATGTTCAAACAAAGTGGCCAGTATTATAAATATGGCTATAGTTGGCGGGATTTGGTAAAAATTTCCCGTTCTGCTATGAAGTCGGGACTAACGGTCCTCAACAGGTAATTCATTTGGAGACGGGATCCCACAATAAGGATTCACGCATTACAGTTCTCTCTGATGACGTAGCAAATGAGCTGAAGCAGAGCGAGTGCAACGATCCCAAGTGGGGCGTAAATAAGTGGACCTGCTCTCATTGTTCTGAATACGTTGATCTTCAGAGTCGACAGACCATTGAAAGTCACCTCTCTGATTCGTAAGGCCTACTCAATCCTCCATATAAAGATCTTACTTTTTTTCATAACAGACATGGAATTCAGACTCCATCTGAGCCGACGGACCTTTTTTTCTTTGAGCGATTTAGGAGAAGCTGGTCATGCAAACTAAAATACTCGATTCCTGAACCCAAGAATCTTCCTCCAGCACCCAAACCCCAACTTCTGAATCAAAACTCTTCTGCAAAGTTCCGGTGTCTCGTGTGTCCGAGGTCGACCAACAGGGTATTTATCCTCAAAGGAGTTGAGGACCATCTCCGAGCGAAGTACGTGCCTCCCTCGCTACAATTATTGTGTATTTTATCTCCCTTCTAGGCACAGTGTTTCCTCTGTGGAAAGTGGTGTACACTATGCACTTGGTTGAAGTAATGAATATTCTTGAATTGGTTTATTAGTGGAATGCAATAAATAACCCGTGCCTTACCGCCCAACTCGGATTCCAAATATAATTAACACAATTATTATTATTTTTTTCATGAACCACCAAGTCACTCGACAATCTCATCTATTGTAAAAATCTGTTGTAAACACCACAGGGGTCTCTTTACATGCCAAATTTAGGCTATTTCCTGCAATGGCGGAACTTTAGATCTTTGTTGAGTCAATGGATCATCCATGAGATAGTACTCCATTACTTCTGGGTTCAACAGGTGAGAACAACCTGGTTATTCAACATTCGTGGGTCACTTCCAGGGTTTCTGTGCCCTTGGGCCTTGACTTGCATTGAAAAAAAAAATTATTATTATTATTATTACAACTCATCAGCCAGCTCCCGAAGTAAATCCGGTAGACCCAAATCTCGTTCAATCTAAAGTTCATTAGCAAAGTAATAAATTTAACAAAAAAAAGACTCGCCTGTCGCTTCAAATCTATTTCTTCTCTACCTGCCGAACTTTTAAAGAGAGAATCAATCTCTTCGAGAGAGACATTAGCTGTCTCTGGTACGAAATAGGTTGCCCAAATGTATGCTCCTACACATGCGCAGCCGAAAATCAGGAAAGCAGCTCTGAAAGAAGAACCATAAAATGAGAAACTAAACGGGTGTTGGAAATCTATGGAGGACGTACGGGGCCGAAAAGTCAACGACGACCGGGGTTAAAAGGCCAATGAAAACTGCGGGGGGAGAAACACGGTCAGGACTCTCCACATGGGAACATAGAGACTTACAATTATTGATCCAATTTGACGCGGTACTCAACGCGACACCTTTACTCCTCATAGAGACTGGGAAAACTTCACTAGGAAGGACCCAACCAATTGGACCGAACGAGACGCCATATGCGAAAGTGAAAACATATATGCCACTAGGAAGAATGTTTGCTCGATTTCATGCATGAACGAAAAAATATCCACGTACACGACACCCATCCACGCTGATATGGGGTGGTCAGACCAAGTCGAGTGAAAAAGAATGACTAGCGACGCAATGCATAGATGTGACAGAGCCATGACGAAACTTCCCCCTAGTTGGGAAATAAGCCTCTGATCAACAGGGAAAGAGAAAGAAAAATTATGCACCTCTGAGCAAGGGTCGTCTTCCCACCTTATCAATCCAGAGGATAGCTGGAAGAACAGCAACTAGTTGTACGATTCCAATCCCTCCAGAGACAATCAGAGACACGACATCATTTTTCATCCCCATCCTTTGCACGAGAGTAGGGCCATAATAAAGTAAAGCGTTGATACCGGACCATTCTAAATGTTTCCATGTGAAAAAGCATATAAAAAATGGGATTAGCGTACGTTGGAAAAACATGATTAAGACTCCGATAAGGGTTCGTTCTCTGTACTTTTCCTCAAAGAGGGTTTTCCAGGACCGCAGATCCGACGGATTGGATATTTCAAGAGTCTGTTCGATAAGCGCTACCTCGACACGCATTTCCAATAATTCAACCTGTTCAAATGTCAGCTCGTGAATCGTAAAAGTCTCCAAACAAACCTGTAATAATGGGTCATCAGCACTTGTAAGACGCAATCTTGCCAGACTTTCTTGAGCTTCGAGATATTTTCCGTGAAGGACCAAAAGACGAGGTGAGGGTGGTAAAAAGTAGCATCCGATGGCGAGTACGATTCCGGGAAAGAGTTGCAAGCCAAGCGGGATCCGCCAGGAAGAGGAACCCACGACTATGGGATCGATTGAATTATACCCTCCCAAAAACAACAGAGATGGCTTACAGTTACGAGTCAGGAAACCAGTCCAGAAACCGAGAACGACACCCAAGACGATTGAGAACTGCTCCAATGCCATGAGGGACCCTCGTACTTCAGGAGGGCTGATTTCTGCCAAGTACAGAGGAGCTAACATACTTGGGGGACTCCATGGTAAACAGAAATGAGACGGAGAGTAATTCCTCACCTGAGAGCGCCGACACCTACTCCACCGATAGCGCGACCGATGAAGAGATGGCTGAGTTGTTGAGCAAAACATTGGAATGCGGAACCGATACAGAAGATGACTGGGAAGACTCGGAAATGGTGGAATAATGAAGGATTTGTGCTACTTACTGGATGCGACGAGGATGGAAGATTGCCTGGTATATCTGTCCGTGTACATTCCGGTCATTATAGCGCCAGACAACGCTCCCAACTGCAAGATGGCGGCTAAAGGCATTCAGATAGAGTGATTGAATTCTGAGAAAACATACTCATTAACCCTTTCTGCAGTGGGGTGATTGGCCAGCGGAGAAGAAAGTCGTTCATGACCAGGACGTTTGCGATCTAAATTACATGTAGAGAGATGCAAAAGAACAATCAGGATGGCCACCCACGACACCCTGATCATATCCAAACTCCAGACCGCCAATGGAGACGAAAATGGCGCAAAGCAAAGCATAGTGGTTGTGCCTTTGACCAGTGGCTAATGGAATGTAGTATGACATGGGTAAGGATATAAATAGATTGTTCTATTAAGGCCACACTACGGCGAGGGCATTCAGCCCCTCATAAGAAAGAACACCCCGCCATTCGTCTCGGAGACCTGTGTGCAAGGTGACCGACGGTTCTCTCCTCGAACGGCTGCTTCCATTCGTCGAATCTGAATGGGCACTCCCCTCCTCAGCCCCGAAATCAATTCCAAGTCCCACTCTCTCGCTCTCTCCCTTCCCCTTCCCCCATTCTTCCTCTTCCTCTTCTCCGTCATCCAAAAGACCCATATACAAAAGATGGATCGGACTGTACACCTCGCTCGGTTCCAGACAGGCGACCGGCACCTGCTTCTCCCCAGCCCAAACAAGAAAGCACACCGCCAGCCCAAACCCATCCTGTGCTCTCCACCGGGGAACTGAGACTCTCATCCTCGTTCCAATCCACCCCTTCATAAACTCACATCCAGCCCTAACCTGCTCCGGCAAAAGCGACGAAACACCTTCCCTACCATCATCGCGTAAACAAAGCTCAAGCCGTCCCCCAACGCCTTCATCTTGCCCGATAGCCTCAATAAGCACATAATCACCCTTCTCAGACTCGGGCATATACCCAACCTCGACACAACTCCTCCCAAGCACCTGAATGCATCTCTCATCCTCCTCTCCCTTCCGTTTCCCTCGCGAAGAAAACGATGTCTCTCCTACGGACCCAGCACGTCCAAAGTCCAACAGAGGCGAAAACAATCCGTCCTCTTCCTCG
>Ga0307517_10009529_pt1 | contig 13752 bp, 21 predicted proteins | sample 23_EM_MG_FD_194515 | JGI IMG/M metagenome (GOLD analysis project Ga0307517, IMG submission 194515) | Populus trichocarpa ectomycorrhiza microbial communities from riparian zone in the Pacific Northwest, United States - 23_EM | ecosystem: Host-associated > Plants > Roots > Unclassified | place...
CCGGAGTCCCGGCGACTCGACGGAACCACCACCGTACACGCTTCAACCTGGGACTTACCAGATCGTGTTTGAAACCAAGGAGTATTTCGAGAAGACCGGCAGAAAGTCGTTTTATCCTTTCGTTCAGGTGGGGTTGTCCGCTTCATAAAATGAATCGCCGCTCTTCCCCCAGCTGAATCTGATACCGGACTCTTATTCAAGATTACATTTACAATTGAGAATCCATCCGAACATTACCACGTCCCCCTCCTCATTAGCCCCTTCTCTTACACGACCTACAGGGGGAGTTGAGGGTTCGTACGTATTCCGGGAGGTCCACACGAAGCGTTAACTTTCAAACGGACAACAAGCGGTAGCTTCTAGCGGACACTCGTACTCGTACTAAACGTACACGGCGATGCATAGTATACAGAATGCTAGATAGCATAAGCGACATTAGTGAATAAGGAACAGTCGGGGCCACTAAACTCCAGTAGCAGCGCAAGGGGGTGAGGTGGGGACAGACGGGTAGGAACAACATCAAATGATGTAACTGTAAGCGCTGTATGCTGGAGAAGAATCATCACGGTCGGCAAGAGGCCAAGTGTCACAAGCAACCAGAGGAAGAGAGAGAAGCGAAAAAGCGGAGCGACAGAAAGCAAGAGAGAAAACAACCAAGGATGACGGGAACGCGCATCCAAGGACGACGACGAAGAACGAGGATGACGGTCATAACGATATACCTCCCAAACCCTCTCCTGCGTTCTCAACCTCCCTCTCTTCTCCTTCCCTCCTCGCCCTAGGCAAGGGCCGTAAGATCGGACTGGCGAGCAACCCAACAGTAGCTCGCATCGTAGGACTCGACATCCCGGGCGAGCCCATCCCAGGTCTCGAAAACGCAAAATTCGGGTGGGTGAAGGATTGCATCTGAGTGATCACCGGGGACGATGAAGACGAATTTGGGACGGATATTGGTATGGCCACTGGGATTGAGATCCGTGGTGACCCTCGCAAGTAGGTGGACATAGACGGTGATACCGCGCGTCTCTTCGCTGCCGGGTACGGGTCATACCGGTCGTCATCTGTAAACCAGGGTAAGCAATCCGAAACCGAATTAACATTCAAGCTGAAGGTGAATGATATACGCACGTTTGCGTTTGTTCGACCGGACGGCACTCGAAGTTGATGGAGGAGTGTATCTCCACGAGCTGGGTCCAGAATTCGGCGTCATGTTTGAAGGGGAACCAAAGGAGAAAACCTGAGGGAATGAATGCGTCAATGTATGCGCATATACTCAGAGAAAACAAAACACTCACTGGATCAACATCCATGTATGACGACCCCACGGGGCTCCCAGGGTTCCATGAATATGGATCATCGCCATTGAGACTCTGGGCCGGGGTCCCCCTCCTCGAGATGCTGATGGCCTCGGTGGTTGCAGTGTAGTCGAATACCGAGCCCTCCCCGAGCTCGTCGTCGTCGTCCTCGCTCTGAACGGCAACCTCGTCTTCGTCCCCTGCTTCCTCGGGGTATCTACCCCGATCGGACGGTGCACGTGGGGTCTTGGGCGTAAGGGGGTTGCCGGTGTACGAAGCGAGGAGTCTCTGAAACTGTGCCTCGGACTTGAGTTCGTTTTCTTCCGGCCGTGATTCGGACAGCAGGCTGAGCACGCGGGGGAACTTGATCTGTAACAATCAATGTGAAGTGGGGGGAGGGAGAAAAGAAAGAGGAAATGAGCGCTCTGGCAGATCAACGTATAGCATACAGTCGTACCGGAAGGGAGAGCCTTCTACGGGGAACAATGTCCATCCCGTCGAAACCCGAGTTGTTGGTGGTTCGTGGAGGAGTGGACGGTCGCGCGCCGATCATGTCACCCATGGGCTTTGAACCCAACCCGAACGAAGCCTCGGTAACGGTGGCCGCGGTCAGACACGATTCCGGTTGCTGAGGAGGAGTGGCGTTCCTCGAACTGTCAGAGCTGGTGCTCGCTGAACGATCCGAGGTCCACATCTTGTTAGAATCCCGGTCGCTCTCCGAGTCTTCACCGTTGCTCGTGCTCTTCCTGCGGCGGGAAGACCTGAGCTTGAGCGAGCTCGAGAGGGGGCTGCGGTTGCCTTTCTCGAGGGAGAGGTGGCCGAGTTTGGGGTTGAGGAGACTGGGTCGTCGTCGTTGGTAAAGCATGAAGGGGCTGAGACCGTCGTCTGGGTTTATTGACGATGTGGGGAGATCAAAGGCGGAGGTGGAGGTGGGGAGTGAGGGTCTGTTATGTTCGAGGGCACCGGACATGATATAGAATAACGAAAGGTGCGGGAAGGAAGCATTCAACCCGAGGGGGAGAGGGGAGGGAGGTCAAGGGGTGAACGGGAAACAGGGTGGGCGAGCCGATCTTCTTCTCACACTATCGCATCCAGTTCTGCAAATCACCGAAGGGGCCGTGGGGGGGAAAAAGAAACGAAAATTACGAATATCAAAAATACAGTTGCGTGTGCATGTACATTAACCGCGTCCAGGTCCCGTCCGGTTTCCCGCATCATCAGCCAAATCCGTCTCGCAGCTCGTGTTCTCGCGCCGTGCGCAGATCCATCAGGTGCATGGTCCGTCATGTCGTCAATCAGTCCACCCACTCAAAATAAGCCGGTTCAGGCGCAAGCCATTCCTCCCTGGTCAGGTGTCGTGGTCTGCCGTCGATGACGCAACGGATTTTTGGCAAATAAGGCTTGTTCTCTCCATCCACGCCATCAGCCATTATGCGAGTCTTCACGGATCTGTGGACCTTCACACCACGACGCATCACCCGATGGTACACCTTTCGGCCTTTTCCGCGGTTCCAGCTAACAACCGACATGATCAATGACGCTGCCCGTCGTCGGTGATAGGTCAGGGAATGGGGGACTTACATGAATTTGTAGGCCCAGATGTCGTCCTCCAACTCGGCGCTCTGCTTTTTAATGATCCCTTTAGGCGCCACATGAGCTCATTGCCGCAGATGCAGACGAGTTGGGGAGAGAGGAAACTTACAAGGAATCCATTCCATAATCTTCCAATGAGTATGTTTCTCGAGTTGATCATAAATCGGAGACATTGCATCATCGAGTTCCTCTTTAGCTTCGCCTTTGAAGATGAACCTCTCTTGTTCGAGGGTGAACGGGACTTGTGGGGAGTGATGCAAGCGAAGGTGTGACATCTTGCCCCAGACCCAGCGGAATGGGGCACCGAGACCGGAAACGATGGTAACTGGGACACGCAGCAAGGAGAAACCCTCAAGCTCAGCGCCTTCGCGCCTAACCAATTGAATGGTAGCGGGTAAGAGCGGCTCTGGCGCCGCATCAATGGAATCGGTGTCCAGTCCAACCTCGTGCTTGAGCATGTGCGCGTCGAAAATGATTCCGACCTTTACTTTGAAACACTCCCTGATCATCCACCGAAGGGGGATGCGGGCGAGACTGTTACGTTGGCCGTTCTTCACAGATCCGCCTCCGACATCTGAGAGGGTATCCGTGAGTAACGAGTCCACCGTGCGCGCAGAAGAACCGGAACGTACCGCAATGGGCACCGGCGAAGAATACCTCTTCAACGTCGGTCTCTGACCCAGTCATGGCATTGACGTGGAGCTCATACTCGTAAGATTTGCCAGACCTCTGTCGTCTTTCCATCTTGTTATGACTGTTAACACTAGCTCCATCGTCGTGTTCGGAAGCCTTGGTGTCTTGCTTCTGTGGCTTGGGTTTACCACCGGTGCAAAAGGAGGGGATGAACTTGACACGGTGCTCGTCGAGAGCCAGGGCATGACGGAAGTGCACAATGGCATTGTTCGAGCCGGAGAACGGCAAGTGTTTTGGAATCAATCCGACAGACTGCACGGTGTCCCTATGCGGAGGTATGAGACGAGAGTAATTGATTGGCAGGTTGGATGACATACCAGACGCCAAGGAACTGGATCCTTACGTCGATGGAAAAGGTTCGCTTGAACTGCAAGCTCAACTTGAGACCCTCGTCGTCATCCCTCGCATACATGGAATATGCGAACGGCAGCTGCTCTAGATTGCATGGAGGGAGAAGTCCAACTTTCTGAAGCATGCCGGCGAGGGCGCGAGCTGTGAAAGCCCCACGGGAAAAACCAAAAATACAGATATGATCTCCGACGCGATCTAATTGAATATGGTAAGCTTCCCCGAGAGAGAATGAATTGAATGGGACTGACAGTTCTGCATCAAAAAGAGATATCCATCTGGAAATGGTCGGTCAGGCACGATTGTGGGAGGCAAGGGGGGAATGAAAGACCTTTAATGTGGTCGGGGAGGTTCCAAGCAATCATCTCGTCCAATATTTTGGACATGCCCGTAGCGAACGGCGTCCGGATGACATCGCTTGTGTAAGTGCCGATTCCGGCCTGATAGATAAGACATGAGGACGCGGATTCTACGTAGGATTGGATTGAATGGGATTACCTGATAATAAACGAGCTGCTTGGTGGGGTCGTCTTTCTTCAGCATCGCCAGGAATTGCACGACGTTGGAATTCTGTGGGTGTCGTGTTCAACGGCCTGAGATAAGAGGGATCCGAGAGAGCCGGCTCACATCCTGGTCGAACGAGTCTCCAGTACCATCGAAGCACAGGACCAAGGTACGGTGCCTGCCAGGCGTATCAGGGTCGGGTCTCCATTCGCGGGGATGCTCGTATGGAGGAGTGCAAGTGAAGCATGCGTTCACTTCTGGGTTGAAGGTGCCGCCTTCGATGGAGATGGGGCTTGGGCCGAGGAGAGGGATGGTAGCCATTGTGGGGGGTAGGGAAGAGACGAACGGAGGCTTATAAGGCCCCCAGGAGCAGTGACAGCGCCCATTGCCGATGCTGAGAACCTGTGAGATTGGGCAGGTTCATGGATGGTTGAAAGTCACCTCGATTGATCCGTCACAGCTATTCGGGTAACTCGCTCATCTTCCCTCCCGAAGACAGAACATGGATCAGAACGGCGGTCCTCCGCTTGGAAAATTCCTCGTGTCCACAGGTGTGCTCTTTCCTCCTTCTTGGCCCCCTCTGTGCTTACTTTTGCGAAGAAAAGGCGACGAGGGACAAGGCCGTGAGACATCTCGTCCAGTTCCTCTCCGCTGGTGGCGCCCTGTCCGATGACCTCGAACTGGCCAAGCTGTGGAAGGGAATCTTTTACTGTACGCCGCGCCTCTCTACCGCCCGCCAAGGTACTAATTGTTCTTTGGAAGAAGGCTACTGGATGTCCGACAAGCCTCTCGTGCAGCAGGCCCTGGCCACAGAACTCGCGGACATCCTGCTCAAGATCCCTGACCCATCCTCCTCCCTCCTCTTCCTCAAGGGCTTCTGGCATACCATCGTCCGTGAATGGCACGGCATTGACCGTCTCAGGTGGGCTAACCACGAGTTGAATCTATCTTTGCTATTGACATCGCACGCAGGATGGACAAGTATTACCTGTTGATTCGGCGTTTTACTAACGCCTGCTTTGGTCTGCTGATCAAGAATGACTGGGCTCCACTCCTCTGTGAAGAACACAACGCAATCCTCCGCTCTACCAACGGCCCTCTATGGTGAGCCGCTAGCCCTTCTTCGCTTCACTCAATAGCCGGAAGCGCCGACTAACCCCCGAGCTTTACTTCGTCGATACAGTCCCTCGGATCCCGGGGTCCCACCAGGCCTAGCATATCACCTTAGTGAGATCTGGCTCACAGAACTCGACAAAGCCTGTGCTTCTCCATCACCGTCCGCGGGTCACATCTCCCGGAAACCCGTTCCCCTCAAACTCGTTCTCGCACCGCTCATGACGCTCGCCGCCGAGACCCCAAATAAGGTGACGTACAAGCAGATTCAAACCAACCTCATGGAGCCTTTGCTTGCCGCGCTCTCCCTGCCACCGGAGTCGGAGGAGCGAACGCAGCCGAAGCGGGCAAATCCACGCGACGTCAAGGATAGCTTCCCCAATTTGTTGGCCAACTCGTGTTTATCCCCGTCGGATGAACCGTCAGATAGAGGCCGGTTACGGAAGGGCGTGCTGGAGTACATATTTGAGGTGGCGAGCCGGGAGGATTCAAGGGACTCGAACCGGAGAAAACTGTACGCGATCTGCAACGAAAATCTCGACGAGGATGACGACCCCTAGGGGTTCCTCGACTCGGCATTCCCGTTCTCGCACTCGAAAAACGTTATGCGACATGTTGTATGTGCCGTCGAATCCGAAATATTACATAATTGTGCGGGTCACTCGGCCAGAAACACTTTCTGATAGAGTGACGAACTTACATCGGCTGGCGAACGTTTCTCCGCCGCCTCTTGATGGGGTCGGCAGGCACCCTGCTCGAAAACGCATTACATATCAAACCGGAGGCGATCCGGTGGTAAGCGGACTATTGAAACACTTTCGGTTATCTTCCCCGCAGGTGGCAGTGTCAACCTCGACGGTTGTGTCGGATGTTCCGGAACGCGCCCTACCTGTGACGGGTGCCTACCAACTGTTCCTGTTGGGTGTCCGACGGACAGCAGAGGCTTTCCGTCCTGAAAATATGGAGTGTTTGTTACCAGGAGAACGTCAAGTCGTGTTAAAGCGAACGGTGAAGGTGAGGTTATTGTGATCACGTCATTACAGGGCTTCCGATACGCTTGGACAGGTTGACGTCTAATGGTGTGCCTTTGACTCCTCGGAGTCGCCGCCGGTAAGTATCCCGACCCAACCGTAGGCTGGGTGATCGCGAGAGTCAGCGTCGTGTACCAGTACTTAGGTTTTTGGCTCGGCGCGAGCCTCTAGGCTTGGTTGGGCGGCCGCTCTACCCCAGGGTACCCACCCGTTGGAACTGCACCCGAATCTCGATTTGGCTGGTTTGTGAATATGTTTCATTGATTATGACCCTCTCGTTGCAGCGCTGAGGTTTGATCACAGTGCTACTCAAGAGATTGCTGAGCCAGTTACACGGCAAGAACTCCTGCGAAAACACCTAAGTATCCCTTAACTCTCCGCCGACCTTACAGGTCCCTCAACGGCGTTGCAACCGTGGAGTATCAATACACATGTGTAGGGTTATGCAAGAGAGGGTGGGGCGAGCCTGGAAGCCGGACCATTCAACCAATACCAGAGGACATGCAAACATCGGCGGACCTATGATGAGAAAATGCGAGAGCTACGAGCGGGGGCGGCAGCACGACGACCCAAGAAGCGGCGAAAACCTTTGCTCAAGAAGGTATAGTACCTTCACCATTTCGTTCGTTGGGCCTGTCCGAGTGATTCGTGAGCAGGGTTTGACGAACAGACAAACGGGTGAGTTACTGCGACTGATTTGGAACGCCGTATCGACCCGGATGTTATCTCAAAACGATACTCAAAACCTCCCCCCCTCGTAAACCGTTGCTCCAGATCATCCTTCTCATGTCGGAGGACTCGTGAACCCGCGAACCATGGGTGCAGATCGAGAGGTCATCAGTTGCACGTACGACTGGGGGATACCGTCCGGGTGTGACGAGCATGCTGCGGGCTTGCGTGAAATCAAGAGTGATTCAAAGAGAAAGAAGAAGGGTCCCGGGAATTGCTTGTTGATTCCATATTGAGGGTGACACCCGAATACAATCGTCGCTGTACAGGTAGATGCTTAAATTTTTACTTCATCTTCGTCAGTTTCATGTAACCGTTGATAGCTTTAAGCATCAGGAAGTACCCGGAGGACTAGTCTCTTCCATGTTGTCGGTAGAAAGAAACGAGGACGCTCTTGGGCACTTGCAAGATAACGCATATTGCGCCCGCATCGAGTACCGGCGTAGAATCGGCAAGTTCTGGGGACCCTTTCAGGCTCCCGCCGCAGATGGGAACGAGTAGGACTGGAAGTGTGCAAATGTACGCGGGGCTGTAATCGTGTGTAGACGACATGTATAGGCGAATATTCGGGGACTCTGAGGGAAGACGCAGAGATCCGACCGCAAACTCGATCGCGTCCATCTCAAAATGAGCCAACCACGAATATTTCATCGAATGGCTCTGTTCGCACGAGGCGCGCCATAAGGGACGGTCGCCTATTTCCATCACGCCTCGGGCACCTCAACTCACAGCCTGTGCGCCTCACCGCTTTCTCGTTGCCGCCTTGGGTCTCGACCATGCAAACTGAGTCTCAACGGCCGAAGACGAGGGATGGAGTAATCTCATCGCTGAATATCGCCATCGAAGGACTGAATCTCGCGAAGGAGGTCGCGAACATCACCCCAGCAAAGGCCGTTTTTGGTTCCGCCAGCGCCCTCCTCACGCTGATCAAGGTGTGTTTCCTCTTCTGCGATGAGGTGGCCCAAATTCATACGCGGCCAGGACACCATGATCAACAAACGGGACTATGTTGACCTCGGGTTAGCCTGCGCGGATGTATGTGGAGCCCTCGACCGTGGGGTGGGCGGAAAACGATTGGACGAGCTCAGCCGATCCGTGTGCGAGGCGATTGGACAATTGACAACGTGAGTTCCACCGACGATCCATGATGTACGTGCTTTTCTCACTGTGCTCTTGATCTCAGAACCATGGCAGAAATCCAGGGCCGGATCGTCGAGAAAAGGGAACGGGGTCTATTCTCCCGGCTTGCGCACGCGAAAAATGACAAGGAGACCATCGCGACCTGGAAGATGGACCTCATTAGGATCCTTCAAGTCTTCAACGTATGTTCAGCCGGTCCCGGTCGACTATCGCTGATCGCCTCCTTCCAGACCGAGTTGGCTCTGAATACCCATACAATAGTTTCCGACATCCGCCAGGATATGTTGAAAGGTTCCGAGGATAACGGGGGTAAAGATGAGGCGGTAAGCGGCATTCGTACTCTACCCATCAACCGAACAGACAGTGACAGTTGGCTAGACCCAGACTAGGTCGGCGATCTCGAATATTGCGGGACCACATTCTTACATTTCCATCTAGGGTACTCGGGGAATCACCTCCCTCGCCGCCCAGGATATTTTTTGGACGCGACGAGTTGATCGAGAAGATCGTCGATCTGGCAGACGACCTGACTCCAGTTGCTCTCATTGGAGCTGGTGGGATCGGCAAGACGTCCATCGCTCTGAAGGTCCTCCATCACGATCGCATCAAGCAGCGGTTTGGCGAGAATCGTCGGTTTATCCGATGCGATCAATTCCCAGCTGCCCCCGCCCATTTCCTCGCTCGGCTCTCCAAGGTGATCGGTACAGGCATCGAAAGCCCCGAGAATTTGGCCCCCCTGTGTCCGTTCCTATCATCAAGGGAGATCCTGATCATCCTCGACAACGCGGAATCCATTCTCGACCCACAAGGAGCGAACGCTCAGGAGATATATACCATCGTGGAGGAGCTGAGTCGATTGGAGACCGTATGTCTCTGCATCACATCCCGAATCTCTACCATCCCTCCCGACTGCAAGACTCTCACCATCCCGACATTGTCGATCGAGGCTTCGCGGGACACATTCTATCGGATCTACGATCGTGACGAACGGTCCGATTTGGTCAACAATATCCTGGAACGGCTCGACTTCCATCCACTCTCGATCACTCTCCTCGCTACCGTTGCGCATCACAACCAGTGGAGCATGGACCGGCTTACAAGAGAATGGAAGAATCAGCAAACGGGTGTGCTGCAGACAAAGCATAGCAAGAGCCTCGCCGCCACGATCGAACTTTCGCTCGCCTCACCCACGTTCCAGGATCTTGGCTCTGATGCCCGAGAGCTACTCGGAGTCATTGCCTTCTTCCCTCAGGGTGTTTACGAGAACAACACTGACTGGTTGTTTCCCACCATCTCGACCAGAGAAAATATCTTGGATAGGTTCTGCATTCTTTCCCTCACATACCGAAACAATGGGTTCATCACAATGCTCGCACCACTCCGGGACTATTTTTGTCCCAAAGATCCCGATTCATCTCCACTCCTGTCCGCAACCAAGGAACATTACTTCAGCCGATTGTCAGTTGATGTTGGGCCTGGCGAACCTGGGTTCGAGGAGGCACGATGGATCATGTCAGAGGATGTGAATGTTGAGCACTTGCTCGATGTCTTCATGTCCATTGATGCGGAGTCGGATGACGTCTGGAATACCTGCGCCCATTTCATGGAGCATCTCTGTTGGCATAAGCCACGGCTGGTCATGTTGGGACCAAAGATCGAGAGGCTCCGGGAGGACCATCCTTCCAAACCACGATGTCTGGTCAAGCTCGCATTGTTGCCCCACATTCTTGGAAATCCCATGGAGGTAAAACGACTCTGTGCTCATGCCTTGGAGCTCTACCAAGTGCAAGGGGAGGACCATGGGGTCACTGCAACGTTGGGGCTTCTATCTGTTGCAAATCGGCAGCTACGGTTCTACAAAGAAGGGATACAACAGGCCGAAGAAGCGTTGGAAATTCTCAAACGGCTTGGTGATCCAGTGTCACAAGCACGGTGTTTGAAAGACCTCGCGTGGTTGATGTACGACGACGGCCAGATCGACGCCGCAGAGAAAGCCGCATCCCACGCAATCGATCTCGTTCCGGAGAAGGGCGACCAATTTCCGGTCTGCGATTGTCACCGTCTTCTTGGCCACATATGTCGTTTCAGGGACAATACAGAAAAGGCCATTCACCATTACGAGACAGCCCTCGGAATTGCCTCCTCTTTCAACTGGGACACTCAGCTGTTTTGGAATCACTGCTCCCTTGCAGGGGTGTTTTTCGATGACTGCAGGTTCGACGACGCGTACATTCACATCAGACGGGCCAAGTCACACGCAGCCAACAATGCGTACTACCTCGGTCGCGCAATGGAACAGCAGGCTACTTTTTTATACCAACAACGTAGGTTCGAAGAGGCGAGGTCTGAGGTTCTGCGTGCCGCCGAAGTTTACGAGAAGGTCGGGGCTGCGAATGACATGGAGAGGTGTAGAGAGCTCCTCCGGGAGGTCGATATAGGGATAAACAATAGTGAGCTTTCTGGGAACAGGTCAACTTTCTGTGGGTACTCATTTCCCCCCTCCCTAAGCTCGGGGAACCGGATAGTGGTGTTAGCGACTCCGTTGATTTCCAGATGCATCCTCCCGCGAGTCACCAGCACCTTTTTCCTTCACAGTGTCTGCCATGGGATCATTCGATGCCAGCACCATCCCAATTTATCTTTATTGGCCTTCTCTACCCGTGCACATCATTCCATTTTCATTATCCCCCCTACTTGCCGTTGATCTACATCTTGGGTCATCTGTTTCCCCGTCCCCGCACCATGTTTGTTTCGCATTTATGTATTCTATATACTACCCGCCGTGTTCAGCTGTTTGGTTCAGCGATGCTGCGGCTTCCAAGCCACTCACCCGACAACTACGTTGTAGATGAGGTAGGATCCTGATCCGACAACACCAGGTCGGGGAGTTGGTTGCTGCCCCACGGAAGCATCTACCACAATGTCGACGAATGATGACTGCCCGCTCGAGCCGTTGCCTCCTGAAAACCCCCCACCTTGATACCGATGGGCAGGGTGTGACGGAGAAGCGAACGGGTGAGTTCCTTCGATTGACCTCGAACGCCGTATCGACTCGGCTGTTATCCATACCTAAGATGACGCTCAAAGCCCTCCCTCCTTCGAAAGTCGTTACTACGGATCGCTTGCACGTACAACTGGGGGATACTACGAATGCGTCGATGCGAAACATCCAAAACGATAAGGGATGTCGCACGAACATGTTGCGGCCTTTGCGTGAAATAAGGGGAGTAGTTCGAAAAAAGTAGACCATAACAGTCCCGGGAATTGCTTGTCGGTTTTACTTCGAGGGCGACACTCGAATACAATCGTCACTGTACATATGGATACTTAAATTCTGACTTCACCCTCGTCAGCCTCATATAGCCGTCAATAACCTTAAGCATCAGGGAGTTCCCGGAGGACTAGTCTCTTCCATGTCGTGTCCTTCCACCACCCGTCCATACTCTCGATCTTATCCCACAGCGCATCTTCATCTACTCCATATATCGCATACTTCGGCCCATCCGTCGGTATGCGCTCGCGCTTCGCAGCTTCCAAGGCAGCCGGGTTCTCTCCCCTGTTGGGAACATCAAGATCCAAGAAGTACCGTGATAAATGTGGGGCGCGGAATGCACAACTCACCTTAAGAGCCCTAACAGCTCCTTCCGTTCCGGAAAGAACAACCTGGGTTCCAAAACCGCCAGCAGCGCCAATGCGATCCTAAACAAAAACGAATCCCCCTCTAACAGCAAAACATCCCACACGTGCGCGCAAGTGTTGATATCCAAATGGTCCAGAAATAGGGGTATGAGCCAATCCGGTAGGTAATGCACCGGGGAGAGCTGGTGTTGCTTGAAGTTGAAGTAAACTAAGAAGAATGGTGCGGGTCAGCCCCTCCTGCTTTTCCGCCGGAAGATCAGTGGATTTCTTCTTACTTTTTGGCATTGCGTCTGCGAGCAGGGTATCGAATATCCTGCACAAAAGACAGAGCATGTTTGTGTGGGTATACCTCTTGCCCAGGGGTGGTATTTCACGCGTTACCTGTAATAAGCTTCGACCTACCACGCGGGAATGGATTAGTCCATTTAACCCTGAGGCTGAACCACACAACAGGAAATAGCAGGGCTCGACTTACGTCATCCTTTGCTCCAGGTCCACCAAAAAACGACCTCATACAGTGCCTCTCTAACAGATTCCTCATCGCAAGGAACCCTTCCGGCGCGCGCATGTTCAACAAAAACATCGCCGCGATCTTGGCCACCCCATGAACATACCCCAAACCCTCGTCCCTCCGTGAGACTACCCACGCGGAGAGCATATCCTTGAGTTCCCCATGCATCGCTCCGAATTCTGGGTGAAAGAGGTGCAGGTTCGGTAACGTCGTGAGGATGTCTGCGTCGATCAACGCGAGGGTCTCTGAACCGAGCGACCGCTTGGCCCGTGCAAGGCATGTACGGTACGAATCTTATAACCAATGAGCGAACAAGAAATACATATTTGGGGAGAGCTCTACCTTTGCTCAGGGACAACGGATTCCCCACCGCGCTTTCCCACATCTTCCCCCTCATCGACGTCGGGACACCTTGCCACCACAGCTTCCGCAGTTCAGGGTTCCTATGCACAATCTTCCAGTCTGGCAGAATCTGTTTCTCCCATATATGGGCGATTTCTTCCGCTTGTTTCTCCCGTGCGAGTCGTCGTTCTTCAGCGGTTTTTCGCTTCTGTTTCTCTGTAGACACCGTAGTCACATGATCGGCGTCCAGGAGGGGAAGGTTACGAGGGATTCATGGGCGGACAGAAAAAAGCTGAAGGTCAATACGGTTGAATCCTCAAGACACGAAAAAGCGGCGCAAGGTTAAACCTAAACGAATCGGGACGAAACTCACCGATAAGTCTGCTCTGCTTCATCATAGCTTCCCAGTCCGCCATATGTTTCAAATCTTCATCTTTAGGCTTTGGCGGCAGGAATGTCGGTCTCGTCTTACTGATGACCTTATCCAACGCACTGGGCCCCACAGACCTAGATGGCCGGTGTCCGCGCCTGGGTGGTTCCGATTGCGAAGAATTGGGTGGAGTGGAATTCGGGGTAGAAGCAAATCCAGACGTAGTCGTAGATGAAGTGGAAGTTATCGAGCTGGATGAAAGTGCTGTCTCTGCAGAATTTGGTGGAATGTGATTGGTTTCGTTGGGAGTGTGGGAGTCCTCAGCCGAGTGATGATGAGTGGTCGGTGATGGGAGGTCTGGAACCGACTGGCTGTGGGTCCGGTGATTAGGGAACAATCCCGAAGTCGGGGTAGACGTAGATGTATACGATGAAGTGTAGGCAT
>Ga0307517_10009530_pt1 | contig 13751 bp, 16 predicted proteins | sample 23_EM_MG_FD_194515 | JGI IMG/M metagenome (GOLD analysis project Ga0307517, IMG submission 194515) | Populus trichocarpa ectomycorrhiza microbial communities from riparian zone in the Pacific Northwest, United States - 23_EM | ecosystem: Host-associated > Plants > Roots > Unclassified | place...
TGGACGGCTTCCTCCTCTCGCGTGAGGAACGTCTTCCTCGCCATATCTTCCCAGGTAATCAACTTGCTCCACGGCACCTCCTGTTCCACAGATTCGTAGTACTTCTGGATCACCTTCGACGTCTCTGAGTAGATGAACTCGGGATCTGTCCGGGCCCGGATGGCGGCGTTCGGGAAGCCGGCTTGGACCTTGGCCCTCTTTCCGACAGAGAGGAGTCGGCAGAGTGAGAGGAATCGAATGATCGTGAGATGATTGGTAATCTCCCACGAGCACTCGGTGGTTATTGACCGGTAGCTGTGAGACCCAGGTGTCTGAAGGGGAGGCGATTGGGGGGAAGAGGAGGACGCGCGGAAGGACCAGCCAGGAGATACGCCTCGTGGACGAAGCAGGTTAGGAGTGGTGGGGAGATCCCCGGAAACGGGGGAGACTATTGACAAGGGAACCTGGGGGTGCCGACCCGCGGGGGGTGGAGGGTAGTTGACTGTTGAATAATTGATTTTAAAATCGGAAATCGTTCGGTCAGATTCTGACTCGGCGGGGGTCGAGGGCATCGGGGTAGAGACGTCGCTGGACCAGGATTCGTAACGCTGATGTCCTCTACCACGTCCACCCATCCGCTTATCGAACATGTCGACAAACGACGACCACCCAATTCTGTCAAAAATCTGGCCATACCTGACCCTCGAACCAAACCCCAACGCCCGCATATACCCGTTCTTCTTGTGCAAGGCGACCATCAGAGCGATGGTATCCGCCTTCACCTGAGCCAAGGCAATCAGAGCCTCATCAATCCAGGTTCTGGACTCTGGTCCCTGGTAATGCTGGCAAACCTCCCACATCATTTGGGCTCGCATGTGGCAAGCAGTGTCACCAACGTGGGCGTCGAAATCGGCGAGTATATCCTTGCGCTCGGGGTCGGAGAGGAGAATGTCGTGGGGAGAGTAGGCGAGGGAAAAGGTTTCGAGGGCGTCCTCGACGGCTTGGAGACCATGGAGAGTATGTAACAGAGTTCGTTTCAAGTCCTGGCCTCGTGTTTCTTTGGCCGGACTGGCAAGGAGAAGCGTAGCCATTGTACAAGAGAAGTTGGAGCTAGATACAACGGGCCGAGACTGTTGAGAGCCTGAAGCGCAGCAGAGGTTGAGCTCTTTGCGCTTGGAAGTAAAGAGAAGGTGGGAAAAAAAAGCGACGGTCACCTCGCCTAATGAAGGCCGAGCGGGAAGCAATGGTATAAGTGCCTGGCGGACGAAGGTCGAGGGAGAGCAACGCGGAGAGACTCCTGGCCCGGGAAGGAAGCAGATCTATAGAGAGAACGGATTCACGTGCTTGACATTCTGGAATTTGCCCGTTTTGCCGTCCCCTTTAACACTGAGAAAGCAGCGCCGGAAGGGACAACACACTGACGGCCGGGTAACATCGTCGCCCACTACTAGTGAACTTTGTGAGGGTGACGGTATTCGCAGTCTTCACGGAAACACACCGAGAATTCTCGGCCCAACAAGTCGTCATCGGAAGCGATTGACCCGACGCGAGATCGAGTTCTCCAGGCCAAGACGACCGACTCCCGCCGTAAAGCACTACATCCTCCATAAGTCTGCGTTGGGGGTGGTTCCCGCGTGGCGCTTGTTCGAGGAGGATGAAAGGCGGTGACGAAGTCGCTAAAGATAGCTGACTCAGGCGGCATTGTATGATCGACGCAACCGTCGTGGGGGTCCGCCTGTCTTCCAAATGTGGAAATAGGGTTTGCTCCCGTATATTCCCACGCCTCAGCCTCTTTCCTCTTTCCTTTCGTCCACATACAAAAATTTACCCACCACGGCTCACACGACTGCGCATACGACAGAATGTGTTCCCTAAGGCGATGTTTTCGTGTCTGTAACAAGAGAGCTAGACCAGCTTTGTTCCCATGCGATTGGCCCCGTGGTGTTCATCTGCGGTATTCGGGCCACCGCTTTCTCCGAGAAAGCGGCGACCGTCGGTTTCCCACCTGCGCCACCATCCCATGCCGATGCACCAATTCGTCGATCCAATTGTACAACTCTACTCGTTCATACTAGACTTGGCGACTGCTTCCACGTCCCAGCACAATATGACGATTCTATGACGTTGCGGGGGGGACCTGACAGTCCCAGACCACCATGTCCGAGAGATCTGGCGACACACCGAAAGACATTGTGCTCGCAGGACTGGGCACACTGCTGCATACGGGTTCTCGATGTTCACTAAGTATCCCGTAGACTTTCGGAGGTAAACCAAGGCCAAGTTTCGTTTATCAGGTCACCGGAATAAACAGGGTTGCCTCCAGTCTCCGTCGCAACCGTTAAAACTTCCCCAACTCTCTTGCCGCGTACAGTCGGGCGAGTCGAAAATTTCTCCCGCTTTCCGAAATCATCCATGGTCAGAATCCAGACCACTGACGTTCTTTTTGTCTCCCTCTGCTCACTGGCCCCGTCGTCCCGGTGTGTAGGGGAGGAGGGAATATCGTTGCATCTAAGCTCCATTTGGTCGGCCCAGGGCATTGTTGTGCGGGCACACAGGTTCTTGGGTGTCCCGGTCTTCTCGGAACACCTGGAGACCACTTGGGCTTCCGTCTCTAATTTCAAATCAGGTCCCCTCATCCTCCAAGTAGGTCGCCGTGGCGGTTCGGACAGATTGATCGGGCGAGCGTACCTCCTAACGAGCTAACCCGATTGGCCTCATAATGATTCCTCGAACCCCCGAACCAAAGCCATCATGAATTTGACTCCGATAATACCTCTTTCATTCTTTGCTCAGGAACGCGCCAGTGACGCAACATTCTCACCTATAGACGTCCCATAAATCTACAGAGCTATGCAATCCACTATCGGGACCGTCACGGGGTTCTCGGCCATGACCAGCTCGTATGCAAACGAGAACTCTTCCTGCGACGCCCCAAGTCGGGCCAGCGAATTGTGGCTCTCCATTCTGATCTATAATCTACCGTCCTTGGTACCTGCAAAAGCTAAAGAACGGAAGCGCCCACTGTATTGGGATTTGCCTCCGTCCGGCACACTCAAAACCGAGTCCCGGGATTCGGCAGATTCCGGGCTTATCAAAAACGCCCGACATGAGTCAGTCGGAAGACGATCGCGCTTTGCTGGTTTCTTGTGCTTTGTATTCCATGTGCTGCTCGGGTGCGGATCTCATATCAAGATTAACATCGTGCTTGCTTCTCGTGTTAGCGCAAGCAAAGAGGCACCGCTTTCATTCCGAGTCGGAATGGGACTTGAAAATCTCCGAATCCGTCTTCAGGTACTCCGGAACCTGTAGCCGCACCGAACTTACAGGCCTGGCTTCTAGAAGATGGAGAGGGGGAGGACTCATGACCACTCTCAAGCTCGTCCCCCTCCGTTGTCGGCAACACTTCAGCTTCCGTGGTCACCGGATCACAAACAGACGTGGCTGTGCCCCTTTGTCGACCTTCGCCGGTTCTAGTTTGGGGTTCTCCGGGCATCTCTGGCAAGCTGTTTACCGGTGTGGGAAGGAGGCTGAGGATGTATACATTCAGGTGCGCCTCCTTAATGACCTCGATTACACTCCACTGATCACAAAGGGAGAGTTTGACGCCCGTTTAGGATAACGTTAGCGAGGAAAATTTCAAGTCCCTATCTCATATCTGGTAGCACCTCGCGTTCGATATGGGCATCGATACACGATCTATAAGCGATCAACATTCAACACCCTCCACGGAGGTCAGGGTGATTGGTAGGGGTTGCGAATCCGTCTCTGGCCAGTCACCATGCGGGATTAAACAACAGGGGGTGCAGCACCGGGCATGCGAGAAAAGCACACCGACTGCCGCATGTACACTGATCGCCAGGCGCGTGGGTGCTGGACTCTATCGGGTTGCTGATGCAAGCATCTCCCACAGGATTTGACGCCGATTTACTTGGGCTTTGCGCTCCCGTTGTGCTTTGCGAGTCGGAGCAATACAGTCTAGGGGTTGCGCAATTCATTTGCCATCTTATCAATGGACGGAGGGACATCCGTAGGCGCGGGGCGGATGCCATCGCCGATAGACCCCGGAGCGTTTCCCGTTCCTTCCCCGACGATGGGGTCGGAAGGTTTGCCTTACAATGGATATTGAATACCCGGTCCGTCAATTGGGCGTCAAATGATGTGAGTGCCATCCAGTCAACATGATTGACGTGCCGCAAGCTGCCATCCTCCGACATGTGACTGGATAATGAAACCAGAAAGACGATACTTAGGAGTTGAATCTGATCCATTTGGCTGGTCGCACAGCATGGCCTCGCTCCATGTTGGGTAAGCGAGAACTTGAGGATGTGTTATCCGGGAGGGACCGACCGATCAGTCCTGTCAGCTTACTACTTACTGTTAGCAGGGCCTTGGCATACCCGTGCCCAATGGCCCACCAACCCCGTTGGGGGTTCACCGACGCGCGGCCTGGGATGCTGAGGCAAACGCGCTATTGGGATCACGTCACCCTGTCTCCTGTCACCGTGATACCCCCTTCCAACGAGAGAACCGAACGTAATATTGAGACAATGAGGTTGCCGCCGAATGTCAAGACCCTCTTCGTCTCTGTTCGGGTGCTACGAGTGAACGGTGGGGGGCTATGAGAGCCGATATAGCCTCGAAATACCGCTTCGGCGTCTGTGCCCCACCGTGTGCTCTAACTCGAAGGAGTTGGGTTCACATCACTTGGTCTTCGCTCGGGGTCGAAGCTAAAGGTCCAGGCTCAGTCCATTAGACGAGGTCCTTGTGATTCCCCTCGGGGTTCGCTGATTCCGGTGATCGATGGTCGATCTTCCTTGATCCCTCGGGAATGCGAGTCGGACAGGCTCCATTCAATTTCCCGTCGAGGGTTCGATTAAGGATCTTAGCTCCTACCTGGTAAGCGGCTCACCCCTACAATTAACCTTCAACGGATGGTCTGTCCTGGTAGCGGGGTGGTTTGCCACCGTTGTCGGTTTGGGTTGAGAATTGGTAAGCAAAGGCCCAATGAATCGATGAAGCGGGAGGATGATGCAGCAACCCTAGCGTCCGCTCGCGGGCTTTCGTGAACGCAGGCGGTGAGCCGGTTCTAGGCGACCGGAATTGCACATTTTGCCGTTGGTCCATTTGGGTTCTAGTGGTTTGTGAGTCCGTGGCTCGGAGCCATGAACAACGGCGTGCTGTAGTCACGAACGGTCAGCGACCGGGCCCACCATCTTGCATCTCGCGCATGGGCACGCGTGTAGGTGAGAACGTCCGTGTGAATGCCGTTCCATCGTACCAAGAAGCATCGATCTGGAAAAGTATGTCAGACGGACGAGCGGATTCCAGGGACTGGACCGCCGGATCTCCTCGTCAATTTTAACCCTGGGGTATAGCTCCCCGTTTCAAGCCTTCAACTCACCCCGCAGATTGCGAGGCTGGAAGCCGGCGATAATGGGGATGCACCTAGTCTGAGATACCGGACGTAGTGCGCCTGTGACAGTGGCTTACCCAACCCGACACCCCCTTGCATGGGCTCACGGTAGATCATGCGAAGCACCCCTTAACTTCAATACCGCTATGCCCGGGACACTGCAATTGAATCCCCCTTTTTCCTTTGTCGGGGACTACGGCGACTTCATACGGGGAGATAGATGGACGCGAGGAGTTTGATTTGAGTATATGCGAGGTACGAATACATGTCCCGACGGTTGTAACAAACATTAGTAGGGTTGATATCGTGATGCAGATAAGTTATGAGAGGAACTACAAATGTACGTGCTTTCTGCACGTCGTTAGAATTGTAGGATATGGTAGCGTGTATTTGCAGTTTTTAATGGAAATGGAATGTTCGTCTTCATGTACAGCATTCGTATCATAGCGATAGTAGACGAAGTAGTGGTCATTGGTTCATGGAGCCGCTGCCGATCACCACCTTCTCCACCATCGCTGACATGTCAGGTGGGCAATGTTCCTTGTTCCCAATGTGGTCCCAAGTCATGTGTCTCCAGATATCGGTGAGACTTGTTGATTGGAAGGTGCAGTAAGGGAGCGAGCAAGTCATGATGAGCGGCTCCGACTGTTTGGGAGGGGGAGTCAACGTTATCGTGTGCAGGGGGTCGAGTTGACCAGCGGAGTCCATTCCCGAGACCTCAGGGATCGTGGCAGCGATAACCTCGGGACTGAGCGTACTCTGGTTGTAGGCTGTTCGGTCCAGTAACGACCCCATCCCGAAGTCTGCCGAAGAGAGAGAACTTGTCCAGGAGAGAGTGCTGGACGATGATTCCGAGCGGTGGTGACCATGCGATGTGTGTTGTGAGCTGCTCAGCGCCGGGTTGAAACAACCAAAGTCCATGGGGAGACCGTCTGGGTAGTGTTCGGTGGGTTCTGGTGTAGACAAGGTAGCTTGGCTCTCCCAGCCATTGCAGAATGGTTCTAATGATGATTCGAACCCGGACGAGCAGTGAGAGGGTGATGGTGATGGAGCGGGGGAGATGAAGTATTCGTGCTGGGAACCAGGAGCAATAGGGCGCAGCGTGTTTGTATCGAACATCTCCGCAGCCTTTTGAATGCCATCGGTGATGCGACCGGCCCTGAGGAGGCTCAACCAGCGATTTCTGCAATGGACTGCGGGTCGGCCTTTTAGGTAGCCAGAAATGATGTTCCATCGCCGCCCATGCTTTTCTTGGGCCTCCATCAAGATACAGTCCTCGGAATCCGTCCAGGGATCACGACCTATGGTTGTATTATCAGACCGTGAGACACGGTGTGACTGGTGAGATGCTTACGAATGGATGGGTCAAGCTTCTCCCGCCATCGTTTAGCGCACTGGTCGTCAGTGCGACCAGGGAGAAGGTCAGCGACTTTGTGCCATTGGCGTCCGTATTGTTTGACAGCTTGGATGAGCCGGATATCCTCTGCGTTCGTCCAACGACCTATGCGAGAACCGTTTAGAGCACCGCTCGACGCTGACGTGTTCGACGCAGACGTGCCTTTACGAAGGGACGGATCCAAAGAATGGATCCAACGCTTTCTGCAAGACTTGTTGGTCCTTCCTGGAAGGCCTTGAGAGATAGTATTCCAGCAGCGCCTCGGACCAGCTAGGTTGAACTTGAGTTAATCGCTGACGAAAGGCCCGAGAAAAGGACTCACAAGCGATGACCGCTTCGGTGAGTATGGCATCCTCTTCGGGAGTCCATTTGGAGTTCTCGTTCAGCCGATTATCGCCCAAAGTAGTTGACATCGATGGAGGGAGGAGGCGGGCGGCGGGGGAGTGCGATGAGATTGGGGTTTGGGTGTGGGCAGATAGTTAGGACGCGGAGGTGGGTATTTATATGTCATTCGAGGGACGCGTGATGGGAAGAATAGACACCACGGCGGACGATCAACAGATCTCGTGCGGTGCTTGTTCGTGTGGTTCACGACGAGCGGATTAGGGAGTGGGCGCGAAATGCGCAATCGTCGAAAAGATATTTGAACCGAGTCGGATCTGAGATCCTCCTGTGGATATAGAGAGGGCATGCCTCGCCATGACCTAGTCGGATTCGGGCGTTTCTCCAGCGTCGTCCGTCTCGATAATGCTATGTTATCGGAATGATGATCAAAGCCGGAGCAGTGTCCCGGAGAGGAAGCCCTCCGGAGAACGCCGCGTTCCCACACCACCCTTCAGCGGGCACGTGATCCCGGCCTGCTTCCCCGCCTCGGAATAGGCATGTTCACCGGACAGAGAGAAAGACTGAGAAGGCCATAAGCCCTGTCCTCGTCGGCAATGGGACCCGTACCCCTTCATTTCCGACCATCACCATCACCATGCGCACCTCCACAGGTTGCGTCGCCGCCCTCCTCACGCTCGTTCAATTTCTCCTCGTGGACGCCGCGGGAAATCACCGTCACGAATTTGATTTTCGCGTCGCCAATCTGCAACGCAATGGGATGCCGCGAACCGTAGTCAATGGTCAGTTATCACCACTCACCTTCCCTCATCAGCCCAAGAACTCATGTACGCGTCACACAGGTCAATACCCAGGTGAGACAACTACCGTCAATCAACGTCAACTGCCATGAAGAATGCCGGCTGACACGAAGTGTCGCTCTAGGCCCGCTGATCCGCGTCCCGCATGCTGCACCCGTCGAAGTCAATCTGTTCAATGACCTTGACATTAATCATACCACGGTGTGTAATGAGTGATTGTAGAGTGCTGGAACGCGTCCCTCACCGCTTTTCCGCCAGATTCATTGGCACGGGATCCATCAGCGCGGAACTCCACACTCGGACGGGTTCCCCACCCAGAACCAGTGCCCCATTCCGGCCGGGAGGAAAATGAAATACAAGTTCACCGCCGACCCTCCGGGAACGACCTTATGGCACGCACACTTTCATTCGATGAATGCCGATGGGTTATATGGTCCCCTCGTCGTTGAGGATCCACCGGGGACCTTCCCGTTCCACTACGATGAGGACCGGGTAATCCTTCTGACCGACGAATACGGGAACTCGCCTTGGGGGCTCGAGGACTATCTCAATACCCTTGGTCCCGATGGAAACATTCGCGGCGACCTTTCCCCCATCGGTGGTCTCTTATGTCTATACGACGAGAAGAACAAAACCTCCGTTACCAGCTCCTGTTCCAGGGGTTCTTCGGGTCAGGGATTCGATCTGAACTTTGAACCTGGGAAGGTCTATCGGCTCCGTATCATCTGCGGGTCAATCCTCGCGCCCTTCATCTTCTCTATCGACCAGCATGCACTGCAACTCGTTTCCTCAGATTATTCCATTCTTGATGGTAGTGCATGGGTCAAGGGCGTCCCCGTCATGGTAGGTGCAGGATTACATATTTTATTCGCCTTTGTCTGACCCTCTTGAACTCAGACCGGTCAAAGATACGACGTCCTCGTCAGGACCAAGGCCACCGTCAAACCGGATGAAACGTTCTGGGTCAGGGCCACGATCCAATCTCAGTGTTGTCAGCGCCACCGTTCTATATCCATGCGGGAACCCCGAATAACTCTCGGCTAGGGCCCCCGAGCGGCTCCCCCTTTGATCCGGATGTCCGTGGTGTACTGACCTACAGTCGCAAACCAAACGAAACCATCGCGGTGCCCCAGTCCGAGTCGTGGAATGTCACCAACCCTGAGTGTGAAGACATCGACTATTCACTCCTGAAACCACACCCGTCGTCCTTCCTTCAGCCATATGCCCCTTCCTTGGAACAACCTTCCCTGACGCTCTTTCTCAACTACACGTTCCCTATCGTTGATGGACCTAACGTGCGTACACTCGTGAACGATCGGGTCTATCACGTCAACGACACCGCCTACCCAACCCTGTACGCTATTCAAGAGAACGCGATGCGGACTCCCCCTACCTCAGAACAGCGCAACCTTATGGTTATCCCCGACGAATATCGAGACAAGACCGTGCGAATAGCACTCCAGGGTCTAAATACCCCTGGCAGCCATCCCTTCCATATGCACGGTCACGGTTTCCTTGTGGTTGCAAGTGGGGTCGGTTCATTTGATGATGCGGCTCTGACGTACACAAATTCCGTGGATTTACATGATGTGATCGTTCGAGATACTCTCGTTGTCCCATCCGACGGATGGGCCGCAGTTCAGTATGTGTTTCCTGTGGTGCCATACAACACGCAACCCGCGCTCACATGGCGGTTTCTCTTCGTAGGTTTACCGCCGATAATCCAGGCGTTTGGGGTTTGCATTGTCACATTGGTGAGTTGTTTGAAAGCGCTGTCAGCTCCTGACTACCCGCCTGTCATCTCCTTCACTGCCACATCCTATTCATGAATTTGCGTTGATATATGGGATGAAACATTCCCTTCGATCAAAACCGTTCGGTTCCCTGTCATTCGCCTTTCCATTCTCGGCTCGACAGCTGTTCTCCTGCCACGTGCATATTTTATGTTGTGCTTGGACGATGACTAACAACCGTAAATCTTGACTGTGTTGCAGGGTGGCACCTGGGAACCGGTATGCTGGGTCAAATCGTTGAACTCCCGGGGGCGATTTCGACCGAGGCTTATGTTCCTCAGGCACACAAGGATCTATGTGGACCCCAGCGCTCCTCCAACTAGACACTCCCGATTCCACAGTTTCGTGTGCTCCCCTCCTGGAGGATGAATAGAAGGGCCGCGGCGCTGCGGTTTTCGTTTCTAATCGTCACCTGCTCTCGGTAATTATGATTTTTTAATTCAACCACTACGAAACACGCCCTAGATGAGTTTGGGGAACTCCAATCGGTGGGGCCAATACACCTCGACGGAGTCGAGGAGACACGAAAAAGGGAAGAACGGTGGGAAGCGTTTCAATTGGACTCGTGCTAGTCTCGCCTTCCCCAAATTTCTTGATGGCCTTCGTCCCCCGGTGATCTTTGTGTGCCTTTTCTTGTAGAGTTCTGGGGCTGCCGCGCAGATGGCCGAACCAATTGAGCTCCCAGAGTTCCTCCTGGCTCCGACCCGTCTGTAGGAGCGGACCCTCTACCCCATTCGTTTCCGAATCCGTTACCCAACAACCCGTCGACTATTTCCGCTTCTTCTTCCCATCCTTCCCTAGATCTTCATTCGCTCCACTTGCTCCCTGGACCCTTTCTGTGCTGAGCTAGATGTATCCATCCTTCATTGTTCTGCGCACGCGTTCCCCCAATTGTATCATACATTCCTTTTTCTCGGACTCATCTCACATTCGGCTGACAATTATCATTGGTGTTCCCACCAACATTTCCTTGACCCCTCCCGGTATTCATCTCGCCATCTCGTCGGCCCTGCACCGAACCCCGTCTATCGGCCGCCGGGTCGCCGACACCGTCAATCTGTTTCCCGCATGTGGAAACGGTTTCAGTGGAGCCCCATTGAAGCAGGCTCCGCAGTTGTCCCGTGTACTAACCACCCGGGTCCATAAGTCAGAGATATGAAGAGTATCCCACGAGATTAATGATCTTCCATGCTATGGGTTTCAGGAACGCAACGGAAAAAAAGGAGGACAGAATGAGCGCCAATCACTCTCGGCATCAAACCTTGAACACCTGGATGCTTTCGAAAGATGACCGGTAGCCCTCGAAGGGGATATTTTCCGAATTGATCCCTAGTCTTATCCAAACGGCCTGTGACCATGTGTAGTCATGCTTCTCCGGGGTTGCAGCTTTCCCGGTGGAACTTCACGGAACCAAATGAATAATGAATGCACGAGATACGGGAGCTCGGATCCACCAATTGTGTCAGGGCGGTCCCTTCTTACCCGTAGCTGTACGAGAAGCACCCCCTCTTGCTCGTACCTTTTCGTTGATATCCCGGCACGCCCATCGGGAGATTTGAAAATTCCGACGTGAGTGATCGCGATTGATATAGGCCGTCAGATCGTGGCTCCGGAATTTTTAACAGATGTGTGGGAAGGAGGCCGAGGGCCCATATTGTCAGCACCCGTAGCCAGATGATGATCGGTGACTTGATGATCTACCAAGACGTCAGACGGACGAGATCCCGCAGCGCCGCAGATCATGTGGACGGTCATCTATAGCGTGTCGCGCGAGGGGGCCGTGGTTCGATGGCCTTAGTCACCCCCTTTGTGTCTCTTCGGGTCGGGCAAGGAATGAGAAAAGAGGCCGGGGCCGACTCCGGGTACTATACAGGATTCCAGCGCCCATCTTCGACATAATATACCGAGATCGAGATTGGTGCCGAACCACAGCCCCGAGTGACTGTGGGTGAAAGCGTTCGACGCCAACAGTCGCGGTCAATGAAATTGACCTGCGGAGATCCCTTCGAGTCTATGCGCAGCGTTAGTGCGCGGAGTGGGCTGGTGGGAATGGGAATATGAGACAGTTCACACGACACTATGTGGATGCCTAGTGTTTGACCAAGAGAACGGCCAATGTGGTGGGTACTCCACGTCGTGTCTGGCACAGCAAACGTCAAGTCGAGGGTTTGACAAAGGGACAACCGTGGGAGCGTTTGAGGGTTCTCACTGCTTGACGGTTATACGCACCGACACAACTTTGTATGCGCATGGATAGCGGAGAATGCGCCCATTGTTAGACCGTGTGGGGCTGAAACCCTCACCTAAGCAACGGTACTCGCTTCCACGGGAGACCAAACTTGGGGCGGACAGCTTCTACAAGGTCGGTGGGTCGTGTAAAATGGGTTCCGTCATCGTGCTGTGCTGTGGATACCAGCTAGCGTGTATGTCGCCCTTGAAGCGCCCGTCCCAAGCCCAGGTCAACGGTCGATCAAAACCAAGTTCATTCAATCGCCTTCCTAACTCCGATCAATTTTGTAGAGCGGGAGGTGAAACTTGTGGTCGGGATTCGGGAACACGCTAGCCGTATCGAGTCAACGCGCCTCGGGTGGATACGTGACCGACGATTCGTGTTCGTGAGGTGGAAATTCACGTGGCAGCTTGAGATTGGCGGGGCGATGCTGATTCCTCGGGACTCCAGATCCGAAGATCTGATCCTCGAAAAATGAAAACATAAGTGGGTTTTGTTGATACCATCGCGAACATCATCGGAGGTTCATGTGGGGTGGGTAACTAGATCAGAGCAGAAGGGGGAACATTTTTATGAGATGGATCTGAAGACCCTGACTGTTTTCGACGTTCTCTCGACAAGGGGACGAGGATCTGCCAGTTTCCCAGCGCTTAACCACGCGCCGGACCGGATGAACATCGTACGGCTACTCCCGAAATACACGCTTTCGACTCGCGATGGGACTGGAGGCTGCGGGTTGCCTCATGGCTAGGACGCGAGGCACCTTTACCCCAACCTCCACCTGTGACCTTCACCTTATCTCCCCTCCCCACGAACGCGATGGCAGTAAATTTCGACAAGCTGTGGAAGAAAACTCGTAACGCGACGAACGAGGCGGAATCCGTCCGAACCCTGGCCGAGATCTTGTCATCAAAGGATGGCCGAAAGTTCATCTTGGATCTGGAATCGGCGGACGCGTTGTTGTGTATTGAGATTCTGGACCAGGTGAGCTCGAATCCCTCAATCGACCACCCTCGACAGTCGCCCACCGACATGATGGTTCAGGGTCTGGCAGAGCACAAGTTCGACCCATCCGAGAAACAACTGTTCTTCAATACCCTGAGGAGACTCGCAGGAAAGCACTCGCGATTGCCCAAATCGATGGTCATCAAAAGCAAGATCAACTTTTCTGCTTCCGGTCATCCTGACATGTCGGGGGGTTTCGCGGATATCAAGAAGGGGGACTATAAGGGGTATCCCGTCGCGGTGAAGACGATGAGGGTCTCGATGGAAGATAACCTCGCAAAGATCAGGAGTGTGAGTTGGAAATAGACTTCCGTGGCTGTATGGGGTGGCACTGAGATTCCCTTTCAGCAATTCTGTAAAGAGGTCATCATTTGGAACTCGCTGTCCCACCCAAACGTCCTAAAGCTTGTTGGCGTTCTGGGTGGCATCGATAAATACCAGTTCGCAACTGTGGCGGAGTGGATGATCCATGGCAACGTGATGGAATACATTAGGAAGTACGCCACAAACAGGCTGGAACTTGTAAGCGTTTCTGGTTCCGAGGTCTGATTGTCCCCGCCATGGTTTCTTCTGAATAATACGACAGTTGTATGGTGCGGTGCAAGGACTGAAGTATCTCCACGATGCCAATCTTACCCATGGGGACCTCAAAGGTGTTCGTACCTGGCTGCGACCCGGGGTGTCTGCCATTTTCTAATCTTTCGGTAGGCGAACATTCTCATGACAAATGACACGCCTCCCAAAGCATGCCTCGCGGACTTCGGGTTTACGACCATGGTGTTCGACCAAGATA
>Ga0307517_10009531_pt1 | contig 13751 bp, 3 predicted proteins | sample 23_EM_MG_FD_194515 | JGI IMG/M metagenome (GOLD analysis project Ga0307517, IMG submission 194515) | Populus trichocarpa ectomycorrhiza microbial communities from riparian zone in the Pacific Northwest, United States - 23_EM | ecosystem: Host-associated > Plants > Roots > Unclassified | place...
CATCTAAAGGTGCCTTCAAAACATAAAACAAAGAATATCAAGGCATTTTATACATAAAACAATAGGCAAAACACTAGTTAAATGTGAGTGAAACTATCGAATAATATGGTTACATCACAACACCAATTGGTGCCTCTTGTCTTTTGCATGGATGCTTGCCTATAAATAAGCAATGCATCCAAACCTTAAAGTACACCACAAGAGAGAAGAAGAGGAGAGTAAGAAAGGGAAAGTAATCCCATAAAATTATGAGGTATTTATGAGAGAGTAAATGAGGTGTTTTCTCCTAGTAATAGAGAGATTTTAGTTGTTCTCCAATTAGCAGAGAGAGGTTGTAATTCCCACATTACTTGGTAAAATCCTTCTATACTTGCCCGTGGACGTAGCTAATTGGGTGAACAACGTAAATTCTTATGTGTCTCATTTCTCATTTTATCATATCCTTTGCCTTTTGTCTTGTCGGGTTTGCATGCTAGTATCCTAACATTTCAAAATATTTACATGTTTAGGTGCTTGGATGAATTTTTTCTTTAATACTTCAGATTTTATATGGTTACATCTAATGTATACTGGTTAAATCCCCATACAGGTATGGCAATTGTTTTTGGGATGATAGTAACAACTTGTATGATGTCCCTTGTGATGGCTCTGTACTGGGAGAAGAGTTTGTTCATATCAGGATTCTTTTTGATGTTCTTTGGTTTTGTTGAGGCTGTATATGTATCGGCATGTATGTTGAGCTTTCATAAAGGAGCTTGGTATCTATTTGTCCTTTTAGCTGTTTCCTTCACTGTAATGCTTGCATGGCATTATGGAACTATGAAGAAATACGAGTTTGATTTGCAAAACAAGGTTTCTACAGAATGGCTCACAGATTATAGCCCAAGCCTAGGAGTTTCCAGAGTACCTGGAATTGGCTTAATCTACACTGATATCGTAATGGGAATCCCAGCTTTCTTCTCACATTTCATCACAAATCTTCCTGCATTTCATCAGGTGCTGATCTTCGTGTCCTTCAAGCCCCAACCAGTTCCTTGTGTGCCTCCCAGTCAGCGATATTGTGTAGGCAGGGTTGGTGGCAAAGACTACAGGATTTACAGATGCATTGTGAGATATGGGTACTGTGATCAGGTTAGAGACACAGATGATTTTGAGGAACAGATTATTGGCTCAATCGGAGAATACATTTCCTTAGATGAAAGCGATTGTGAATCGCTGACTTGTCCTGAAGGAAGAATGGTGATTGTTGGGACGCCATTGGTGGAAGGACATGCGTTGATTCCAGTAGATGATACCAACTTGTTTTCCGGTTCCACAAATGCAGCTAACAATGAAACTCTGGCAATTCCAGAGGGAGAATTGATTGGACGAAATGCTCCTGTTAGGAGAAAAAAGGTTCGCTTTCTAATTCCAGAAAGTAGTCCTAGATTGCGGGTATCTGTCAGGGATGAGCTACAAGAACTGATTAATGCCAGGGAAAGTGGCACTGCATATTTCCTAGGTCAGTCGCATTTAACAGTTCGTCATGGTTCTAACTTTTTTAAGAAATTCCTGATTATGGCCTACGTCTCTCTTGATAAAAATTGCCGTGAACCTCCAGTGGCATTGAATATCCCTCATGCTGCTCTCGTAGAGGTTGGCATGGTGTATATTATATAAACTATATGTATGGTATGAAACTTTGTATACGTCTGTTTGTAGAAAAAGAAACACAATTATTATAGAATACTCTAAAAGTTACGTGGAACGTACCCCACGTCTTTCACTCTCCCCATTATTAATATATTATATTATTATAATTATTATATTATAACATATACTAAGCCTTTCACTTTCCCCATTATTAGTATATTATATTATTATAATTATTATATTATATTATAGCATATACTATATACTAAAAAGTAAACGAAAAGCTAAACTGTTTTATTTTTATTTTATTTTTAAAAAATTTTTTTGTTTGATTTAGTTTGTTAATGTTAATTTTTTTTTAATTTAGTTATCAGACTTTCATGACACGGATCCCGAGTTTAACGGGTTAATGTGATTTGATGAATTAACATGTAATTTTTTTTCTTTTAAATTAATTTTTTTCGTTTAGTTTAGTTTGTTAATGTTAAATTTATTTATATTTAATTATTAGACTTTCATGACACGTGTCCCGGGCTTGACGGGTTAACTTCGTTTGACGGGTTAACCCAGTTAATTCTGGGTAAACTTGTCAATTTTTTTTTCTATTTAGTTATCAAACTTTCATGACGCGAATTGTATGGAATGACTGGTGTGAGCTTAAATTAACAATGGTTTTGATATTAGAGGCTTCTATTTCATCATAATTTTTTTTTTCGTTTTATGCCTTTCAATGTGGATTGCACAGTGCAGTCTACGGTAAAAAGATTGATGCCTTCTTTTTTTTAATTAATTTTTTTATTTAGTTTATTGATATTAAATTTCTTTCTATTTAGTTATCAGACTTTCATGACATGGATCTTAGGTTTGACGGGTTAAGCCAATTAATTTAGATTTTCTTTTTCTTTTTCTTCATTTGTTTTTTTCTTCTTATAAGTTTTTTTCTTTTTAATTAATATTTTTTTATTTAATTTAGTTCATTAATATTACTTTTTTTTTCTATTTAATTATCGGTTGATGCCTTTAGTTTTTCTTTTTCTTTTTTTTTCTTTTTTGCTGTTTTTATGTCTTTGATTGTGGACTGCATAGTGAAAAGACTGATGCTTTTTGTTTGTTTTTTTTCTTTTTAATTAATTTTTTTCATTTAATTTAGTTTGTTAATGTTCAATTTTTTTCTATTTAGTTATCAAACTTTCATGACACGGATCTTGGGTTTGACGAGTTAGCCTGGTTTGACGGGTTAGCCCAATTAATTCAGAGTAACCCATTATTTTTTTTTTCTATTTAGTTATCAAACTTTCATGACAAGAATCCAAGGTTTGATGGGTTAACTTGCATTGAAGGATTAACCCAGTTAATTCAGATTTTTTTTCTTTTTCTTCATTAGTTTTTTCTTTATGTTGGTTTTTTTTTGTTTTTTTCTTTTTAATTAATCTATTTAATTATCATATTTTTATGACAAGACCTTACAACTAGATCCATATCCAAAGCCATTGTGTCTAGTATTGCATTCAGACCCACTTAAACTTGGGTCATGCAAGTTTAATGTTATTATTAATATTATAAATATTACTCTTAGGTCAGATGTTGCAGCCAAACCCAAGACTCTTGGTTATAGCTTTACAGAAATACCTAATATTTTTAGATCTTAGCTTTTTTTGATATTTTTATGCAAAAAAAATTAACCCGCGGCATTGTGCGGGTCATGTAAGTAGTAAGAAACTATAAAGTGTGTGGCTTTTTTTTTTTTTACTGTAGCCACTTAATTAAGATTTTTGAAAAAAAAATTATTTGATCCTTGAACTTTTCTTTTGTGCAATTAAGTTTTTCTAGCCCAAATTGGAGTCTAATTGCATTTTTTTAGGGTAAGGATTGAATTGAAAGAAAGAGGACTTAAGTGAAAAAAATAAGTAACTTGGGTGGTGGCTCTGCAATTTGTTTGAAAAGTTCATTTTAGTCCCTCATCTTTTAAGCTATTAGATAGTATAATTTTTAAATATTATATTTTGGTATCATACTTTATTTTCCTCTTTTTTTAGTCCTTTAGTGGAGAAAAGAGAGGAAGTCATCGAATTTTGGATTAAAGAGAGAAAATTATTGTTAACGACGATTCTGACCACTAAAACAGTCTATTTTTGTGTCAAATGGTTCCATATCATGAGTAAAGTTAAGATTAAATGTTTTCTTACCTTGAAATATCTAAAAAAAAAAACAGATTTGAGCTCTAAAAGATTTTTTATTTCTGGTTGATTATGGGTTTTGGGACGGTTTTTTAGAGGTCATGAATTAGTTAAACAAAGTTCCAAGGGTGCTTCCTAGGTGTTTTAGGTAAAAAAAAAAATGGATTGAAAATAAATTTTTTGGTTGAAAACACAAGAGCCTTATTTTTCTAGTCATCACAATGGCTGGATTCTGTATAATTATAGGCGATGCGTCGTTTGTCTTGGCAAACGACGCACCATCTATTTTTTTAGCAAACTGGACGACGCGTCGTCCATCTCATTAACTTCGAAAAGAAAAACAAAGGCTTGCGCGTGTGGGCATGGACTTTCAGGCACACTTACAAGCCTTTTCTTTGTGAGTTAGGCATAGGCCTGACCTCATTCTTTTCTCTCTTTTTTATAATTATTTTTAAAAAGTTACTACTTTTCATATGTATTTTTAAAAATAGTATTTTTTTTTCATTTATGTTTTAATTAATACTCCTTCTCTGTGATTTGTTTTGTGCTTATTTAGTCATTTTGAAATAGTGATTATTTGTTTTTATTATATTGAGTGTGTTTAATTTTTTTTTGAGATTAGTGTGATTTATCTATAATTTTTTTATATTTTATATAAATTAAACTTGTTAAAAAAACATTTATTTTTTAATAATATTTTTAATATGTGCAGCCTTGCATATAATTTCTTTCCTTTTATTTTATTTAATAAATTTTATGTGTGTCGATTTCTATTACAAATTGATTTTCATAAATAAATTCATTAAACGTAACCGGGTAAATGACCAGTATTACGATATTAAATATCTTGATCTATATTCATCTCTTAATTTTTTTTTAAGTTTCTCTTTAGGTTATTGTTAATGACTTTTTATTTTTGTTTATTTACATAAATAATTATTGATTTATTTGATTAGATATTTTAGATATTTGCATGAACGTTTTTATTTATATTTTAATTTTTTTTAGAAAATAGCTTGCATACCGAGGGTTTTTTCTTTTTAAAAAATTTAAGACCCACTGTGACGTGCAATTTAGAGAACTAGTATATATAACTCTTACTTGTTTGATCCTATTATTAAGTCAGTGGGTATAACAAACCGACTTTGAAGCGTGAAGATCATTATCTGTAAGGTATTAATTATCTCCACTATATTTCCTACAAGGTTAAAACGATATACATTTAGAATATAACAAATTAAGTCTTAAAACTTATAAACATTTAAATGACCAGAATATAACAAGTTTTTTAAGAATCTTTATTTTGTTTTTGATAAATATAAACAAAGAGTTTGTAGAAAAAAATATAGAGAGAAGAAGATTGTTTTCTAAAAATTGATTTCTACCAATATCAAAATGATATTTATAAGAAAAATAAAAAAAATTTCGAACCAATATGTCTTTAACATTTAAAAACATACATTTTCAAACTAATATATATGTAGAGCTCAAAAGACAAGCCTTTAAATAAATTAACCGAATAATTTAAAACTCAAAATACAAGCAGGTGGTGTAATGCATAATAACAAAATCTCTTATATTTTTAATGTGGGATAAAGTTTTCTCTGTTTATATTCCTAATATGCAATTAAATGTAATAGCCACTAGTGTTTTAGTAGCTTTTGCATTTCCTAACACGACATTTAAAGCAATTGTTTTTTGTAAACAAAATATTTACTTAGAATCGTGTTTTTCAATCTTGACTTTTTTATATGTCGCGTTTTGAAACCACAACTAGTAGAAATTATGTTATTTTACCAATATTATTTTGCAGCTATGTTATTTTACTAAAAAAGTAAATTTTTTTATGCTAATAGCCGAAAACATAAAAAAAAAAAAAAGAGAGGCTAAATTAACATAAATATTGGCATTATTTAGTACAAAAGACATGTAATTATACTAACAACTAAAAAAATCGTGGTTTAACTGTTCATATAAATAAATAATGAACCTAGTAAATATATATTTTTTAATCATTTAACAACAAACATTGTGTAGTAGCATGAGTGGCTAAAGTGCACGAGAGATAGCGGAAGTCGCGAGTTTAATGCTCGGTGGTGGAATTTATATTTGATGCATTGTGATGGATGATCCTTCAATATCTATTATAATTTTTTCAACAAAAAAAGGAGAGCGACTTGGCGGGAAAAAAATGGCCCGGGCTTGAAACAGGTTCAGCCGTGCTGCGCCACTTAGGCCTGTGGCTAGATTCTTTGTATTGGATTCTTTTTTTTTTATATATATATATATTTTTTATTTTTTTTTCTGTCTTATCCTTTATGGGTTTTTTTGCCTGGATTTTTTTTATTTTTTTTAGATTTATTTTTTTAATTTTATCCTTTAATATATAATTTTTATTGAGTTTTATTATTTAGTATTGAGCTAATGGCAAATCAATTTTGTATTTTTTATAGTATAACAAAATAAAAATATTAATTTGACCCGGTAAAATTCATAACTTGAATAACGAATTTAGCAGGTTGACTAGGATGAATTTGATCTAATTATTTTTTTATCCTTTAAACTTGTCTAGTTAACAAGATCACATCAAGATAATTTTTACATAATTTAATTTTAAATTCAGGCTAAATAAAAAATTGAGTTGAAAGATTTTAATGTTGAACTGATAAGCCAAGTTTATATCAAAATACCAAATAGGTCCATGAGTCATTAATATTTTTTTTGTTATATTAAAAAAAAATTAATTCGAGCTCCATGACTGTAAACTAGTTTTTTCAATAAAAAGATATTACAAAATATTGTTGTATCCTAAATGATTATGGGGAAAAAAAACTAATACATCAGAAACATATAATTATTGATCACTTGAATTCATTCATATATACGTAAATGGGTTTCCTCTCTGTTCGGTCTGTTGTAAAGATGATTGGAAAAGAGAGGAATTAAGCAACACAAACGTAAAAGGAACCCAATACCTTCATATTTCTCGATTTGTGATGGATACAATTAATGATAATTACCTACTCTACTAAAAAAACTGGGGAGGATCCAGACTCTTCATATAAAGAGTGAAGGAGTTGCTTTATATATATATATATATATATATATATATATATATATATAAAATAAATCCTATCTTACTTTTATTTTATTTCAATTAAATCATTTTTAGCTTCGTTCTTCTCAATTTTATTCTTCAATAATGAATTGATGTTGAATTGGTTTTTATAGTTTTTTTCGATTTATTTTTTGAAGTTATCACAATCTCAAACAAATATCTTGATATTTAATAGGTGTTCAATTTTGTGGACACCTATTTTTTTTATTATATCATTAAGTAAAAAATAGTTTTTTAAAAAAAATGTTAAATCCAGTGGAATTCATGAACCGGATCACAGGTTCATGTTAAACTTAAAGCCTAAATAGATCCAATAAATCATCTTCTTAATATTCATCTTGAAAAAAAATTTAAAACCAAATCACGTTTTTTACCGTTCGTCAGGGTTATTTTTGGACTTGTCAAGTTAACTGGATCATATTGGAGCAACTCTTATACAAGTTCATTTTAAACTTGGCAAGAAGTTGGGTTGAGAGGTTTTAAAGTTGACCCGCTAGGTTGGGCACCATTTTTTTTCCTTTTTTCCTTTTAAATTCCACCTTCCAGTTTTTTTTCTTACATTGAATCCTTTTTAGCTTCTTTTTTTTTAATTTTATTCCTCAATATTTATTTGATTTTGAATTAATCTTCATAATTTATTTCAGTTTAGTTTTTATAAGGCTATCACGGTGTCAAACAAATATCTTGATATTTGATTGGTACATGGTTTTGTAAGTGTCTATTTTTGTTATCATATCATTAATTAAAAAATAATTGTTTTTTAAAAGAAAGTTGTTAAATCCAATGGAGTTCATAATCCGGATTGCGGGTTTAGTGGGTTAAGCCACAAAATCCGAGTTGATCCAATATTTTATTGTCTTAATATTAAATTAAAAAGACATTGTCTTGATTTTTTAAAAAAAACCAAACCATGTTTTTTACATATTATTTAGGTTGTTTTTCAACCCACCAAGTCAACTGGGTCGTGTCAAGGCATCTCTCACACATGTTAATTTTAGATCTGGGCTTGGCAAGGAGTCGGGTTAGAAGGTCTCAAGGTTGACCAACTAGATCCAGTTTAATAACAAGACCAAATAATTCTCTATAGTCTACAGGAAAAAAAAATTGAAAGAAAATAGTTAGGGATTAAAGTGAAAAACAAAATAAATGAAGGAAAGGATAAAAAAAGAGCAATAAATTATGAGGATCAAAATTGAAAACAAAACAAAATTAAATTAAATTCTAAAGGATGAAATAAAAAAAAGTTAATGCAAAGGATAAAAAAAATAGCAATCAAAATAATAAGAATCAAATTGGATAAAAAAAAATCTATGAAATAAAATGCAAATGGATGAAATTGAAACAAAAAAATAATCAAGAAGCCTTAAAATCAAAACAAATAGAAATCAAAAGAACGAGAACCAAATTTAGAACAAATACAAACGGAATGATACATCTGAATTTTTAAAAGCTCGGCTTGAAAACCAATGCATATGAGAGAGAAAAGAAGGGGAGGAGGAAAATTTTCATCGTCGTCGAACCGCCACCAACCAGGCCAAATGTGCCACACCAACAGCCGCGTTGCCACCTGCCGCATCGGGTGACACAACGGTCGGTGGATTTTGGCCATCGTAATATATACCATGTGCCTCTTGTTTGGCAATAAGGATGATAACGCCCCTGAGAGTGTCCTAATATTACAAAAAAAGAGCCCTCAAGGGCATCCTAATATTAAAAAAAATACGTGTGGCAAAGATGAAAACACCCTCCCTTGCCAGGTCAAATTAATTTTTGTATTTATCAATTTTCTGGTAATGACCTGACATTAGACCATTGTGAAGAGCCATTATTTTTGTTGGTTTTGTTGTCAATTACCTTGTCTTTAGTCGTTGTTTGAAGACCCATTAAAACCCCAAAAATCAGACCTGATATTAGTGTTATTACGATTATTGTTATAATTGTTTAGCTAGCCTCCACAAGATCGTCCTCTACCACAACTGAAATTATAATTGTTATTATACAAACCAGAGGTCTGACATTGAGCAACATGAGATGATGGTGGATGAGCTGGTGTGGGCAGTAAAAGAGTAGTGACAACAATACTCATAGATTAAAGAGAGGTATTATGAATGAACTCATTAGTAGAAAGATGATTATGAAGATCAACATATGAAAGAGGTTTTTCCTTGATCACGAGGCTTGTTACCAAGTCCTTGAACTCACCGTGAAGACCACGAAACACATACAAATTAAAATCCCCTAGAGAAACTGGTCGACCAATAGCTGCTAATTCATCAAACAATGTCTTTGCTTTTGTATAAATATAGTAATCGAATAATCACCCGAACAAAGATTTTGAAAAGAACCATGAAGTTGCATAATGCGAGAATTAGACGGATAAAGGGCTTGCTTAAGAGTACGCCAAACACAGTGCGAGGTTTTGCAATCAACAACAAGATGCAGTACATCCATTAAAAGAGAAGAAAGTACTGCATTTAGAATAAGTTGGTCTTGTTGTTTCCAATGAAAAAAAATATTAACTTAAAAAGAAGAACCATCAGCAACAACCATGTGAGGAGGAGGAGGAGACGACAAAGAGCCATCAACAAAAAGGAAAACACCTTGTCCAAGAGGATACGACTTCATCTGCATTCGCCAATAAAAATAATTTGTGTTTGTAAGCTTTAAAGAAATAACTTGATGGGTATTGGTTAGGGAAACAATGCTTGCAATTGAAGCCTCTATGGTGGCAAGAGTCACGGCGGCAACAATAGGGGAAGTTGGTTGCACAGCAGCAATAGAGGAAGATTCCAAAGCAGAAGGAGAAGAAAAGGTATGAGGATTCACAACAGCAATAAGGGAAGCTTCCAAAACAGAGGGAGAAGAAAAAGTTTGCACCATAGGTGATTTGAAGAGTCTATTAAAGAAAAGAAAAGAAAGTAAAGTTTTAAAGTGTAATGACTATGATACCAAACAGCTGAGAACAATAAAAGACTTAATCTATTAGTTAGTTAGTTAGTCAACGTTTTCTATTTATATATATATATATATATAAAAAGTAATATACAATAATTAATAGTTAATGTAGTAGATATTACATCACAAAATAATACCCTTTTCCGAAATATATTCAAGCCTTTTAATATACTATAATACTCTGTGTGTGTGTGTGAGAGAGAGAGAGAGAGAGATGGAAGAGTACATAGGTGGCCCAATATCTGTTACTCTTTGCCAAGCTTTCTTGCTAGAGCTTCATGTGTTTTAACTATTCACTGCCTAGAATGTGTAGTAAGCACATGTTGAGCTGTCAATTCTCCTAGGGAAGGTGTACAGTTCCAAAACATTCTTTGCTCATATGTGAACAAAACTATACAGATAATAAAAGGAGTCCTTCCATTACACTAAAACAGTAACGAATTTGGATGTTCTGCTAGAAAAAGTGGGAGAATGAGCAGTACAAAGGGAAAGATAAAGACGAGGAAGGCACTGGCTACATATACAGAAAATGTACTATCAAAGCTCCCATTGTTCGAGAAACCCTTGAACTGTAACTTTCATACATGTAAAAAGACAGATGAGATTAAGCAAAAAAGTCCAGTGTTCCCTGACTGATACCTTTGCATGCATGGGTCAATCCAAAAAATGAGAGCAACAGTCCTGATGCTTCCCTTGTTTTACCGCTAATAGTTGGAAGGGGGCTTCATAAATTTGAACAAATGTGGTAAACAGATAAAACTATTAGTTTGCGCCAAAGGGTTTGAAGTCCTATATTTTGGAGGAAAAATGGAGAGTAGCAGCATGAACAATACTGTTGGGAAAGATGATGATCTCTTAGTTGACACTGCAGAAGCTGAGGCTCTCAAGAAGAGAATCTCTAGCCATCCTTTGTATGGACTTTTGGTCCAAACTCACATCGACTGTTTGAAGGTTCTCTCTCTCTCTCTCTCTCTCTCTCTCTCTCTCTCTCTCTCTCTCTTGTGTGCACTGTGTGATGTAAAATTATATCAGAAGCATTAAGAGGTTAATTCAAATTTGTTTGTGAAATTATTTTTTTCTCAGCACAAGTAACTCAACTTTTGCCTCATTAATTTCAACTATATTTATGGCAGTGTTACCAAAATTTATTTAATTTGATCATGATCTTGAGGTATCAAAATCATGTTAATGTGTGTATCAGATTATGTTTTTCCTTCTACATTTTTATGGGGTTGTCAAGAGTGCAATGTTAAGTGGCTAAGATAGCACCAACCAACACTCTAGAACATTACACTTGGTCAGCAAAACACAAACGGGAAAATTCTACAACATGATCTTGAGCTTCATGGTCCATTTTTTTGTGGCATTTTTTTTCTCCTTCCTTTTTCGTACTGATGAAAAATCCAAAACATGGTACTGTGATGCTAGCAAGTTTCAAGAGTTTGAAGTTGAAACACGTATACAAGATTCATCAAATTGTGCAGATATGAATAGCAAATAAAATAATATATATAATGTCCCCATATATTGATGAGGATTCAGAATCCTACACTTATCATTAATTTTCAGAGGCTGCATTTTCTTTTCAAGTTCTGTTCCAAATATCACAGTGATCAGATTCCATGAATTAATGCATAGGACTCATGCATATGCATGAATGAAAGCAATACATGACATTTTTTCTTAATTTTTTCTATAATGAAATCAAAGATTTGAATACGATTTGCATTGTTTCTTCTTGCTTTTGACATATCAGGTTGGTACCGTTGGTGATGGTGACCGAATCCCTAGGGTGAGGCCGAATTTATCCTGTCAATTTCCCAATCCAAGCTCCCTCAGTCAGCCAGAACTAGACAGTTTCATGGTAATAAACTCGAGCCCTCTCTCTCTCTCTCTCTCTCTCTCTCTCACACACACACACACACACACACACAGACATAGACACACAGATATGTATTTCCTTTAAAAGACAGACAGCAAAGAACTAGGGTAAATGTTCTAGAAAATAAATGCGCATTCCCTTGCTGTGTGTAGGTTAGTCACACTCTTCCTTATAATAAGTCATTAGTCAAATCCAACATGGTATGACTAGACTACTTGCTTTAATCACATCACTAGGTTTGAAAGATCATTTTTAAAAGACGAGACTGAGTTTTTTTAATGAAAATAATAAGACAAGACTAGATTCTGTCTATGTTAGTCTGTTCTAGTTTACAGACAATGATATCTTGAAGTTGAGACTGTTCTAACACTGCGCATGGCAGCCAAATCGATCTCGTGTAATCATTGAAGGGATATGCTTTTTCTTTTTGTAGTCATTGATGTTAAGTTTCAAACTAAACCGTGAAAAAAATAAATCTTAAATTAGTCTTCTTAGGTTGAGGTAATGAACTTAGGTGATGACCGGTAACAGAGAAAATAATGCAATGATTGAAATGAAAATGAAAAATTCTATTCTAATTTTATAGATATTGAATTGATAGGAACTAAAGAATAATTGAAATGAAGACTGAGAATGAAAAATAAAATTAAATATATAGTTTAATTGTTATAGTGCAGTAGGTTATATTTTTAAATGCTTTTTAAAAGTGTATTTGTCTTAAAAAAAATATCAAATTCATATTTTTTTAGTGTTTTTTAATGATTTTGATATTCTAGTATTAAAAATTAAAAAAAAATTAATTCATTTTTAAATAAAAAATACTTTTAAAAAACACTTTAATTTTTATTCCATTAAGTGACACTTAAAAAAAAACTTCAATTTTTATTTTATTAGGTGCCTCGGGACTTCCAATTGGACATCATTTTAAAGAAGATTTGACAAACTGATGAGTTAAAATATAAACTTTTGATTTTATGCACTCTTTATTCTTAACACACAACATTTTATAAACTTTTGACTCACTACTGTATTCTTAAGTTTTAAAATAATATTGACCAAGTTTTAAACATTATCTTAATAAATAAATAAAAGCTCTTTTTTAAAAGACTCTCCTCCCTTTATAGAGAAAAATGTTTAGAATATTAAATTGAAGGACAAATTTGTGATTTAATTATAGGTTTAATTGAAATTCTTTTTATAGTAATCAAAGAAATATTAATATTGGGATTCCAGAGCCATTAATAAGATGACAAACAAAAAAATATGAAAAAAATTATTTGGTTAGATGAAACTATACAAATTATATACAAATTATGTCCATTGAATCAAGTCAATCACACATTTAAAATTTTAAAGGACCAATTTGTGAATTTATAGGTTTAATTGAATTTTGTTTTATAGTAATCAAAGAAATATTATATTATTGGGATTCCAAGCCATTAATAAAATGACAAACCAAAAAATATGAAAAAAATTATTTGGTTAGATGAAACTATACAAATTATATCCATTGAATCAAGTCAATCACACATTCTTCAGTCATCGGTCAATTAAAGTTGTTCTAGTCTGATTGAAATTTCTTTAGGTTTATTATACGCTCATATATAAATTTAAAAGTTTAGTATTTTCATATTCTCTTTGAATATACAATATTTTCGCAATTGATTCTTGTGGGTTTACATGCAAAACAATATAACCTACACTACCTAGGCAAAAAAGGAAAGAAAAAAAAAACCCTCAAGGTCACCATTGATTCGCACAAGAGCTTCTCTAAGCATGCGCAACTGAATAAGACGTGGTCTTTTCTAACCTAGCTAAGAAGCAACAATAATAGATGAGTTTTTAGGAATTATTTATATTATTATTTAATTTATAATTTTAAATAAAAACCTTTTAAATTTTAAATTTAAATATGTCTATTGCTAACTTAGTTTAATTTTACTAATTGAATAAAAAAAGAGTGAAATTCGAATTCCAAAACATTTAG
>Ga0307517_10009532_pt1 | contig 13750 bp, 21 predicted proteins | sample 23_EM_MG_FD_194515 | JGI IMG/M metagenome (GOLD analysis project Ga0307517, IMG submission 194515) | Populus trichocarpa ectomycorrhiza microbial communities from riparian zone in the Pacific Northwest, United States - 23_EM | ecosystem: Host-associated > Plants > Roots > Unclassified | place...
AGCACTCTCATTGACCGCTTGAGTCGGCTCACGACCACACACTTTACTTCGGGACGTCTCGGCGGTCGCGCGGAATCTTTGCCTCCCGCTCATTGCTGAATTCTGAATTTTGTTGGGGGGGGGGGGGAGGCACAGGGTTCCGCTCCGCCTGACAATCAGAATCGCGGTCAGGGACGAACGCGATCCCGCCCCCGATCTGTGTTTGCAGGTACGGGCGGTGCACCGTTGTGGAGGCGAGCGAGTTTGTTCGGCACCGCGAAAGTGTGACTTCATGCAAAGCGAACTAGGGTATGATATATGACCCTGTAGCACACGCACAAAGGCCCAGAGGCGACAAGAAATATTGTGTGATCAGCAAGCCGATTGAAATATTTTCATCGAACGCGTCGAGATCGAGTCGAGGTGCGCCGCGAAAGCGGGCCCCGAGGCGAGCGGGAGGAGCAACTTACCCGACCCGTCGGCTAAAGAACAAAGTAGTGCATTAAATAAGGCATGGGGCCGAACAAGCGGTCGGGACTGTGGACATTTCGCATTCGGAACGGTTCCGTATGAATATGAGGGCTTGCGAAAATTTCCGCCCAAGAAACAAGGACCGTGGAGATGCGGCCACATTCGGAATTCAAAAGCCCTGGGGCAGCGAGACAATACAACCAATGGGCACCGGTGGAACAGTGGACAATGAAACGGGGGAACCGGAGCGAGCACGATGACCAGAGCGGTCGAACTCTTGGGAAAGCTCCCATCGGTCAACCGCAGAGACGGCGGGGGACGATTGCCGGTGTAGGAGCCATTACATAGTCGAAGGACATGCTTCACTTCCTAGCACCTCACAGGGAAGAGGGCAGAGTCGGAAGTGACCGCGATGAACTTCCGCGATTCTTGCAGGGCGGAGGTATGTAAATGCGCAAATCACAAGACCCAGGACCTGCAGTCCCGGGAACATGGCAATGTCCAGGGACGAACATCCGCGCCCAGCCTCCAAGATACGGCCCTACTATTGGATCAGGAAGGGATCTGCCAGGCAGAATGGCAGTGCCAGCGGGTTCTGCCGTGGTTGGCAGTAGGTGCCACAGGGTGAGAAACCTCCCCCGGTACACCACTAATCTAGTACGTATTTAACCTCCCAGAAGACCCGTGAACCTCGTAGAATATCAGCAGGGACGTACCAGGTCCCAGGTTGTTCAGCCCGATCGTGAATCGTCTGTTCCTCCGTCGCCCGGGGCAGGCCCCCCTCCGCATTACGCCATTCCCCCCGAGATCGTGAAGTCGCGCGGTAGGAGGGGGGAGGAAGTTCCTCGGGTGTGATATTGATATCCTCCTTGTCCCCCCCCCTCCATCTCGGTGTCTTCGTGACCAGATGTCAGAGGTGACTGGGATGTCCAATGCCTCGCAGGGTCTGCGGGCTTCCAAGTTAACTTAAGAATCAGCTCCCTGTCCTCGTGAATACGTTTTTGGCACGCGTGGTGTAATGGAGGTACAGAGCTCTCGCTCAGGCTTCCTCCGACGTAGCCGAGCGGGTGCTTGGTCTATCATGCTACCTTCAAGCTGCCTGCCTGGAAATACACTGGGGCAGGCGCCGTTTGGCAGCTTGGCAGCGAACATGCCCAAAAACAATGCCGTTTCCTGGGCTAACCCCTTCCTGTCAAAACAATGGACCGCAGGAACGGGACATCCCTGCCGGCCAATCAAATCCAACAGCAAAACTTAATACATGGATTTATAAGTTGACACTAGCGAGCAAGTTGCTTATAATGCGGGAACGCGGAACGAGGGGACGAAGCGATAGAGGAAATCGACTACTAACGGATCTGTTGACGAAAACGGAACAAACTGATGCCCACCCCAAGGTTTAGTTCGAGGTGTGACTAACGAATGACTCGAAAAGCGGGTTGCGTGGGTTTGACTAAGGGAGGAAACTGTAAAGGTGTGGGTTGTGATGTAGACAAGAGCTGTGCACTGAGCGGAGGACGACGAAAACGGAAAGCTGAACGAAGGAAGCGCGAGGGAACGGAGAGGAAAATGGAAAATGCAGGAAAGGGACAAGAGGACACGGGAAGATCAGCAGAACCTCAGTTGTCCCGGTGGCGTTGTATCTGGAGAAGCGGTCCCGTCCCGACCGTCGCCGTGCCTCCTCATGATGTTTATAGGAGTTGAAGCGGAGGGGGTCAAGTCCGCGTCATCGACCTCTGGTGTTGGAGCGCGGCCTCGCAACCGGTTGACGACGTGTAACCGGAAGACTAGCACGGGTAAACATAGCTCAGTATTCCAGTCGAAAGGATACCGTCCTCGGGCAACTCACTGTAATCGCAACGAGCGTCCTCGTCTTCTTCACCCGAGTCAGCCAGTGGGTCCGTCGTTAATGCGAGTTGGAACGCATTGTCCACAAGAGTCCTCCTTGGCCAACCTACCGGTGGGAGATGGTAAGAGTCCGAAACCGACCGCCCGGCCGTGTTTCGTCGGGAGTGATGCGCCCCACTCTGTGAATGCGAGCAAGGCGACAGGGGACGCCCATCCAGTTCGTGGTTCCGTAATGAGAACGCCGAGGGAGATAGTGCTGTAGCACCGCCGTCAGTTTTGGGTGGTGTCAGTCGAGAATGCACGTACCATCGCGCTCTGTTCGAGAACCCGAAGCGCGCCCATTCTTTCTCGGTCGGCTGGAACTTCCAGGGTGTGGATGAACCGATGAGGTTCTCCGAGCTGTGGACTTTGGATGACCACCCGTCAGCCCGCTGACCAACCTTTCCCTTTCCTGTTCCTTTACTCTGGCCTTCTCCCGTTCCTCCTGTTCCTTCTCGGTCTTGACCTTGGCCAGAAATTCTAGTCTCTTTTCGGCCATTTGCACTCCCCATGCAAGTTCCTCACTAGTGTCGACATTCTCGGCAGCCATAGCTTCGGGTGTCAACGGCATCAGCTGAGGCGCCAATCCCGGGTTAGTCGAAGCAAATTCATCCGCATATGGGTTCCCCGCGTTGGATTCCAGGTAATGGTAACACAACCAAAGGAAAGCCTGTGCTCTTGAGGCGGAAGAGAACGGAACGGGAGTGAAAAAGTCAGCCCATTCGAGATTGTACCCGGCATTCAAGTGGGACCGCGCCACGATCTATCGTCCGATATAAATGTGAGAGAGAGGTTGGTTGGGATTCCTATTGAGGCCGATCACCGGGAATCACAAGCAAAAGGACGTACGGGTGAGTAACTAGGACTGGTAATAGCAAACAGCAAGTTGACGGCAGTCGTCGGCGGTGATTGACCTTGGTTCTGGAAAGAGAGGGGTGAACGGTATGTAAGTGCGGGGGTGGCGCGGATTTCCCAGGGAGGACGTACCAAACGAGAAAGGATCTCTGTTGGACTGGGAGACGGGACACCTTTGCCCTCGGATGGCAAGAAACAGTCTTTGAGGATGTTCTTTATCCTTGGAGCATCTTGGAGGTTTCCGTCGGTCTTCTGGAGCGGTGGGACTGGGTGATAGGTCCGCAGTTGGGTTCGGAGTTCCGGGAAGACTGGAGAAAGGGGACGGGTGAGCAGAGCGTGTCCGGAGATTCGGAAGATGGGATACTGACAAGCCATGGTGGTGTTGATCCTGCCGACATTTGTGAGTAGGGACATTTTCGCAAATTCGGTTCCAAAATCCTGGTTTTCGACGGCCTTGTCGCGCGGGCCCCTTGAACACTTGGGCGAGTGAAGGATAGTGTTGAGATAGAGATCTCTGAAGGTCAGCTTCGGCTGAGGGGCCTGGCCGGGGTTGGTTGGGTAGGGGTTGGTGAAGACCGGGTGGGGGTCTGCGAATATGTGGTGAAGAAGATCATACTGGAGGTCCTGTCGGGTGAGAGGATGGCCGTCGGAATACTTGAGAGCGATGATCTTTTTCTCCTTCTGCTGCCTGTTCGCAGCGGAGGTTGCAGCGGGCATCGTTGTGCTTGCGGGGGGGACGCGGTCGTCGTCGTGGTCAATTGTCAGACATGTCCGAATCGAGAAGAGAGTGATCGACAGCCAGAGATCATGATCATTCCGGTAACCACGCGTTCCAACACAAGTTTTCTTTTCCTCCAATCCATTCCTCCATCTCTTTCTTTCGCCCGAGCTGATTCCAGCTCCAAGCATCCGCGGCCTACAACTTTTGCGTCGACTGTGCGATGAACGGCGCCAGCAACGGACCTCCTTGATGCAACGTCGGTTCAAGTCGACGGTATCTTCTTGAACACGGACGAAAGGGCCTCATCGGTCCGTGTCCTTGTCTCGTCGTGGGCACCGTTCCCGGGTTGGCCCGGCTCCAGTTTTTTCTTTTTGCCCTCGACGACTTGGACCCCACAGTTCTCCATGTCCTAACCGTCCTCAACCTGGGGCCTTAGAATGTCATCACCATCGACGTTGTGGTGGTCGACGTGCTCACTGGCACAGGTACATCCCAAGCGATGGAAATATGACGAACTCTCCCGAGTGACATACCCATCGTTTCGGCATCTACATCAATGCAGCTCCCGATGTCATCAGACCCCTCATTCGAATCATTACCAACGCCAACGCTAACGTCGCTGCCACTACCGGTGTCTGAAACCACCGCCTCAACGAATTACTTCTCCGGTTCGTTTTTCTGTTCCCCATATGGTTGTACCGTCCATCAACCATCTATTTTCGGCGGTCGCTTCCACGCTTCCGCACCCATTCGCCACTTCCCAGGGTAGCGGATCCGACGGTACTGATAAGAGCGTATCACTCTCTCTGATCATCTCTCTCACCGTTGCTTCTGTCACCATCTTGGTTGTGATCTTTATCGCGCTTCTGCACGTTCGAAGGCCTCGCCGGTCCCCGTGGTCTGTCGATCGTGGTCGTGCACAATTGTTCAAGGAGAGTAACGTGTTGCCTGCTCCTGTGTCATGGATGACAATGTCCCCGATGTGGGTTCACTATTCGGACGGTTTGGTGTCATGAGACATGCTAGGTTGAATTCTAGGTGTGTCCGTACTCCCAATCGCACCGTCCGATCCTCTGGGTCCATTCCGAACGATGGCGGCGACGACCCAGAGAAGATAGTCTGGATCTTTCGACACCCATAACACCTCATGTACTTTTTTACACCCCTGTATTTACGAAATTCGCGTTACTATTCCATATAGACGCCGCGGAGGCCCGACAACGTGGGCCCATACGCCCTCTTGCGGTCGAATTACCGGCTACATTCTGTTGCGTCCATGTGTGACATCATCACATGTTGACCCAACGCGTCAGGGGCGCGTCAAAACGCGATCCGAACCTCGATCTGCTCTCATTTGCACATCGCCCCTCGCGAGCTAGTGAGCCCAATGGCTACCAGAAAACGTGGAAATTCCAAGCGAGAGCACGAGGGTGCAACCGAAGCTAGTACAACGGCTATAAAGCTCAATACGACGGTGACCGCCGCCGCCGAGGCGTTCAATCTATCGGACCCGCCTCCCAGCCCTGAAACCGGCACACCATTACCAGACGACCCAAATGCCTTGAGAGAGAACGTCAAGGGTCTAAAGAGCCAACTTCGAAGACAGAAACGACAGGTACTGCTGCATTCCCCTTCAACTGCGCGCACGAGGTTTACGTTGCGATAGTCGGAAGATAGGTCGGTGTTTGCCAAGAGGAGGTTTTTGTTCCCATTGGGTATCATTAGTTGCGTCCCGTCTGCCATCATCACGCGACCGTATTTCCGAACAATGGCGTATACGATTCGCTCTTTTTTTCGCAGTGGGGGTATTCTCAGCGAGCTGGTTCATCCCGCCTTCAAAACTTCCAACCCTCCCTGAGCATCTCCAGATTCTACTGGATGATTACGAATTCGCAATGCCCGCCATGCCCACATTCGATTTCTCAGCCGAATGGGAGCGGTTCAAGAGCAACATACCTGAGCCGTGGAAACTCGCGAATGATGGACGTGAGTTCCTAGCTGGTGAAGAGATGAAATCCAGAGGGCTGGAAGCGAAATATCCGGTAGTTCTGATTCCGGGTATCATCTCAACTGTGTGTTTCCCTTATCGTGCCCTTACTTTTGGGTGCCCAACCACGTCATTTTCTAGGGTCTGGAATCTTGGTCAACGTCTCCAGAGTATAGGGGATTCTTTAGACAAAAAGTCTGGGGTGGTTTCTCTATGGTTTCACAAGTCACGTTTAACAAGGAACGGTGGATGGCGAGTCTCATACTCGATCCTGTGACGGGACTCGACCCTCCTGGCGTCAAAGTGCGTTCCGCAGAGGGCCTCGATGCAGCAAGCAGTTTCATCCGAGGTTATTGGTTATGGTAGGTGCATGCCCTCTGACGTTCCGTTCTCGTGTTCGGTTGAACTACATATCCGTTGCAGGTCGAAGATCATCGAGAACTTGGCTGTGGTCAACTACGACACGAATAACTTGTATATGGCACCTTATGACTGGAGATTGTCGTTCTGGAACTTGGAAGAACGTGACGGGTATTTCTCGAAGCTGAAGAGCATGATCGAGGGGTTCAAGTATGGCCGTCCTCCCTGAACGTTGTATTATCTTTTGACCCCCCTCGGTACAGGAAGCGGCAGAAAAGGAAGACTGTCCTCGCCGCACACTCTATGGGAACGACTGTTCGTCACGAACTTACTCACGCATTCCTTCTGTTGGCCTGACCACGATCTCAGGTTACGTTGGTTAATAAGTTTCTTGTATACCCTCTCAAGCGCGATCACCTCTGACCTCACCTTTTGGCCGTTAGTACTTGTAAGTTGCTCCCCTTCTCCTTGTCCCCTGTGGCGGAGTTGACGTATCACCCAAGTTTCAAATGGGTCGAGTCTCCAGAACACGGAGGCGGCGGACCTAACTGGGTGGAGGTATGTTTGAAGGGATGATCCCGCTAGTTTCTATGCCAACTCAGCACTGCATTGGATCAGGATCACATTGAATCTTTCATCTCCGTCGCTGGTACACATCTGGTGCGTCACAATAACCTCTTCCTGATCAGCGATGCTCACCGCCGGAAAGGGTGTGGTACGTCCGACCGAAAGGGTTTTCTGTCAAATCACTACAAGTTACCGACACACGGTGTGTGATCTAGGCCAAAGCGATGGCGGCGTTCCTGTCAGGAGAGATGAAGGATACGGTCCAGGTGAACCCTGCCGGTTCTTACGGTGCGGCTTACCTCCGCTCTCAACAGGGAGGTGCTAACCGTACATCTTCAAGTACTGGAGCGGTTCTTTTCAAGAAAGGAGCGAGCGAGTTTGTTCCGCAGCTGGGTTGGGAGCGCCAGCATGTGGATAAAGGTGGTCGTGTTTGCTGTCAAATCTGTTGTTGATCTGAACTCAACCGTTTCCCATAGGGTGGTGACATTATTTGGGGAAACTCCACTCACGCGCCAGATGATATCGACGGAGCTGATCACTCACACGGGGAACTTATCGCGTTCCGAGCCAAACTGAACGACACGGCGGTGACGAACATGACAGCGGACAACGCAGGGACATGGATCCTAGAACACACGCCGGCTACTTTCCAGGTCGGGATTTCCCACTGCTTTCGTCCCCTTGGAGAAACTTGGCGCTCGAAGCTGACTTTCAACAGAAAATGTTGGCCACAAACTTTTCGTATGGTATCGAGAAGGATGAGATGAAGCTGAAGGCGAATGATCGTGACCACACCAAATGGTCAAACCCACTGGAAAGTAGGCTTCCTAACGCTCCCTCGATGAAGTTCTTCTGTGTATATGGTCATGGGAAGGATACAGAGGTGGGTCTCCTCGCACAGGAAGCACGATATGGCGCTTACTACATCACCCTCCCTTAGCGTTCATATTGGTATGGTGGTCCGGAGGGGTGATGATGTGCCGCTTCCTAACCATCACGCATAGGTACACCCGCGGTCGGTACGAACACGAAGACATCCTAGCAGACGCAGAACCACCTACGTGCGCTGAGGATTCAGAGTGCAAAACCACCAGGTCCCCTCTGGACTTCCCACTGCACAAACCCAGTTGTATCGATAACGAGTATACGGACCGGACGATAAATCCCAAGGTATCAACTACGGTTATCAGGCTTGTGTGTGTTTGCTAAACCGCTGATCGCTGTGCCGTAGGTACTGAATGGAGTGAAAATGGGTGAGGGTGACGGGACTGTCAGTCTGTTGAGTCTCGGCGCGATGTGTGTCGAAGGGTGGAAGAGGAAGAGATGGAATCCAGGGGGGATAAAGGTCACAACCATCGAGGTACCGTTCCGACTGAAAATCTGTCTCGAGAGTTTTGCATAGCTCACTGTCTTTTTTCTTCCCCTTCATTCCCTAGCTACCTCATAACCCCATCGCGACTATCCCCCGCGGTGGAGGCTACACATCAGACCACGTCGACATACTCGGCTCAACACCGTTGAGCGAAGTGATTTTGAAGGTCGCAACCGGCGCGGCGGACGAAGTACAAGAAAACTTCGTGTCGGATATCCGACGTTACGCTGGAAAGATACAGTGGGATTGAGAACTGTGAAAGAGCGGTGCACCTGTACACCTCATGTCATTTGTATCAGTACCCTCCGTTGTTTGTAATATTACTTGATAGATCTCACTCCTTGGGGAGTTCGAGCTTGATCCGGGACTGGGGACAACGGGGCGTGCGGAGCTAGATCAGGCCCAATGGTCTAGTGGTAGGATACTTGCTTTGGGTGCAAGGGATCCCCGGTTCGAACCCGGGTTGGGCCCCCTTCTTTTATTTTTCCCCGCCATTTTCAGGGAAACCTTGGGGGTTTCAAAGTGAAAAAGGACATCTCTATTCTGTGGAACGACAGAGAAAGTGCACACGTGATGACCGGGGGTGAGGGTTGTTGATATACACAACATAAAACAATGAGGTACTAGAGAGAGAGAGGCGGAGAGAGGAGAGAAAAAAAACCAAGCTGCTACCACTGGTCCCTAAGTGACAGCTGAACGGCGATTAGAGTATGGAGTTTTTTAAAATAAAATAAAAAGGCGTGGAGTTTGCGAAGGTATGGTTGGAAAAAAGTGGGGCAGGTATAATTCAAGGAATAAAACCAAGGTACGGACAAGGGAGTGAAGGTGAGGACGTGGGTGTGGCGAGGTGAGTGATGAAGGATGAAGGACGATTGAATGAGATGGATGACTTGGCGACTCTCTTCACTTCGGGACGAGGTGGTGGGGAATCGGGTAGATGCAATGAGGGTATAATTGAACAAAGAGCGAAGATGGGGAAAATCAAATAACGGGAAAGATCTTGCCAAAAGGGGTGAGACAAGACGAAGTCGTCGGAAGGGGATGCCGAGACGTACCGGAGTGGCTCCAACGGATATTAGCTTCCAAATCTCAGCGAGGGAGGTGACGGTGATGTTCGCTTCCCTACATAGAGGATACGATGAGTCGGCTGTAGGGTATATCAAGCACCTTGAGAAAACACGTACACACCTTCGCGTACTCATGAACCTTATCGAAGACGTCGAGGACGACGGTCGTGTTATACATCAACCCATGGTCGGCCCCCTTCACCACTTTGACCTCACACCTCTCCTGGCCCATGGTCTGTTCCAACCACCTCACGGCACTCTCAGCGATCCGGTCGTCCTTCTCGCCATACCACACCGCAACCGTGTGAGGATAGTCATGGTAGGAAAAACCCCACGGAACACGATCGTGGTTCAGAATCAGGAGAAGGTCATTATGCGCGCCTTTGGCGGATTCCGCGTGCGAGGCTGCAATCAGGGCGTTGGCCAGCGACGCATCGTATGATGCACCAGTGTGGGTTTCAGTGGTCGGCGTCGTCGGGAGGGAAGGGATAGTTGGTGAAGGAGGGTAGTAAGAATACGGTGACCTGCCGTTTGTTGTGCCCAGCGAGATTGAACGCGCTCCTTCAAGGCGCTTGAAGGAGCTCGGGGGAGGTTCAGGTGATGAGTCCATCCCACGTATCACAGGTGATGGTGTCCGCGACGTCCAATTCTCTGTGCCAAGCTCGAGCCTCGCATCAATGTTGAATGTTCGAGGGAGTTGAGGGGACGAAGCTGGGGGTCTCGTCGCGATACTAGACCTCCTTGAGGAAGTGTCGCCCTTCCCCTTGAGGGAACCCATCGACCGCAGAGCCTTGAGCCTCCTAGGAGCGGATGGTGTGTTCTTATCTGGAGCCGATGTCGGGGGTTGGGAATGTCCGCCTTTCAGCTTCCCCAAAAAATTCCTCGAACCCTTCCTCTTCACCGTCTTATCAGGAGCCACCTGGGGCTTCTCGAGCGGCAGACTTGGAAGACCCCCAACCGTGCTTTGACTCTCGAACCTCCCTTCGAAATCTCGAAGGTCGTCGTACTCACTGAAGATACTCGAGCCAGAGCTCGGCTGACCATCGACTGGGGAACTAAGGAGGTGCTGATCGCATGCACCCTCTTGGGACGGCAGCTGCTGGGTAGAGATCGTTGGATTGAGGGGGTCCCGACCGTTGCCGTTCATCTGTTCCCTTTCTTTTTGCAGATCGAACCCGATGCCTTCGTAGGCGATAGTTGGAGGTTTCCCCAGCATCCAAGCCTGAACCTTCCATTCCGCAGCTTGCGCAGTCCTGAGAAGCCCGTTAGGGACGTACTTCAGCCACTTGTAGCCAGCTGCGGTTGTCGTTGCCGTTAGTCATCAAGCTACGCAAGGCTAGGGGACAACCGACCTCCTTCTCCAACCCAAGGGGCCAACAGGCAAACGTCACCGCGCACTCTGTTCGGATATCGGTCCGCAAAGGCCAACGCATAGGGAGAACCGGCCGAATGGGCCATGATACTGCATTGGTCGATACCGAGCTGATCGAGGACCTCGTTGACCACCGTAGCCCATTCAGGAATACCACGAGCAGATTTGGAATGCGGTGTTTGGGTCTTCCCAAGCCCCCATCTGCACAATTTTCAGTCAGTGAACTTCCGCGGAAAAATAGCGACAGCCTCACCGGTCAATAGCGATGAGCCGCAGCCCCAAACACTCAGCCATCTCGTCATAAACACCGATCACATGGCGAACGCAACCCAGTCCTAAAAAAATCACCAGGGGATAGCCAGTTGAACACCCCAGATCTGACAGGCTGACAGTGAGCGGGTGCTCCATCGACGCATGGGGCGAACGAGTGAGTTTCAAAAGTGTAGTCAACCGTTTCGATCGAAGGTACTGGGCGATGGCTTGTGACACAGGTGGCTGTTTTGAGGCAGACAAGTTCAAAATCTCGTAGTTCGGTTCTGAGTGAATAGAGAACGAGTATATCGATGGTTCGTGTCCAGTTTCTGATTGAGGGGAGAGACCCCCAAGATCAACAGTATGGTCAGAGTACACAGAAGCTCGGTTGTTGGCAAAGGAGCGGGCGTGTTGAAGCGGTGGTCGTTTTTGATCGAGTGCATCCTTCTGGGTCCGTGCTGTTTTCATGGCCTCTGCTGTGACACTGTCTACCGATGAGCGAGAGACCATTTCCGTATCCTCAGACACGTCGCCGAGGGCGGAGTGGGGTTTGTTGACCGGTGTACTTGCTTGGCTCTCGGGCTTCGAGGTGCGGACCGAGGAGACAGCGGCATTATGGGACCTGATTGCGCCAGACACCGAGGGTGTTGGGGACTTTGGCTTGGTCGAGGAGTATTTATGGATGATCTCGTCGATTGTGGGGTTTACACGAGGGAAATCGACGTCTGCGTGATGGACGGGGGGAGGGAGTGTGGAGTGTGAGGCAACTGTTGGGGTACTGGGCGATGACTTGGGTCGTTTGGGTTTGCGAGTGCCATTACTGCGACGAGATCTGCTTCCCTTGGAGTCGTATGCGTCATCTTCTTCGTCGTCGGTTGAGCTGTCGCCTTGCCTCCGAGAGAGCGCACCACCAAGTTTGATGCCGGGCGGAGGTGCTGGAAGCGGAGGATGATATAGTGGATGTGAACCCGCTCGCTCGGTCTTGGATGGCCTTGTAGACCACGCATACTTGTTCAAGTACCGGTCATCGACTCCGAAGCCGTTCATTCCGTCAACCAAAGCGTCCATGGCTTCTACACCAGAGACGGGCGCCACGACGGAGATTCGATCCATCGAACCTCTGATGATAATATCATCGATTGGGGTGTGGGGAGGAGTTTCAAATTGGCTGAGCGAAGAAGAGACCGAGTCGCGGAAGGAATACGTAGTGGGTTCGGAGCAGTCATGGGAGGAAACCGAAGGGCCGGTCGAGGGCCGTCCGCCTCGCAAAGGTATAGGCGTTATCTCCCCGCTACGGAGTGGAATAGAGTCGGCGTTAAAGACCCTCAGTTCGGTGTAGACAGGCCGTTGTTTTGGTTCGTGTCTCAGGTCCTTCTCTTTTCCCTTCATGCTGCCCTTACGTTCTGAGGTTCTGCGGATGAGGTCCTTGACAGAAGCCAGTGACTTTTTCCTGGAGACGGGCTTGGAGGGGATGGTAGATTCGTCGTAGCCTGCCTGATACCTGGTAGAATGATAGTCGACATAACTGACAGGTGGTTTAGATGAGGAAGCGCGTGAGGAATGAGCGGGAGCGGAGTATTGGGTTGGGAATCTTTCGTCGTCGGCGTCTTCGCGGTCGTCGCCCTCTGGAGAGTCGTCTGAGGTAAAGGATTGGCGAGAAGCCTTTCTGGACATGGGACCGCGAATTGTGGACGACTTTGAGGAAATTCGATGATGTGTACGATGTGCGGTGACGGAGGCCATAACGATTGTGGAGGGGAAAGGAAGGTCGTGGGCGATTAGTGGAGGACAAGGCAGTAAACAAGAGGAGAAGGTGCCGCGACTGTCGGTGGAGGTGAGTATGCCGTTGACGATGCCAGCAACGTTCACGAGCTGGAGCGAGGAGAGGCGATCGCCGGGCGTAAGGAGTCTAATTCTCCGTCGTCTGATATCCTTGAGTCACGCAAACTTTCTGATGGCTCCTCGGATTCAGTCGCGGTTCGCGCATGTGTTACACACCTGGACCTCGCATATACACCACAGTCTAACACTACTAGAGAAGAAAAGGTAAATATCTCGCTCTACGATCCACGCTCGTCGAGCCCAAGTCCCCGTCTCGACCCCAGAGCTCACGTGGTTCGTTGGCAAGGACATCAGATATTAACGAGCCCGCTGTTATGCGTTGCGTAGGAGCGTGGATGGACGCGGCCGAGCCTCATGACGGAAAACAGTGAAGGCATAGCAGCCAACACGGTGTCTCCACATGACGATGTCGCATTGCCCAGACGTGGTTTTGCCTAAGATTACATCATTCCAGTTGTCAAGTACGCCTGTTTCTCCAACGGCATGATCCACAATTGTTGCTTCGACGTCCATCATGGAACGCGGGAAATGACGAACGCTTTCGCTGTTAGTCTAGTCACCGGGAATGCGTTGGATCCTCAGTTAAGGTTGGGATCAACAAATTTTCAAGGCGATCGCATCAGAACAGACACGGGGGTTCGTGGACAATACCTCTATCTTTGACCGACGCAATGGATAGTCAAGAAAGATCCAGGCGCGACTTCAGACGCAGGAAAGGCACCACCAAGAACGGGAGCATGGCGGATCTGACATGCTTCGCCCGTTTACTTACGCATACCACAAGGCGAGTTTGGTATCGGAGGCATGCTACAGGTCAGAAGAGATGAATCGTCGGTCCGAAAACACTTCGAGCGGGAAGCATCGGCGAAAGGCCGGGGAATCGGTTATAACGACAAAGTAAAACGGCGACAATAGAGACGAGTTTGAGGTCCACCCCATGAATATATCAGGACCAATGGCCCAAGGTCAAATCTCGAACCTCGTAGCTGCGAGTCCAGTCACGACGACTCAGCAGGTA
>Ga0307517_10009533_pt1:0-12500 | contig 13750 bp, 2 predicted proteins | sample 23_EM_MG_FD_194515 | JGI IMG/M metagenome (GOLD analysis project Ga0307517, IMG submission 194515) | Populus trichocarpa ectomycorrhiza microbial communities from riparian zone in the Pacific Northwest, United States - 23_EM | ecosystem: Host-associated > Plants > Roots > Unclassified...
CTCAAAATTAAAACAAAGCAATGATTAGTTTAATTGTACTACTTATTTCATTGCACGTGTATGAGGAAGAATAAATGATCAATTGTACTATATATTAACATATTAAAATATGAAAAAAAAAAAAAAGAAGCTATAGAACTACTATATCAAAGATAAAGTTCGCCAGCGATTGAAGAAATCCCAAAATCCGGAAAGAATTAATGAAAAGAAGAAATCAATCCAGTAAAAAAAACGCAGAGGCCAGCAAGCAAAATTAGATATGATCATATCAACTCATCCACATTCTTTGCATGGCCATTTCATTAATTCTTTGTATGATCCTTTCATCACCTACACAAACAGTCTTAGATCTCTGAAATATCTCTCCAAATCATAATTAATTACTAACATCCTCTATAAAATGGGGACGAAGGGATACTTATTTAAATACTTTGTTAATTAATATTATTTTTTTCTCATACATAGTTCTTTTGTAGCATGCCGATTTTATATTATAAATTAAAGATAGATCACACTGGAGAATGGGTCTCCCTTCCCTTAAAATAATGTAGAACGTTTGCATCACTCACTGATAGCTAGGAGCTATCTAGCCAGTTTTATAGGCAATGAGTAATTCATCACCTTCCCTTGGAAATAATTCAACTTTTATATGATGTTTTTTTCTTCTTTTTTTTTCCTTCTTGCAACGTATAATGATGTTAACAATACATGAAAACTATAGAATAGTATAGTTTGGTTAGTAGACCGACAAGTATAAACATGAATTAGTAATTAACTAGTTCCACCTTGTAAGATGTGTAATATTCTAACCAATAGATACGTAGAATATGTGGACAAGTGATAGTAAATTCTTTCTACTTTTAAGATTAATCACATATTCAAATATTCTATATGACGCATATGCTTCATTATAAGACGAGATTAAAGTAATTCCTTATCTTTACAGGGTATGATACTTTTAAAATCGTCAATGAAGTTTAGTTTTGCTTGATATGTAAATTAGTTTGAAGATAACTTTTTGTTGAGAATTTTGCTTTAAAACATGGTTATTGGATATATATATTTGAATCCAAATTAAAAATGGCGTCCAATTACTTTTTGGGTTAAAACTTTGTTCGAATCTAATCACATAAACTCTTTAACGTGGAATATTAACATGATTTAAATAAATTTTGGGTAAATAAGAACTTCATCTCAAATAACTCTTAGTTGACATGTTTTGGTGAAACTCAAAACCTTCTAAAAGAATTTTATTCTATAGAGAAAAGAAACAAAACTTTTTTACTGTTTATAAAGTCGGAAGTTGAGAAGTTAAAATTAGATCTAAAGAGCACCCGAACTCTTAGAGGGGAGAGATCCTAATTAAAATGGACTTAAACTCATGTGCATGCGCACATCGGCTCGGCTCAGGCCAAGTTTGGGTTAAGTATTATTTCGAGTCGCGAAAGATTATTTTTTCTTCTAGCCTATTGGTTTGTCCAGGCCATGAAAGGAAGTGATTGATCAGTTTTTTAAGAATTCTTCAACGATACATGAAAAGATTTTTCAGCTTAAAAGTTACATGATTTAAATACAAAAACATTCATTTAAGAATTTTAGTTAAACTAAGTCATATAATATTCTTGGTAACACTAAAAAACTATCATTTCCTACTTATTTTATGATAATATAAGTGCTAGCTACAACGTGATAAATGATGAGATGTGCTCTTAATAGTTTTCATATCTTGGTATACCAAATGAATTATAGCATAATAATCTTAATGAAAGATCACTTATATAAGTGAGAAATGTGGTCGTTTCTTTGAGAATTTTGAAAAGGCTAAATTCTCTAAAGTACTTGTGAATCTGGGAGTTGTTTAAAGCAAAAATAAATACAATAGTGAGAACTAAAAGAAATATCTAGGTAGGTAATTATGTGAGTACTATTATCTTAGTTTACACAAAAGATGAATAGTTTAAGACATCATGTTTACTATTTAATGAGTAAATATATTAGTATTTCATTAAGAAACGTTCAAAGCCAAAAGCTACCTCTCTTAATGAAGTGATCTACCAAATCAGTGTCTCTTTACAAATCTTCGAGTCATTTTTTAAACTTGCCAGAAAATTTATATTTATGTGGGGGATTGTTAGAAAATTTGTTTAAGAACATGGTTATTGGACAAATTTGAGGTCAAATTAAAAGTGAGGTCCACTTACTTTTAGGGTTAAAACTTTGATGGAATTTAATCTCCAATATAAGCTCTTTAACATTGAAGATTAACATAATTTAAACAAAGTATGGGTGATTGAGAAATTAATCTCAAATAACTATTGGTTGGAATGTTTTGGTAAAACCCAAAACTCTCTAAAAAAACTCTATCTCACATAGAAAAAAAACAAAACTTTCTTAATGTTTATAAAGTGAGAAGTTGAAAAGTTAAAATTGGACCCAAATGACACCTAAGCTTTTATAGAGGAGAGGCTTTAAGCAAAGGCTTTGGACTTAAACGCATAAATACACACTCGTGCTAGAGCAATTCGAGCTCGTGCTTCAGGTTTGGCCTAGGTTTATCGTAAAATAATATTTTAGATCACAAAAAATTATTTTACCAATTAAAATCTAGACATGGGCATTGTCTATGAAGAATTAATTATTCCAACCCGTTGGTTTGTCTAGTTCATAAAAGAAATAAACTAATTATTTTTTTCAAAACTCTTTCAAGAGTACATAAACATATTTTTCAGCTCAATAGTCACATGATTTTAATCCAAAAATATTCATGTTTAATTCTGGTTTTATTGTGAATAATCAAAGTTGTTGGTGGGGAAAGTCCATAAGCTTTTAGTTAAAATTCTGTATAAAAAAAAGTTTGAAGAAAAGTGTTTGAGGATTGGTTAATTATGCATTATTTTGACAGAATTTGACACTCTTCTTTACTTTAGTTTCTAGCATTGCTCTTCTAGTTTTAAACCATTATTTCCTCTCAAAATTTCTCTTAATCTAGAGTTTAGGTTCAATCCTTGTAGAAGTCTTGAGTACTATTTTCTTAGGCTGTTGGACTTTTTCTACAAGTGCATTTAAATAAGGTGGTGTTGTTGGAATCCTAAAAGATTTATTGAAGAAAGGTTTTTTGCACTAAGTGAGAAGTAATAAAGTTTTAATGATAAAGAATTGATCATTGACAACAACAAAACTTGATCAAAATTAAAGTGCTCCAACAAGTAATTTTATTTTGTTTTTGTTTTAATTTATACAAAGATATATTGTATGATTAGTATACATGTTATGATCCTTTTGTTATATATATATTATCATGATGATGTGTCAATCTAAAATATATTATTTAAGCATATGTTATGTTAAAGGTTAACTTTATAAAAATTATTATTAATTTGACTGATGAATGATTCATTGAGTAAAAATTACAATAACAATCAGAAATAAAAAAAGTTTTTTACCTTTCCATAAAAGTAATTTATTTTAAATTAAATTCACAAATAATGAACAAAAACTTCAATTAACCAAATCTTAAGTTATTTGTGAAAATGATTTCATCTAAATTTTATAAATTAACTTAAAACCTAGAATTTGAAAACTCATTGTATTTTACCGTACCCCTAATTTATGTAGGGGTATTCAAAAAAATCAATTTATATGTAATATTTATATTATTTGACCAAACTCAACTCGTAAAAGTTAGATACTGTGAATATTACAAATGATAGTGGGTTAAAAAACCTAAAAAATAGATATTATGGATCGGGTGATGGGTTGAGATTTTTTAAACCCAGTCAACTTGACTCAACCCGTATACCTTATACTCCTTTTATCTTTATACTTGATAATTTTCGGATTGAGCATTTATTTTAAAAAATTTTAGCTCCAAATTTCTTTTTAGTGGGTTTTCTATTAGATTTCTTTAATGTAATAAAAAAAAAAGCTTGATTCTTTGCTAGAAGGGAGATGAGAGGTAATTATAATTTAATGGTGATACAATGTGTGAAAATTAGACCTAACATTGACATTGTTATAACATCTACAATGCTATAGGTCTGTTTTTAAATATGGACTCATGAAAATTAATAATATAAACTCAACTCATGAATATGTGTAATGTTCATAAAAAATTTAGTTCAATCTGATATATTTAACCAACTTGAATTCAAAAAAATTAAATATATCAAGTTTATAATTTATAAAATATCAAAATTTTGATTGTAAATAATTACGAGCCTAATCTAGATCCAATTATATCTATAAAACACATTAAATTTATATGAGTTTAATCAACTTAACCAAATTAGGTGATTAAGCCCAAACTGATTTCTAATTAATGGACTATGACAGAGTTACCCAAATGATCGAAGTTGAGTACTGAATCATACTGGGCTTCTTCAGCCACAGCATTTAGGCTTCAATCACTAACTTTAACTTGGCCCATTAAAAGCAGCATCCATCCATCATCGTCTTCCTCAGTCATTAAAGAACCAAAAGGGCTTAAAACTTGAGTTTTGATCATAAGATAGAGAGAGAGAGAGAGAGGGAGTGGGGAGAATCATCTTGTTCATCAATTGTAATAATTTGCAAATCTAAATGGGTGATAGTTTATTTGAAGGTTTGCCACCACCTTCTCATCAGCAACAAAACCAAGAAGCAGAAGCTAACGATACTTCAAAAACAACTAAAAGAGAACCATCTACAGTGCCAGCTCCACCAAAACCAGCTTTGAAAAGTGCCCTCAAGCGCCCTAAACCAGTGGAAGCCAAACCAGACCCAGAAGGTAAACTTCCATACCTTTCTTTTTCTTTCTAGATTTTGTTATTTTTATGCATGTATCTTTGATAATAGTTTCTGGGTTTTTCAATTTATTTTCAAGGTTTGAAGTTTTGGGTTTTTTTATTTTTTACTTTTGAGTCTAAACCACTGGAAGGAAAGAATTTTGCTTCAAGAATGTCTATGGAAGTGTACCTTGTGCTCTTTGTGATCATGTAATGACATTTGTTCTTCTTATTTGGAAATAGAGTTTTTCCCATAATAAAAGTTTGAGTTCTTTTTATTAATTTGTTGTTAAGTGGATCTGAAATGTCAGGGATACTTGAAGGATTGCTTGTATTAGTGTTTGTAATGGAGGGTTTAGTTTCTTTGTGATCATAAAGGATTGCTTTCTGATGATATTATTGTCACTGCCAGTTCTGAATTTTTTTCTGAAAGACTATTAGGGTTTCTTTCACTCCATGTATCTTGCTTAGATTCTGGACTTTGATATGATTTGGAGTTTGCCTAACACATCCTTTCAAATAGAAGTTTTATTTTATTTATCCTATTATTTGCTCTATAGAAGCTAAATGTCCCATTATAACTAACAGATGGTGCAGCTGAAAAGGCCACTGCATCTGGAAAGCGGTTGAGGTTTAAAACAACAACAGATGCCTCAGAGACGCAAGTTATAGAGGCCATGAAGAAGATAGCATCGCATATCAAGACTCCAGCTAAGTTTTCTAAGGCTTCAAAGCTTGCCATACAGCTAATTCAGGCTGGAAGTGTAAAACCAGGAACTAGTGACCACTTCTTTGCCATACTTGAGGCTGCCATGTCCTCAACCACTTCTTGCACAGATCCTTCTGTGCGGGCAGATTATCATTGCTTGTTCTCGGCAGCTCGGGATGCAGCTGAAGTAAGTATGTAGCATCATAGTATATTTTCAGAAGAAAATGTCTCCTTTGGGTCTTACCATATTTTCCTATTGCAGTGCCTCAATAAGAAGCAGAAGAACCAATTAGCTACATGGACAGTTAGGGCAGTGTTAGCAAATGACTTCTTCACTGACGACAGCTTTTTGGTATGCACTTTACTTCTATCACGGCATTTTCTTTTTAAAATAATCCTTACTTCAAAATCCATCTTCATATGTCACAGTATGGAGTGTGTGACAGTCTGCAATAGTTTTTGACATTCATTCATGCTTTGCTAATTTCTGGCTAGTTCTTACTTTCATGTTTGCTTTGCTAATATTTAGGATATTGGATATGAAAATCATCAAAATGTTCATATATGATTTTGGTTATCTGCAATTTCAATCAACTGTAATTTATATTGCATTCATTTGTTTTAGCTCACTTCTTCTTGCATTCTGTATCACTAGTAGGCAATATACTTGTTAGCTGTGGAAGTGTTAGGATTGTAAAATAACATTCACTCGATGAAATCAATCATGAGTGAGTATCATCAATCATTAATTATTATGAGATTGAATTTACTGAGTAATCAGCTACTAGAAGATATAGGATAATTGGTATCAACAAAATAATTGTTATTTTTGGAAGGATGGAAAAAGATATGTAATATGTAAAATGCAGCCAAAGATAAGTGTGGTTTCACCTGTGTGTAAGTATTAATTTAAAACTATTTGGTGATGTTTCTGATGAGTGGGATACCTTAATCTTATTAATTTTTTTTGGTCTTGACCATTGACATTTCATATAGATTGTTGTTGGGTTGTAAAAGCTTATGGGCCACAGTGATTGAAGCAGATTCTTGTTGCCTACCATCAGTAGTTGGGTAAGGCATTGTAGATTTATTTTCCATCAAGTAGATATTCATGAGGACCTTCTACTATATTTTCTTGTCCTTGGTTTAGTTATCACATACAAGGAAATTCATAATGAACCTTGAAATACTAGAAAATATGAAAGAGTAGCTCAGATTTAATAAATAAAAACCCAAGACTCTTAAAACTTCCAGAAAACTCTAGAATAATCAAACATATAAAGCTTTTCTCCATTGAACATTCAATGCAGACCACACACAAGAAACTCACTTAAATTAAGCCATAATGTAATATTAACGATCAACTGCATGGACCCACCACCAACTCCTATCAGTTTTGTTATAGATTAATCTCATGAGAATCTCATCTTATTCAAAAGAAGAATCAGATGAAAATAGCTCCTAGATTTCTTTTTCCTTGGCTGCATCTATCAGCTTGAACAGATCGAAGAAAGAATACATTTGATCCTACTAGCATGTTCCTGTCCTCCTTAATTTTAAACGTCATTTTCTTATCCTGGCAAAACAATATGTACTATTAAGATAAGACAGAGAAACTACAGCAAGGACATTAAGGTATCCTCCTACAGATGCCTCTGGGATGGGCAGCTACTGCTGTAATATGGTCTTGTGGGTTCAAATTATTGGAGAAACTCCATAAGTTGCTTTAATGTCAGAAACTTAATTGAGGAATGGAAATGTTGGGTAGATATGCTGTTCAAGCTAAGAATGTTATTGATGACAACCAGGATCTCTTTTGCTTTAATTTTATCCATTAAAAGTACCAAAGAAAATGAGGAGTAATACATTCAAAGTCAATGATGGGCATAGTTGAAATTTAATGTAATATGGTTGATAATTTAGTTAGTAAAGTGGTGTTTGGATGTGGATGTGACTGTTGTAACCAAATGGTGCTTCCTAAAGATACAGTAGAATATATATTTTCTTGCGGTTTTTTTTTGTTGGCTGATTAGTGAGACATCTTGTATAAATATACTTCACTATGATATCAACCTCTCTGATTTGATTGGTTATGTCTAATTTATTATACTGCCTGATCTGTTTTCATCATGGTCTTTGGTTAACTTTTTTTTGTTATTTTTCTGTTTGATTTTGAACTTTTTGAGATGAACGTTCTGTTAATGATCTGGTCTTTTAAGTAAAACATAGACTGAGAATTAAAATGACTGACAGGTGTGATAACATTTTTTTTCTGTGATCTAAGAGTATGCTAACTTAAAGATGTTACTTCAGATATTGTAACATGTCTGATATATGCTGTATTTTGTGGACCTTCGTATAGTTTTCAAAGACAGCTGGACAAGTAAAAGATGCCATAGCTGATCTTCCTGTTGCAACCAAGGATGATGACATAGAGGAAGCTGCATCACTAATCGATAAGGCAGCGACAACTGATGAATATAGTAAAAGAGAAGATACATGTTCAGGTGCTGAAGCTGAAGAGAATAAGGATGTGTCTGATCCGTTTGGGCTTGATGCTCTGATTCCAAGCACAGTGAAGAAAGATGAGAAGGTTAAGGGGAAGAAAGATACGCCAGTCAAGGTGAGGGAGGAAGAGGAAGAAGAGAGTAAGAGATTCCTCAAGTACCAGCGAGAGGCCTTGATTACCTGTTTAGAGATCGCTGCTCGGCGTTACAAAATACCATGGTACAAATATTCACCTTTTCTGCACGTACTGCACACACACTTCGACATATCAAATACTTTTCTGCACTGCAAGTGATAATTATGTAGTCTTTTTTATTGAAAAGCTCGAAACTTTTTCATGTCAGGTGCCAAACAGTGATAGACATTTTGGTGAAGCATGCCTTTGATAATGTCGCAAGGTTCACATCTTGCCAAAGGGATGCCATTCAGAAACTTTGGGCTTCCATACGGGAGCAGCAAACACGGAGAAAGCAAGGGAAATCAGTAAATGGGAAACTTGATGTGAATGGTTTTGAATGGCTTCAACAGAAGTACGCTGGTGAGAAAATCAGTATTCGGCACTCTGTTGGTGGCAGTGGGGATCGTCGTGCCTCACAGTGGCTTGGTTAACAGTTAGTCTGCTGCATTGTAACGCAGCATTCGCAGTGACAGCTGAACCGTGAAGCAAATTGGATCTGTTCGAAATTCTGGTTGTCTAAATCTAACATGTATTGCTACACATTTTCAGGAATACCATTAACATGTGGATCTTGTGTTGTCGCGTTTCCCTTCTCTGGCCTGTTGCCTAAAATTCACATTAGAATCTCTGTTGTTTTGCTGTTGACAATCAGCACCAAAGTACGAAGCCCACTTGTACTTGATTTACCAACCCTTGGTGTGAGATATGGCAACTTCAGTGGTTACTTCTATTTATTATGTCACAACAATTTATCTATCTTATCAGTTAGTAACTTAATTCATTTTTTCATAATTCTGCTACTTACTAAATATTATAGTACAATTGAATAGAAAACAAACAACACCTGAATTCATACCTGTTAGATTATGAACTGTTAAACAAATTCATTTTATGTACTGTAAGAAGGTTTCTAATTTTTTCATAATTATAATAATCACTAACAACCAAGTAAAATTTTAGCAAAAGAAAGTTTGAAGGAAAAGGTAGTATGTAAATCGTCAAGAAATTATCTTTATGTGATTATAAACTAATATGCACTCGCATTTATTGCATCGTAAGCTTGAAGGTATTACAAATATAGCATCTTCAGATAATCATATCAAGCACTAATAGATGTCATCTTTGCTACCATCCTTGAGTATATAAAAAGCCGATTGACAATTGGAACCTATTTGATTCAAAACCTGCTTTATAATTTACAACACTTGAGAGTGGGTTGGAGGTACCCAACAGTTCGAAAACAGAGAGAAACTCACGAGAAATTCCTCAAGGAAATGAGGTTTTGTTGCTCCAATCTTGGAAAGGTCATTTTCCAATGTTACAGTCTCTAGCTACATCACACTTGCAGTACGGCAAATATTTCAATATTTCCTTGCTTCTTTGTAGTGATGTAATAATGAAAGAACTACATATTAACAATGCTAATCGAGAGTTCATGATGGTCTAATATAGGATCCTAGATTTCAGATCAGGAGAAGGTCAGGATGCTGCTGGTTCAAACAGACATCTTTTCCCAGTTGGACAATTGATAGAGCTTGAACATAGCTTTCAATGTAATTATCTGTACATAAACGATTTATAATAATAATACAGAAACTTTTTTGGTATCGTTACCAATAACCACCACAAGAACAAGATCCTTCTCTAAAGTGGTGAAAACGGTTACGGTCCCTGACTATAATTACCCTTTTGTAGATCTTAGACAACAGCTTGGTTACTGTATGGCAGTCATCACAAATTCGGAGATTCTTAACAACTCGAATAGGAGTCCCTGGAGCAGTACTGATGAGACCGAAAGCCATCGCCAACTTCTCGCTATGGTAGTTAAGTGCAGTTTCTTTCTCTTCCTCGTCAATATTGTGCAGGACTACAGATGTGTCTGGCAAGTAGCCAGCCTCTTTTAATTTCTTGCTCATCTCAGCTAGCATTTCACTGATTTTTTCAATCAGAGGGTGTGCTCTATCTCCCATTTTAAAATCGTGAACTAAACCATTTACTTCGATTGAGCTCATTCCCGGTTCCTTTTTTATTCCTGTATCCTTCACAGCTTTTCTCATGCCTGCAACATCATTCCATCTGTTTGCTGCAGCATATATGTTTGACATGAGAACTTTGTAACCACAATTTTGAGGTTCCAATGCAAGAAGCTCTCTCGCTGCTAATTCCCCCATGTTAGAATTTTTATGAATCTTGCAAGCAGCAAGCATAGCACCCCATATTGCAATATTAGGTGTCACGGGCATGCTTTCAATCATCTTATAGGCCTCATCAAGCAGTCCAGCTCGACCAAGAAGATCAACCATACACCCATAATGCTCAACCTTTGGAACCAAGCCAAAGTCATGGATCATTTTCTCAAAAAGTCCTTTTCCTTCCACCACCAAACCAGCGTGACTGCAAGCATGCAGGGCTCCTATAAATGTGATGTCATTGGGTTTTACACCCAGTGTCTCCATCTCTGTGAATAGTTTCAAAGCTTTCTCACCATATCCATGCATCCCGTATCCAGCCATCATTACATTCCATGTGCAGATGTCTCGATCTATGGCTTCGCTGAACAGCCTCTGAGCCCCACTAATATCCCCACACTTGGCATACATGTCTATTAAAGCAGTTTTCAGTATCACATCTACTTCAACACCTTGCTTGTCTATGTAAGCATGAAACCACTTGCCCATGTCAAGGGCTCCATTTACTGCACATAACGAAAGCAGGCTTACCATTGTCAATTCATTTGGCCTCACTCCGTTATCCCTCATCTGGACAAATAGTTGAAAAGCATAGTCTATACAATTAGCTTGCGCATAAGCCGATATCATAGCTGTCCAAGTCATAACATCTTTGTTCTTCATGCTATCAAATATAGCTCTTGCACTTCTTATCTCACCACATTTTCCATACATGTCAACCAAAGCAGTGGCTAAAGCCAAAGACATTCCAAACCCATTTCTTAAAATGTAGGCATGTAGCCGCTTGCCCAATTGTACAGCCCCTACAAATCCACATGAAATAATCAAACTCAACATGGTGATATCATTAGGAAACACATTTTCTTCAATCATTCTAACGAATAATCTTTCACCCTCTTCCAAATCATTGCACCTAATGTAGCCAGCAATCATGGCAGTCCATGAAACAATGCTTCTTTGACTAAAACCATAAAAAAGTGTTACTGCAGCATCTAAATTTCCACACTTTGCGTACATATCAATCAAACAAGTAGTCAAAGGCACAACCATTTTCTCACTATTGCTATTCCTTATAACATAACCATGCATTGCTTTCCCCATTTCACCATTCTCAAGGTCAGAAAATAGATTAACCATGCTAATCATAGCAACCTCACTAGGCTTAACATTCGAAAAATGCATATTTTCAATAAGTTTCAACCCTTCTTTGAACAATTTGTTTCTACTATAAGCTCTAATCATCGTACTCCACGAAACAACATCTCTCTCACTCATTTTATCAAACAGCAATCGGGCCGATACTAAACTACCACATTCCGAGTACATTTGCATCAATGCATTGACTACAAAAACATCACTAACCAATCCATTCTTAACAGAAAAACCATGAATTTCTTTCCCCATCCGGGCTACTGAGATTTGGCTGCAAGCTTTAAGAACTGATGGTATAATGAAACTGTCAACTTCTATGTCAAGTTTTCTCATGTAAGTATAGGTGTTCAGTGCATATCTTGGCTTGTTGTTTTTAATGTATGATGTTATAAGGAGATTGTACCGGGCTTCATGGCTTACGTGTGATTCGAAGGGGCTAAAAGAAACTTGTTGGGCGTGATTGAAGTGGGTTCTGATTATGTGGGCATGGAGCTGCTGGGTTTGGTCAAGACAGAGATGGTTATTAGGAGTGAACGACGGATGCTTTTGGTGTTTGTTTTGATGTTGGGGTGATGGGTTTTGTGGGGTTTTGGTGAAGGTGGAAGGTGGAGGAATGGGTTGTTTGAGTTTTTGAAATGTGAGAGGGAGGAGGAGGGAAGTAGGCTTGGACACCAGCGGCATTTCCATGATTTAGCCCGTTTTCTGTTGGCCATCCTTGTGAAGTTGTCATGTAAGGTGGTCACCTTGCATGTTTTTTCTTTTCAGCCACACAAATATCATCCATCAACCCCTCTTTTCACCAAACCCTAACATTTTTTTTAAAAAAAAAACATAAAGAGCTATGGAGTGTGAGTAGTCTAGCCCTACCATTCCCTCTCTTCTCTAATTTTTTTTTTTTTACATATAATTCTATGATTTTTAGAAAAATACTCTCAAACCTACACGGCCAATCAAGTGACCTTTTCTCAGACAATGAAGCTCGCCTTTTCGTTTCACATGTC
>Ga0307517_10009534_pt1 | contig 13748 bp, 9 predicted proteins | sample 23_EM_MG_FD_194515 | JGI IMG/M metagenome (GOLD analysis project Ga0307517, IMG submission 194515) | Populus trichocarpa ectomycorrhiza microbial communities from riparian zone in the Pacific Northwest, United States - 23_EM | ecosystem: Host-associated > Plants > Roots > Unclassified | place...
AAAATAAAAAACTTTTTTATAAAAAAAAAAAAAAAAAAAAAAAAAAAAAAACCGACCAAGAGATAGGATCTTCACGCAACCATCTAAGTACTTTTCTATACTTAAGAAATTGCAATACGATCACGCTTTACTCTCTTTACATACACTCCTCCTCTACGAGAGCCTACGCTCTAAAGAACCTGGAGACTATTGTGATAGTCTCGACAGGTCGCCCGAACATAGGACTATTGTGATAGTTCTATCACGCACGACAATCCACCCATCTTACTATCTGAAGAGAGAGTACCTCTCGCGGAATAACCAAGACAAGCAAGCCAGTTCCGTACTATCTGAAGAGATAGTACACTCCTACGCCTTGGGGCAGAAAAGCGAGACTCGCTTACGCAAGGAACGAAGGTCGTTGCCTGTTGCGTACGTGCTCAACAATAGGATTGTTACAGGAGCGGGGAAAGCAGGTTGAGAGGACGGCGGGATATGACAATGATGAGGACGCATTGAGGCGGGATTTTGGTAGTAATACGGAGCTGGATGAATTGGAGGCCGCTGGCGGCCTTGTGGATTCAGGAGGACATGGTCGGCAAGAGCCGCGGCGAGAACATGGGCCCAATCCGGGAGCACAGGTTGGTGCAGCGCAGTTCCAAGGCCCTGGTGAGGGCGAATCGCATGTTGAAGAAACCGATCTATAGGATAGGGAGAATGGTTTTATCACCACTCGCTGATCGTGTATATATATGTAATTAAATTAAATTAAATTACGCGTGCTAAAAGGGTCAGGAATGGTCAAACAATAGTAGTGTGCGAGTCAGTGGGCAGGAAAGGCATGAGAATGGATTGCGCGGATAGTTATAAGCCGCGCAAGTATGAGTAAGGCATCTAGCGGGCAATGGTAGGTTCGGAAGGCATGGGAATGTGTCGGGCAGATGGTTATAAACTGCGCAGGCTTGGGTAAGTCGTCTAGCGGGCAGCTGTAGGTTGACAGGTACGGGAATGAGTCTGGGGGGCTGTTTGAAGCCGGGGAAGACGGTGGGAGCCTGCGAGCGGACTGTAAGAGGCCGGGGAAGACCGTGGGAGCCCCCGAGCGGACTGTAAGAGGCCGGGGAAGACCGTGGGAGCCCCCGAGCGGACTGTAAGAGGCCGGGGAGGCGGCGAGAGGCATGGAGTCGACGAGATAGGATGTGGAGAGCTGAGGAGAGAGCCGCACGAAAGGGCAAGAGAGGGAGGATGTCCGCCGGATATGGGAGGAGACAGGCTGGGATCAGAGGGTGGAGGAGGAAGGGCTGAATGTGTTGGGAGGGATGAGGGCGGAGGAAGTAATGACGGGAAAAAGTCCGCCAAATACGCGAGAGGACTGAGGGAATCCAGGAGTGTGGGAGAAGCGGAGGTGATGTTGGTGCGGTTCCGGATGAGAAATGGATTCAGGGAGAGGTTAGTCAGGGGTTTAAAGGAGAGAGGGTATCATGGAAAGAAAGCTGGCGGGCGGGAGTATCGGGGGGGGAGGCCGGGAGGAGAGATGTCGCGGCCGCAAGAGGTCCACAAAAGGGCAGCATCGGAACGGGTGCATTCGGAGCGAAGGTATGAAGAGGCTGGGCGCTGGGGGTAGTGTATCAGGGGGGTGGCTGCGCCAGGGGGGGTCAAATGCGTCAGGATGCAAAAAGGGCTGCGTCCAATGCGTCCGGACGCTGACTTGCACGTCCGGACACATTGGACGCGGCCCTTTCACTTCCAGACGGCATGAGCCCGGGCGGACGCACCCAGAACAGAAGTTTACGTTATAAGCGCCTGGAACGTCCGGCGCACAGGGTGAGCGGGGAGAGACAGAACGCAAGGTATTTTTTTTGCTGATGACGATAAGATATCCACTCAGATTGAACAAGGCGGTCAAATAAAGCTTACTTCAAATCTATTTGGTGCAGCTCAATGGATTTCAGCTCATCGAACTCATGAAATTGAAGCTCATCGTGTTAGTATTCAGGATATATTAGGCGATACTATCATGGAAGTTATATCAACCGATGATGAAGAGCAGGAGGAAAACAAGCAACACGACAACTATGACTATCACTCTAAGTTCAACTATAATTATAATAATTCAACCACTGAGATAAAATATTCGACTATGCAGAGGAGACAAGAACCGTCGGCAAATATTGACATTGGCTTAGTTGATAAAAATAATTCTGACTCATATACTGATTCAAGTCGTTAGTATTCTGTATCCAAAGTCTTTTTAGTACTAGTCAGAACACTAATGCACGCCAGAAAATGATGAGTTGTATCAAAAAACAACCTCTTTTGAACACACTAGCGTTGAACATAACAAGGGACTTTTTCTTATAATGTAGGATATATTATTATATCTTATTATATGATCTAGTTTCCTTGTTGATATTTGATATAAAATTCTCGTTCTTTTATCTTTTATTGCTGTAACATGTATACATGTTCTGGTAACGGTACACAGGAGTGGGCAGTGCAGGATCTCCTATGCTTAGTTGATTTATATTTGGTTTATTTGATTTGATTTCAGCTCCGCCACTGTTTCTGAGTCAGATAGGGTATGCTATCGTATTGCTATATTTAGTTTGCCTTGCTGGAAGTTTATATTTAGGATTCCGGGTATGGAATGGTCATGTAGTCCTGGTGGAGTCTGAGTTATGTTTCTTTGGTCTTGCAGGATTACAGGACTCCGGTATGTGCACAGCTACTGGTAATGATCGTAATTGCAAGAAGATTATAGCTCTTGGGTTTTGTATTTAAACCGGTCTCCTGGCTAGCAGGAGACAGCAGACTTCGACAAACCTTCAGTCTAAGAATACACTTGCTTGAACGGCAATCCCTGAGTTCTATTTGTCTTTCAAGTATTACCTTTTATTTCCGGTCCCCTGAAGCCTCCCTTAGTACCAGTGCTAGCAGGTCTATCGCCCGTCCTATTGTATTTTCGTTAGACAGGAATAAACCTGTTACAATTACTCATATTTTATTCAACCTTTCTTCAGCCCCGTCTTCTTCCACAATACTCATTTTTTCATATTTTTTCTATATTTATTCTCCTAACTCTCAACATTTACGAAACTATGTCCACCTGTCAAGTTGACTCTTACTTTTGTCGTCAAAGTCTACCTATACGGGGAAATATTGGTATCTGTGTTGGAGGTAATCATCCAATTAGTTGTTACGGGGTAGCTAACACGGTAGGATTCTGAAGTTAACTAGGCCAAGGATATTTGAGCCAACGGAATAATGGTCAGGAAGGCTCGTAGGTAATCGTTTAGTAAAGGTAAATGTATCAAGCGTAGATAAATATCCAACTGTTAGAATGAATCTTTCTAACTTGTTTAACTTGATATATTGTTAAGGTCTCTTCTCCGTTGCTTGATGATTCTTTAACCATCCGGAGAGAGGCCTGCTATTTATACTAATGTCTATGCTACTTCGACTTCCTTAGTTAAGAAGTATCTTCTTAACAATTCAGTTTGTCAGAACAAAGTGCGAACACCATTTGACCCTGAAATCTTGCCCAGCTCAACTCAGAGATTCTCCCGAACTGCTATTTCATCTGAGGGTGTCCCCACTCCACCAGTAGACAGTCTTCGATCTCTTCGTCATGATAGACTATATATGAATATACGGTCCAAATGCCTTCATACCAATAGTAATATGGAATATGGAGTGATCAGTTCAGATATCCAGCTATCAAAGCATTATGCAGTAATACGCATATACGACTAGAAAATGAGAGGAGTAGTGTTCTCTATTATCGTTCCAATCAGTTGAACATATCTTGAAACGTGCCCTCATCCAGTAGTTCGTGTTGGCTTCCAGATGCCTCTAGGAAGGTCATAACTCCGGGAACATGGGTTTGGACATATGGTCATCCTATGAACCCATATGGCTCGCGCTTAAATATTAGGTAAGCTATTCCCACTAGGGTAATATTAGTGTTCATATCCGTGATAAGAATAACTCAATAGAACTTATTCCTAGTTGGAACGGTAAGTAAGCATATCTTTATCTTGATTGGATTAATACTAAAAAGATTACGATGGTATTTTAGCAGAATCTACTTCTCTTCAGCCAAATCTCATATCAAGATCAATGACACTTCCAGCCACCTATCCAGTACTCGAAGTTCTCATATTTCTGAAGAGCTCAAATTCCAGCGCCAGCGTGTACAACCATCAGCGGAACAACCAAAACCCCTTCATCACGGAAAGCTTAATGCACTTACTACAATTAGTAGCCCTTCAACAAAGCCAGTGCAACGATCAATCGGGTTATACTTTTATTGTCATGAACTTATGGCTAGATTTCATGGATCTCCAATGCTAGTAGTGTTTATACGCACTGAGCAAGTTCGTAACTGGCAGCAATATTTGAAAAATCTTGTTCTTCGGCATCCTGCCTGGCTTGCCAATCCGAATATCAAATCTTTTGAGTTACACCCACGACTTTCGATTTGTGTTGGCTTCTGGGATGGGACGATATCGGGGTTCGCTCCAAATGCCAATCCACTTCAAATTAATGGATTTATAGGTGATCTTCTTCACTTAACAAATAACCCTAAAGGGCTCAATGTTACGCAAACTCAACCCTCTAATACAAAATCTGGCAAGATTACCAGTCCCATACTACGAATGGCAATTACTTTCCATATACGCTCTATTAGTGAGGATTCCGAAGATGAGGACAATAACATCCAACTTCGTATCAAGCAAGAAGATACTTCCAATCCACCTGATAGTCTCCCTTTACCTGATAAGCAACAACTATCTCTTTTGTCACAGAAGCCAGAACTTTCAAAACCTACTACTGTGTTCATAATCAATACCAGCTCCTCCAACCTACCAGCTCAAGCTACAAGCCCAACTTCTAAGTCTGCTAGTCCAACAGGATCCACTACTCAAGAAAATACACCGCCACCATCCTATATACCAACAGCTCATCAACCATCATCCAGTCATATCAATTCTTCTTCGAGTACATATATATCTCTCTCTGAACGTCTAGCAACTCCAACCACTCATCTGCATTCTCAATCGACTTCTGCAAGAAAGCGAGGTTTAACTTTACTTTCCCCCCAGCAGATCTCTACTCAATCTACTCGTGAACTTAAATGAAAATCTATTAATAGTAAATCCTTTTTGTCAACTAAAGTAGCTATAAATATGCTAACATGTTTGATATTCGTATAGATAAGTTAATTGAGTTGGATCAAGGTGACGACTACTCTTAATCCTTTTTTACTATAAAAAGATATTTTCTTCTTTTTTACGCTTACTTATCTTGCTCTTAATTCATTTCTCGGATAGCACTTTTCCTTTATATTCATTTTTCTTTTTTGGCTCTACTTTTTTCTTTCATTTTATTCTAATATCTTTTTCTTGTTTTCACATTCCTTTTCCCGTAATATCTTTTAATCCTTTTTCATTTGTTCCTCTTTCAATACTTTTTCTTTTATAAACAATTAAGTATTTCATTGATAAGTACCTTTCCTATGTTATTACAATATCTGACAGGTTTATTTCTGTTTCTCATCATAACAATCTTTTTTCATACTTATCTTTACTCCTTATTTTTCTCATATTCATTGAGTTTACTATTACTTGTTACTACTTAAGTAATCTATCAAGATTAGGTTACATATTTTTTTTAATGTTATTCAGATAAGAAGTAAGCTCTCGCATAGGTCAAACTTGATACTATCCAATAATTATTAATTTTACTTGTACTTTTATCATCTACATTGAGGAGATATCTGCCCTCGTTCTTTTAATCACTTGTTTCTATATTTAAATAGAACAGTTACCCGGCCCTAGTAGCCTTTTCTACCATTATCATCTCGCTTAAATCTCTTTTGCACTCCATGTCTACATGACCCGCCGTAAGAGGGAACATCCTTGAGTATATACGCGAGAATTTTCGGGATGGGAAAAGCGATGGAGGACTGCAACCTCCAGATCTGATAGAAATATTGAGAATTACTTGCACTATTGCCTCGCTACCTCTAGTTCTCATTTGTACCGGTATCCTAGCATAATGCTTGCCGGAGTAACTGCACTGAGCTCCCAGGGCTGCTGAGAGATATTTTTTGAGAGCCGTCAAGCACATGAATATCCCCCGTGATCCCAAGCGGCCAGTCCGGCCGTTGTTTTAAAAAGCCTTGTTCAGTCCGATGGAAACCACTGGCGGCGGAGCCCGGGCAAAGCCGCCAGGTTACTCAATATTTCAATTTCGACTGCAGGACCTGCGGGCGCCCGGGCAGCCTGCAGATATCTGTGAACTACCTGCAGGCTTTTTCACGGCGAATCACACAGAATATGAAGAGTAGGAATGGAGCATACAGTGCTATCCCTTGGGAAACAGAATTCGTTCCACTATACTGGTCCTGTTCTGGGGAGAGCCCAAGAGTTGTGATTCGTTTGGGAATTAATGGTTGCTATGATGAGGCTGAGTCACTTGAACATCAGAGAGTCGGTACTGAAAACAAAGTATTTGGGTTCAGTGTATCTACTTTCTAAACGGCGGAAGTACAGAAAAACTACTATCACTTTCACGAACTTCCAAGTAGAAAGGTAAACAGCACAAGCTTCAATCAATTCAACTTCTCTAAACTAACCAAACCACCTAACCGCAAAAGAGAAACAAATTCCCGCCACAAAGTAATTCTAACTAACCCAAGCCCACTTCCCTTTCACACAAACTGCAAACAAAGGGTTCCTCCGTTGTGCTGCTCTCGCAATCCACTTCGTTGCGCTCGACCTCGCTGGTTGGAGGAGGAAGAGAAGAAAAAAGATAGCGTGAGAGAAGAAAAACCTAACTAACACACCACCCCTGTCTGCCAAGACCCAGACAGCCTCCCCCCCGCCAGAAGCGCAACAACTCTTAACTCTGAGATCGTGACTAGCAATACATCAAGCCCAAGTTATCTGCAGATAAAAAAGCTATAAAATAAGAAAGCCAAAATAAAAACGTAACAGTACAAGTACCAGGCATGATGTTTTCGCACACACCACTTTGTGACCTCACCAGTTTCTAATAATTTTTTGCTGGCCAGCCACTTTGGTGTGTGCGAAATCTTTATGCCTGGTACTTGTACTCCACAACAAAAATAGCTTAGCTGCTGACTGATCTGGGGTGGTGTGCTCCCGAAGCAGGATTAGCGTGCTGGAAACGAGTTTTGCTGTTTTAGATATATCTCAAGGGACGACCTCGCTTAAGACACACCAATGTTACTTGTATGAACTCAATAACCACGATCTTCATGTTCATACTTGTACTACAATACTCGAGTACACGACCACGATCCTACCTCTAGCCCCTTTTCGCAATTCTATTCCGCTGGTGGGTTAATATTAGCCGAGCTATTTTCTCTAGCTAAGGCTTCACTAAATTTTGATTTGTGTATCTAAGGACCCTACTTCCCCACAAGTGCGAGGATATCCTAGAATAGCATGATACTAGTACCTCCGTGGAGGGACCTCGGTTAGTGAAACAAAATCCTAACCTTACCTTGCCCACAGTTTTTACTGTACAACCACCTGATCAGGCAATTTCTGGAGTCTAGTACTACTCCGAGGGCTCTTGTACTCGACTCTGGGTGTATCATCCGGCCCACCCAGCTTCTGGGTAGTGTTTCCGTAAAATACTAGCTGTTACTAGGGTTAGGGTCTACTCGAGGAGTTTTCAGATCAAGCGATTGATGGCTAGGGGTTGAGCTAAATCTAATCTATCCCTAGGTATGGTATTAACGGGGAAGAGTGCTTGTACCGGTGTGGTGAGATGCACCGCGCTCTACCGTGCATTGTGCTCCAGTGAAAAACTAGGTTTCGGTTATCTGTAATACGAGGTTTGGTATGATGCCTCAACAAAATTAACAGCACATCAACGAACAGGAAAAACTCTAGGTATCATACCCCAAAAACTCAAACAATCGAACAGTGTGCTATGTAGTCGAGGATTCCCTACTTTAGAATAGGAGCGGAAAACACAGCAAAGAAAGAGCCGCCCGGCCCCTCTAGGGGCCATAAAAAAAAACGAAAAACACCAGACCTTACCAGAGGAGACAACTCCAACGACACAGCACACAATATCATACTTGTACTTGTACTCGGACATGTAACGGAATTCATCAAAACCCACACAGCTTCTTGGCAGACAGGGTTGGGTTTGAGCCTTTCTTTGTACGGGATGTGCGGCTGGTCCTATCAGAGAGACTTGGGGTGGGGTATTTTTTCCTTGGTTCTGGCGCCACAACTTAGATTGCATGCGGGTCTGTACCTTAAACAGATAAATTCTATGATTAAACTTTAACAAAAAAATCAAAACCTACACAGCACGAGTATATCCTTGGCATGAAGATTATTAGACAATAATTGTCACACAAGCCTGAGCATCCCCCTTTTCCTCTTCCTTCGGCTCTGCTCAAAGAAAGTTTTTTAAACCTCCTCAATCTCCCTATATGTCACCCCGCCATTCCTACATTGTACTGAAATTTCGAAGAGAATATCATGGCACAAAATGCGCATATTCCAGTGGTCAGCATGGGCGATGGAAATACCAAATGTGGCAATATAATAGGTAGTTTTAACAACAGCTTTTATAAGTCTGACGAGGATGCACAAATTATGCGCTGGCTCTCTCCACTGGAGCCGAATAATATACATCAATGGGTTCGCACGGAGAGGTTTGACGGTATCGGGGATTGGCTTTTAGAAACAAAAGAGTTTCGGGCGTGGAGAGGTGGTGAGGGTGGGGACGATATGGCTTTCTTGTTTTGCTCCGGGAATCCGGGGGTGGGTAAAACATACCTGAGGTAGGTGGCGAGATTCTTTGAAAGGAGCGAATATTGCTGACTGCCTGAATACTAGCTCCCTAGTGATCGACAACCTGTGCGATCGGGCAGCAAAGGAAGGCATTGCGGTTGCGGGTTTGTACTGTGACTTCCTCACACAGCAAGAGCAGACGGCCACCAACATGCTAGGTGCCATTCTGAAGCAGCTAGTAAGCAGAGGAGACATTCCCGAGTATCTACGCGAGGCTTTTCAAGAGGGGAAAAGGGAGTTTGGTGGCCGAGGACTACGACTTCCGGATCTGGTGCGAATGTTGAAGGCCACTATTTCTTCACTACCTCGAGTGTTCATCTGTATCGACGCCGTGGACGAATGCTTGCCAAAGCACCTGCCAGGGCTTCTTGGGTCACTGAGAGATATTGCCCGGGAGGTACCAAGGACGCGAATATTTCTCACCGGACGACCCCCAATTAAGGAGGATATTCATAGATATTTCGCCAAGGCAGTTGTGATACCGATCAGTCCTAATCCGGAAGACATTAGGAGTTATTTGGAGATGAGGTTAAACATGGACGCCGAGCCGGATGCGATGAACTATGATTTACGGGCGGATATCAAGAGAATCATCCTGGAAAGGATATCTGATATGTGCGTAATGGTGTTTGGCACCCCAACTCTATAAATGATACTTACCAATGATTGAATGCAGATTCCTCCTTGTTTCGCTCTACACGGATGCTATTCTTGGAGAGGTGACAATTCGTCAAAGGAGAAAGAAACTCGAGGAGATGACGCGGGGAAATGGGCTCGGCGATGCGTACGCGGGAACCCTAACCCGACTGAAGGCGCAGCAGGGAAATAGGCCAACACTCGGACTGAAAATTCTGATGTGGGTGTTGTATTCAGAACGACCGTTAAGGGCTGAGGAGCTCTGTCATGCCTTGGGAGTGGAGATAGGATCTGTGGATCTAGATCTTGAAAACGTTCCTACACTACGGACAATACTAGCATCTTGTCTCGGTCTTGTCGTGGTTGAGGCGTCTTCGTCTACAGTCCGACTCGTGCATTTTACCCTCCAAGAGCATTTCTTAAGCGATCCGGCGCTATTCCATAGTCCCCACTCAACAATTGCTGAGGTTTGCCTCACATACCTCAATTTTCGATCCGTCCGGGATTTATCGCCAACTCTTTGCTCCCCTCCTGCAACAATGCCACTTCTAGAATATGCCTCTTGTTACTGGGGAGAGCACACAAGAAGGGAGATAACCGAAGAGGTGAAAATACTTGCACTCAGACTCCTCGATGGATTCGACAAACATATATCTGCCCAACTAATGCTAGTGGATTATATTGAAGACAAAGGCTCCAGCCTTGGCTTCTCCCTGGAAGGAGGGCCTAGGGGGTTTACAGGGCTCCACGGAGCAGCATTTCTCGGGATTGTGGGGATAGTCGCTTCTGTATTGGAAATGAAGGAATGGGAGGTTAATGCAAGAGATAGTATCGAGGGTACGGCCTACAAACCCAAAAAAGGTGCGCGGTCGAGGGTATTCCCAAGGCTGTATTTCCGGCGGCGGTGTACCCGTCGCTCTACAGAGACTATATCTGGGTGGACGCCACTCTTGTGGGCTTCAGAGCGTGGGCATGAGGAGGTAGTAAAGGTGCTTTTAACCCAACAAGATATCAACCCCAACCTGGCAGGGACCGTCGATACACCACTCTTATTGGCGGCCAAAGGCGGACATGAGGGGGTGGTAAAAATACTCCTGGAAGAAGAGAATGTCAATCCCAACCGAGCAGACACCAAGTATGGTCGGACACCGCTGTCCTGGGCGGCTCAATGTGGACACATGGGGATAGTAAGGATGCTTTTGGGCCGTAAGGATGTCGATCGCGATCAGGTGGACATCCGATATGGTCGGACGCCACTCTCGTGGGCCGCCGGATGTGGACATAAAGGGATTGTAAAAATGCTTTTGGAACGAGAAGGCGTCAATCCCAACCACGCAGACACCAAATATGGCCGGACACCACTCTCGTGGGCGGCCAAGGGTGGGCATGAGGGGGTTGTAATGATGCTTTTGGAACGAGGAGACGTCAATACTGATCACGCAGACACCGAATATGGTCGGACTCCACTCTCGTGGGCTGCGAGGCCCGAAAACGAGTCCCTAGTAAGTGCTGTTTTGGAAGGGGAGAATTTCAATTCCAACCGGGTAGGCACCCAATTGCGCTGGGAACCAGCCTCCTGGGCGGCTGATCGCGGATACGAGGGGATAGTAAAGATGCTTTTGGCCCGCGGGGACGTTAATCCCGACAAGGCGGACACCCGATATGGCCGGACGCCACTCTCATGGGCGGCTGTGGGAGGGCGTGAGGGGGTAGTAAAAGTGCTTTTGGAACGAAAGGACGTCAATCCTGACCGGCCAGACACTAAAAATGGCCGGACGCCACTCTCGTGGGCGGTTGCAGGAGGGCGTGAGGGGGTAGTAAAAATGATCTTAGAACGAAAAGGTGTCGATCCCGACCGGCCGGACACCAAAGATGGCCGGACACCACTCTCGTGGGCTGCCGGAGGCGGGCGTGAAGGGGTGGTAAAAATGCTTTTGGAACGAAAAGATGTCAATCCTGACCGACCAGACACCAAAGATGGCCGGACGCCACTCTCTTGGGCAGCTGAGAGGGGGCATGGGGGGGTAGTAAAAATGCTCTTGGAACAAAAAGATGTCAATCCCGACCAGCCAGACACCAAAGATGGCCGGACGCCACTCTCGTGGATGGTTGAGACGGGATGTGAGAGGGCGGCAAAAATGCTTTTGGAGCGAAAAGACGTTAATCCAGACCGACCAGACACCAAAAATGGCCGAACACCGCTCTCGTGGATGGCTGAGAGGGGGTGTGAGCGGGTAGTAAAAATGCTTTTGGAGCGAAAAGACGTTAATCCAGACAAGCCGGACACCAAAGATGGCCGGACTCCGCTCTCGTGGGCTGCTAAGAGTGGGAATGAGGGGGTAGTAAAATTGCTTTTGGAACGAAAAGATGTCAATCCCGACCGGTCAGGCACCAAAGATGGCCGGGCGCCGCTCTCGTGGGCCGCTGGGAACGGACATGGGGGGGTAGCTAAGATGCTCCTAGAACGAGAGGGTGTCAATCCCAACCAAGCAGACACCAAATATGGCTATACACCACTTTCGTGGGCTGCTGCACGAGGGCATGAGGAGGTAGCAAGGATGCTCTTGGAACGAGAGGGTCTCGATCCCGACCATGTAGACACCGGATATGGCCGGACGCCACTCTTGTGGGCTTCTAGACACGGACATGAACCTATAGTAAAGATGCTTCTAGAGCGAAACGATGTTCGCACCGACGCGCGAGATATCCAGAACCAAACTCCGCTGTTATTAGCTCTCGCCAAAGGACACCGTAAAGTTGTGAGGTTGCTATCCGAGCGGGAAAATCTCAATTCCGCAGCAGCAGATCACGGTAGCCAGGCGTCCTGCCCGCCACCCGCTGATATCACTATCCCCCCAATTCAACCCCCCAGCCCGCCTCTGCCTCCTCCCCTGTTGCCTTCAAGCTTACTGTATTCTCTAACTAGAACCGCGCTCCGTCCTAACAATACCCCATCAACCCTCTCGATTGATGTCAACCAGCATCTGATCATCGCCTCTTTCGTTTGTGTTTTAGCTTTTCTCGTCTATCTCTTTCCCTCTTCATTACTGGAAATATTTTCGTTCCACAAAGAATTGCTGTGTATGGGATCGGGGCCGGCAGTACCTCCATAGATTTGGATGTAGATATACTATTCATAGAGGACACCCCCTGATTTCACATGTGCAATTTTCTGTATTTGTCTATGATAGTTTATTTTTTTCTTCGCCCTTACTTGGAGCTCTAGTTGGGCGTGGTTCATATAATGGTTTTTTGTTCATTCATGCTATCCGTTAATATTTTCCTTGTGTTTAGTTGAGAGTAACGTACTGTTCATTGCCGGCAAATAGGTTGTATTTAGAACCCCTGGTAATCTTGAAGAAGCCCGCACATACACCCACAAGCAGTAGGTTTACCTCCCCCCCATAATTCCTCTCAACATTGCCAAGTGATCACCATCAATTTCTTTCGCGAGCGTGCCACGATATTGGTTATGGTGTAAACTGTGAGGGGCGAAAGTGCAAGTCTATGACATAAACCCCAACCCTAACATACTACCTGTATGTACACTAGAGTGATAGAGTGATATCATAGAAGAAGAAAAAAGAGAAGCCTCAAAACCAAGAGTATAGGCATACGACCCGAGGGGGAAAATAATATTGCCCATCGCGAGTCTGTTCAACATATCATACAGCCAATAGCCAATCATTTGATGAAACTAATGGAAAGTACAAAAGATGAAGGGAACGAAAATGCGATCACGACAGACTCTGAGTGGAGCAATCAAGGAGGGGGGAACGGTTGTCTAGATGGCTACCCTCTCTCTAGCTACGGACAAGCCAGGAGATATATCCCTCCGTCTAACTAACAAAGCACTCCGGAAACTCAAGGCAATCTAAAGAAACCCACGCAACTAAACCTGATCCCTAATGATCACAAACAATCTAGACTCATCCTGATATCCCATGATCCTCCGTGATCCTAAGGCCTATGCCCTACCATATGCCAACTCCCTATGTCTAGTGACAAAGGGTATAAAAGAAACTATGAAACCAAATACCCGAAGCCTCATACCCTATGGCTAAACACATCAACAAACCAATATGGTTCGTGCGGATCAAGACCTGCACTAGGAATCTAGCTATTTTCAAACGATTATACCACCAGAACAAGTCACCCAGGCAACTCAAAAAAACCTCTACATTATTCTCTTTATCTCTCTCAACAATGTAGAGGTTTTTTTAGGTTTCTGGAGCAGCTGTATGATGAGGTATAATCGTTTGAATTTAGGCATTTTTGGTGGGAAAGAGG